>Ga0209636_10005201_pt1 | contig 13284 bp, 5 predicted proteins | sample DeeMarSWOR152_54_FD_187464 | JGI IMG/M metagenome (GOLD analysis project Ga0209636, IMG submission 187464) | Marine sediment microbial communities from White Oak River estuary, North Carolina - WOR-1-52-54 (SPAdes) (version 2) | ecosystem: Environmental > Aquatic > Marine > Intertidal zone >...
AGAACTCTGGGATCTGGAGCAAGCTTGGGGCGCACTTTCAAATATTACTGAGTTGCCCTTAACTACAGAACTCTTCTTAACATCCAGGGAAGAACAGGCCGAACAATTGATTGATGGATTGGCAGGAGAAGGCTCAGTCTTGAGAGTTAAAGCTCTATCCGCAAATGAAGCTTATGGCTTCATACTGGCTTCCTTGAAGTCTAGTGAAGAGCTTTCTGCACGTGCGATAATTGTTAAGAACCAGGCAACTTGGGACCAGTTAATGGATTCTAGAAATTCGCTTGTTCTAATCCCAGTTGGGTTTAAACCTGGCAACATAGGTAATGCTGTAAGTAATGGGCATAAGGTGGTTCTAGCTTTAGACAACCGAGACTCGGCCTCATCTGACATACAACTAGAACGTTTGTCAAGGCAAGGTCGCGTCGCGTCAATTCAGTCGCTGGGGCTATCAGAGGATCAAGCAGAGAAGGTGTACAGTGATACTAAGGGATACTTTGAGCCGATTCTACGGCATAATTTATTGAAACCAATTGATAGGCCTCGTCCAGCGTGGGCTGATGGCTCCAGTACAGACATTTTATTTGCGGCTTTATTTGCCACGGAGTGGGATACCACTAATGTTGCAGATAAAGAGGTTGTGTCCACGCTTTCGGGAATGAACTATCAAGAATTTGAAAGACAAGTCTTTGAAATCACTAAAGACCCTGCTTCTCCCTTAAGATTAGTCGGGAATGTCTGGCAGGTTATTTCAAAAATGGACATGTGGTTACTAATAGCTCCACACTTGAGGAAAACTCATTTAGAGAGACTAGGCTCCATTATAATGCTGGTGCTATCGGATCCTGATCCAGCTTTTGACCTTCCAGCAAACGAGCGTTATTTAGCAGGTGTTAAAGGAGCAAAGCCGGTATATTCAAGACATGTCAAGTCAGGATTGGCGGATAGTCTTGCTCTGTTATCAACCTATGGTGATGCTTATGCAGACAAATGTGGAGTTATGAGACCATCTGATATGGTTCGTTACTGGGTAACAAAAATTTTTAAAGATAATGTAGAAGCTAAAAAATGGTATTCTCTTGGCCACAGTTTACAGTCTATTGCCGATGCTGCGCCTAGTGAATTTCTAGGTGCCTTGGAAAAGTCCATGCAAGGAGATCTTCCTCCCATAGCTCAGCTTTTTGAGGCCAAAGGAAATGGGATCTTTAGTGGTTGTCCGCATGCTGACCTACTTTGGTCGATCGAACTTATTTCTTGGAATACAGAATATTTAGCCAGAACCGCTTTATGCTTGGCACGACTATCAGAGATCGATCCAGGTGGGACGTGGAGTAATAGGCCTTTTGGTTCCCTCGTTGATATTTTTCTTGGGTGGATAAACAACACACGAGCAACTCATGAACAAAGACTACAAATAATTGAGAAGGTATTATTGCCTAATTATCCTGACATTACCTGGAAGCTGATGGTTTCCTTATTAATGGGCAACTCACGCTTTACTTCCGGTGTAAATAAACCCGAATACAGAGATTGGGCTGAGGATGTTGAAGAAACAGTAACGACAAAACACTTCCATGAATACATTCGTGCTATCGTTGACCTATTGCTCAAAGAGGTGGGACAGAACTTAGGCACGAGACTTCCTGATCTCATCGCCAATTTCAACTCATATACTGATGAACAACTGAAGACAGCTGTGGAGCATATGCTAGGGATTAATCCAGGTGATTTGCAGGATGGAGACCGAGAAAAGATTGTCACAGAGTTGCGAAGACAAATATCTCGTCATAGGAAGTTCCCAAATGCTGATTGGGCCTGGCCTAAAGAGCTAATTGATAAGCTGGAGATAGTCTATCACAACTTTGAATTTGAAGACGCTGTAAAGAAGAGCGTCTATCTGTTTGATACAACTCCACCAGACCTTATTCAACCAATTGAACATGGTAAAAACGATTGGAGAGAAGAGGAAAAACATACCTTTGATAACCGGATTCAGGCCGTCGAAGAGGTACTGAAAACAAAGGGTTTTGAGGGGATAAAAGACTTGGCATTGAAATGCAGTAACCCCGAATTAGTCGGCCTAGTAGTCTCCCAATCCAGTTTCTCAGAGAAGGCTGTGCCCCATATTCAAGACTGGCTTGGGAGTGAAAGGAGCTTGAATTTGGCAGCACAATGTTATATCTCAGTCAGAAGCGCGAACGACTGGGATTGGGCCACAAAATTATTTGACAAAAACAAGGATTGGAATGAAAGCAAGAAAGTGGGTTTTCTTTTAAGCTTGCCAGCATGCTCGAAAACATTTGATCTGGTAGAAAACCAGAAACTATCTGTTCAGCATTTGTATTGGTCCGATATGAATCAATATTTCTTGCCATCTGAAGACAGAAATAAGTCTACCTATGTGGCCAGCAAGTTACTGGAACATAACCGACCTCTAGCAGCCGTCGATGCCATAGGACAACTCCTCATGGATAAGAACGGAACTAAAGAGTTAGATTGTGAACTGATTGCGACTATCCTAATGAGAATAGCAACAAACCCCTCTGATATCGAACGCATTTCTATTCATACTGTGCAATACGACATCATCACGGCGATTGAGTGTATTCAGGACCGTGCCGAATTGCCTATTGAGAGAATTGCCCAGATTGAGTTTTTATATTTGTCCATCTTTCATGAAAGAATCAAACCACGTTATCTTAATGAAATAGTAATAAATGACCCATCCTTTTTTGTGCAACTTGTGAAGTGGCTGTTTAAGCGCAGGGATGGTGTTACTGAGAATAGAGATACGGAACCAGAAGAGCTTAGGAAACAGAGAGCTGAAGCAGCGCTGGAGCTACTGCGCACAATATCTGTTCTTCCCGGCAGTACGGGAGCTGCCATTGACCAGGAAAAACTGAGTATTTGGGTCGACCAAGCTAGAGAATTGTTGAGTGAAGCTGGCCGTAGGGAAATAGGAGATAATCAGATCGGTGAATATTTAGCGCGTTGTACAGAGGGCACTGATGGAATTTGGCCACATGAAGCAGTTAGAAATGTGATCGAGAGAGTACGGAGCACCGACCTCGAAAGGGGAGTTGCTATTTCAAGGTTTAACTCCCGAGGTTTTGTATCTCGTGCACCTTATGAAGGAGGCCGGCAAGAAAGGGAATTATCAGCTAGGTACAGAGAGAATGCTCAGAAACTAGAGTTTACATACCCATGCACAGCTGGCATTCTGCGTGAACTAGCAAATGATTACGATAGACTTGCGCAGGGTGAAGACAGAAGGGCCGAGTTACGAGAATAGATGCTTATACTCAACCATAACTCGTAGCTTGGTTCATCTCTGATAATAATAGACCCAGACTCACTCTCCGCTAACTAGGCGTATCATCGAAGCCTCCATTAACAAGGAGGGCTTTTCTTTTTGTTCTTGAAGCCAGCTCCCCTCTTGCGGGAGGAGGTGATAATTTAGCTATTTCTTGAAATTTCACCTTATGACTATTTGGACAACTACCTAACACACAAACACATAGCAGTACTATATAACAGTACACAACGATACGATGTTTAGTGCAAACTAAAGTGGGTAGCGCGTGGCAATGGCGTGCTCTACCCGAGCCATATTTGACGAGCGCAGCATCAGTAATTAGGATGCTGATATTCAACAGAATCTGGAGGTGCTGATATGAGAAGATACCTGTTATACATCGGCGCTATCGCTGATGCCCTTTTCACCATGTTTGCAGCTCCTGTGCTGGCTCAGCAGTATATGGTGCCAACCCTAAGACTCCATCCTGTCCTTTGGGTGCCATTCCTTCTCTGCGTTTTGATTTGGTTATTCTGCACAGGCTACTGGGGAATGGAAAAGATAGGGGATGCCTATAGAACATTCAGGAATATTGAATCCGCAAGATAGCTCAATTTTGGGCAGTAGACAAGATTGTACTTTGTGGCTTTCTGTTAAATCGGCTCAAACTTGTTGAGTATGAGCTCATAGATAGAAACGGCTGCATAATCAACATATCTGGTCATCTTCTCTAGCGTACGCTTGTTCAGGATGATATCCTTGTCAAGATTGTATAGTATCCCCCATTCTGATTTCTGTATCTTGCTTATTAATCTCAAATCACACGCCCCAGCATTGTGTACCACTGCATGCCTTATCTCAAATATCTCTGAGATGGGTTTCGCCTCAATATCAGCGTCTAGGTCAATATTGAACAGGTTCCTAAACTCATCCACTATTTTGCGCCAATCACCGGAGAGCACATCAGCGACCCTCCGCGAGGCGATATGGACAATAATGGAATCGTAGTCCCCTAACTCTATAACTTGCTTCCATGATATATTCCTGTCGCTTGACATACATCTAGGTTCTTTGCAGAAGGTGGCTAACAAGACATCTTGTATGAAAGCCTCAAATATTGTTACTAGAAATACTAACAATTGCTGGTACAACCACCTGTTCGATTTGCGTGGTAGGCTCCTCGACCACCTCCAGTAGCCCTCACGCGGACCATACTTGTCAACATATTGAGCGCAGTCTGGAAAAGAATCTGAAAACATCTCTATATGATCCTTGGATAAATCATGAAGGAACTCTTCTCTAGTCTTGTCTTTAGTGAAAAGTGTACGAGTGTACTGACTAAGAAAGCTCAGTTGCATGATTCTCCCAGTTCCTGTATGGAACCTGTCCAGCACCTTGTCAACCTCAGACTTAAACTCGGACATACGCAAACTAGCATCTCCGACACATATTAGGCACTGCTATTGTATAACGTGCTGTAGCCTTCATGAGTACAATCATATACTACCACTATATCAACTGGTAAGAATAGAGGCAGCTAGAAAACAATTTGACGGAGTGTGATCCAACAATTCGCTCAATTGTTAAACGCACCAATCAACGGTTCGGCGGCGACAGCCTGAGCGAGCCATGTCGTAGCCGCTCCCTGTACTGTTCGCGAAGGGCTCTTATCCTATGGTGGCTCTGACAGTGAGGCAGCGGTGGCTCCGATCTCGCTGATCTCTTCACCTTCTACGATTGCGATTTCCAGCTCTGTGAGCCCATAAAGCCTGTAGACTATCTGGTCGATAAGTTTATCCGTCAGCTCAATTCGCTCTAGGATGAGCCTCAGCTTAACTGCAGAACCATCAAACTCCGAGCGGATGACCGCCTGGGGCTCCCTGCGGGTCACATCAATGCCATTGGCCGTCTGGATCACCTTCTTATTTTGCTCCAGGGCACCGATAAAGGCCTCCCATCCCACCTCTGCCTTCCAATATTCCTTCACCTTGGTCTTGTTCTTCAGGTCCTCGATGCCGACGCCAAGGTAGCCCTCTAGCCAGATGAGAAAACCCTTTACCTCGGCCTGCTTCTCCTTGTGAAGTCTCGACATCTCCTCAGCCAAGAAGGCAAGGAGGTCATGGACCACATCTGACTGCTCCTGCTCCGTGTTTGGCGAGCCATCTGGCTTTTGGGGCAGACGCTCACCCACAAAGGAAAGGACCCCGCCCCAGTCCTTCGTCTGAAGGTAATCCTCATAGTACCTCTTGCTTTCTTTCGACAGTTGCTCTCGCTCTGTCTTTGGCGTGGTGAAGCTAATAGGACATAGCGGCAGACCATCTACCTCATATGAGTTCACGTGGTTGTTGGTGCTTGTTAAGCGGAATCTCCACTCATAGAGGCTTGAATTGAGCAGGCCTAGTACGAAATAGAAATCAACCTTGGGTCTGACGATATAGTTGATTGTGTCACTGCAAAAGCTGCCCGGTTCAATGACACAGGCAATGATGCGACGCCAATTGTCTATCGCGGCACCACGTTGGTAACCTATCCGCCTTTCTTTATGGTCGAAAGCTTTTGAGTCTGGCCTCCTGCCTCGCAGGAATTCTTCGACGCGAAGATAAGCCGGGACACCCTGTTTGGGTTCCTGATTGAACTCGTATCTATCGACGTGGGCACCTCTAAGCACTTCCGATCCTATTTGAGAGCTGGACAACAGTGCGGAGTGCGTGGTCAGATTCACCTCGCCCTGCTGCGAAGCCGCAATCTCTCCGAAATGATGGCCTAAGCTATGCTTAGCTAGGGCAATCCCTAGGGCGATATGCTCCGCCGTAGTTCCAGGCATGCTCGGAATACTCAGCCCGTACGGATCCAGTAATTCAATATCTTTCTTTGTGATTTTGATCTGAGGGGAGGTCTCAAGTAGCAACTTGCCTGGATGGATACGCAACAGGAAGGGTTGCAGAGGGTTCTGTTTGCGCAGAGTGTACACGCAGGTTGAGAGTTTGGCATCTTTGAACACCCGGTCCTTTGGGTCATCCTTCTGCGGAAATGTCTCTATGGACATCAGTTGGAGATCAGTTAACACGTGTCGGCGTAGCGGTTTGGCTTGAACGTCGCCGATGAGCGACATGGGCACAATGAACCCGTGCGCCCCACCTAGCTGGCTCAGCCAGATGCTGAGGGCACTGAACAGCCTATAGTAATTGAGCTTTCTACCCAAAGCTGGCTTAAGATGCTTGCTGTCACCGTAGAAGGTCTTGTCTGCCTCAACTTCAATACCCTGCTCTTTCTCTGCAATCACATCGTACGGCGGATTGCCTATGACAGTGCTGAAACCAGGGCTTCCTAGAGGGTTGCCATTCCTGTCGAAGAACGACTCCGGAAACTCCAACTCCCAGTGGAAAAAGCGGCGCTCCTCTTCACCCATTTCCACGGCTTTTGTGAACCATGGCTGTTTTTCCAATGCTGCCCATTCCGAGTCAGTAGCGCCGATCCTATCTTGCAGAGCCATATATCCCTCAGCAGGTACATCGTTGCCAAAGTACACGCTGGTCCGGATGTGAGCTACCTGTCGGTAGCGCTTCAGCATGTCTCGGCTCACACCGTAGAGTTTCTCCTTCTCTTGGATCTCCTGTAGCTTGTCCGAAGCCATTGCAGTGATGCGAAAGTAGTTGTCTACTGCCGTAGCCACGTTTTGATGGAAGTGGTACTCAAGAAGGCCTTGAGATGCTGGCAGGGCCTTGGCCGGCTTCTTTTTGGTCAACACTGGCAGCTGCCCCAGTTCCACCAGTCTCGCCCCGATAAGGCTATTGCCACATCGCAGGTGGTGGTCCAAGAAGGACAACGGCTTGTTGTTAGCCGCAGTTGATAGCCAGAGACTCACTTTGGCAAGTTCAACGGCCAGCGGGTTAACATCAACCCCGTAGATGCAGCGCTCAACCACACTTCGTTTCCAGTAGTCAACATCTTCGATTGCACCGTCATGGGTCGGTGGAGGAATATCGGGGTTAGTTGCGAGTTCCTCAGCAAGATATTCTGTAGCCCTTACCAGGAAGTGTCCGCTACCCATGGCTGGATCAAGAATATGCAGGCTCATGATTTCATCAGCCAAGCCGTTTCTAGTATTCTCAAGCTCCTTTTCTAGGATGGCACGGTTCTCACCACGGGCAGCTTTGACCTTGGTCTGTAGTTCGACCACCTTCTGCTGCCATCCCTCGATTTTCTCTCGCACTAGAGGCCCCAACGTATTCTCTACGATGTACTTCACTATGTAGTCCGGCGTGTAGTAGGAGCCCGTGGCTTTACGCTCTCCTTTTTCGAGAGCCAAATAGATCTCACCCCGATGTTTCTCGCCATATGCTCGTCGTCCGTTCGACTCAGCTCGGCGGACTACTTTCTCTCTGCCTTTCTCCCTAATGATGACCATTTCCTCATCGGCGACGCGAGGTTTATGCTCAAGTAGCCCCTCATAGATGCTGCCCAAGTGTTGAATTGCCAAGTCTCGATAGTCCACAAAATCCCGTCTTTTCTCCTGTTCACTCTCCGCTCTGGCCAGTAGGTCCATGGCCCTTGCCAGGTAGGAGTCTCCAATCTCGTATTGCATCAGGAACTCGTGTTGAGATGGATCAAATAGACCGCCATTATACTCGTAAACGTCGATAGGAGGGCTTCCTTCACTGATTGCCTTGAATAAGGCCCTAAGCTGGGCCCAGTAGCTCGTCCAATCTGGCGGGATCACTGCGCCCTGGTCTACGCATTTAGCAATGGCTCTCTTCAAGTTATCAAGGCTATAGTTGTCTCTATAGGACTGATTAATATCAAGTGGTAGGAGCCCACGGCTCTCGGCATGGAAAATAAAAAGGAGACGATAGAGCAGAATGAGTGAATTGTCGTAAATGTCTCTTAGTTGTAGCCGAGGATCCAAGCCGTTCTTCTGGTAGGCCACAAAGCCCTCGCAGAGCGTTTCCAACGCCTCGTAGACTGCATCCTGGAGCTTGCTGCCTATGGCCCGGGCATAATGGGCGCTTTCTCGAAACACCAGATCGAGGAAAGATTCCTGTTTTTCGGCGCCTAGGAATGCCTCACGGCAAAAGAAGAGATAGAAATACTTAAAGGCCTCTTCGTTGCTCTGCTCCACAAGGGAAATGAGATCAACTTCGTAGTAGCTGTTGAGCCTGAAACTGGTGTCCCGATTATAGAGGCGCCAGTAGCGTCCGTCTGTGAGGATGCCCCAGCGAAGCCCCGTCGTCCGCAGATAGTAATCGATCTGAAAGCCGGGATTGTTGTTGTCGAACGGGTCAGTACCTTCGCGACTCTTCTGGTCAAGAGGGCGCCCGTAGCGCTTCGCTTCAGCCACAGCCATGGTCCGTTTGAAGTAGTCGATCGAGCCCCTTTTCGAGGCGGCCCGCCTCATTGAATTGCGGTCCGCGAATATGCCATAGTCAGGAGCCTTCACGGTGTGATTTGTGGGTAGAGAGGGCTCAGGCTCGTAAACATGCCCTAAAATTCCCAAGACAGGATTTATCAGGTACTCCCGTGTCTGCGGTTCTTTGGTAGTCGCTATGGTGTCTCTAACCGAAGTCCAAAGGTTCTTGATCTTGGCGAGGGCCGTGGACAATCCCGTGGGCTTCTGCCAGATGTCAAGCGTTGGAAGGCGCGTATTGAGATAGTAATCGGAGAAAAGGTAACGGTTTCTATGTCCGACCTCCGGCCAGAAAGTCAATTGCTGGATGTCTCGCGTCCTAGGCATGGCCAAATACACATGTGATACTGGCCCCATTATAGCAAGTCCCAAGCGACATAGAAAGTGACACAGTGTACATGAGGTACGAGGGGCGCATTTAACAAAACTGACTAAGGTTACTTACCCCGGCTGAGGGGTTAGCGGATAGTATTTCGTTTCCTACTTACTTCCGATGCCAATGATCACTTTCTTATCAAACTCCGTCACTAGTCTAGTCCATCTTGTTCCCATTAACGTGTTTATGCCTCCCTTCCCAATCCACACAAAATCACCTGGTTTAGGAGGACGAATTGATCTCTTGGGGAATTCATCCAAAAGTCTGTAAGGCGTGTCAACTGGAAAGCCCATCGCTTTCAACCCCATTCTATATTTGAAGTCCAGAATGATTTCCGTTCCCGGGTTTAGGATTGTCGGCAATTGAATGACCTTTCCTTCTCCATTTGTGACGGTCATATACTCCATGATGCTGTCTAACGAGAACCTACCATACGGCCCCGAATTGAGCATTATCCATCCTAGGGGTGGCAACAAAAGCATCAGCAACGTGTTATAAAGAAACATGAGTCCGAACAGAAATGATATTGGATATTTCACGGGTCTAGGCACCTTCCACAGGTGAACCATCGGGGGTTCAAATCTATAATGCTGGGTTCCGAGCAGCGTGGCCAGTCCCTGCATATCACACATTAGATAGCCCGCCGCTACATTTACATAGTTTAGAAACCGGTCATACGGAGAAGGCAACCTGAGACGGTAACTCAATAGAACATCTTTGATAACCTCTGCACTTGTCCCCGTGTACGCTATCTTTATTCTGGTGGTCCAGGTCTTGCCTCTGATCCTGTGATGCAAGACTTTACAGGAGACGTCTTTGTAGAATACGTTTCTTGTGACGTATTGGTATACCTTTAATACGAGGAGATAAAGGACTGGTAATGCCCCGATTGCCCCAATGATCCCCAAAACTAACATAGCCAACGTCATATTCCTCTATTGACTGTGTATCAACAACTGAGTCGGTATTTGTCAGAAGACTTCATCTAGCGACTTTGCCGCCCGCAACCTGTCAAAGGAGGTATATCTAGCATTCTGCAATGCTTTTACCTTACTCTTCGGAACCAAAGGTATAGGACCTATTTCCTTGGGTGCTTCAGCAAAATTGACAACGAACTTGCCAGTATCCTCCCACGGCTCGATATTCTTGACCAGCGCCCAGTGAGTAATCGCCGAAACCGGAGCTATCCGATATGCTGCAATATATTTAATTTGTGGAATCATGCTTCCGTGTATACGAATTGCATACCACCGGTTTTCTCCCAAGAACGTTTCCTGGAAGCCATCTTCTCGTGCTGGCACCACAATGGTATCAAATTCCGCAATATCCACGGGCCTCTGCTCTCGCTCTTCGATAGACCGCTTTATATCGGTCACATCTTGGAATAGAGGGGTGAAGCGGTAGATATAGTCTCCCCCCTCTCCTTGGTATGTTTCAACCTCAATGACCTCAACGGGAAATCTGAAATTCTTCACTACCTTGTACAGTTCATCCGTAGCCTCATCTATGACTATCACTGCGCGAAAGGTATCGTTAACCAGGTGGTCCAGCATATTGTCGACATTGCGCAGGCCGTACTCTTGTGCATAGCATTCGCAGGCGTCGTAGACCTTTGCATCCTTGGAAATCTCTTCAAAAAGCAACTGTTTCACTTGTCGAGGTGCGCTGGCAAACGAATGGGCAAATTGTAAGATCTGCACACCTATGTGCTGGAACAGGTCGTGAGAAGCTATCTCCGTTTCAACTATGAACAGCTTTGGTCCACGGCTGCTGCTGAAGTCAAGGAGATATGCATCTGGAATACTCCTCTTGCCTCCAGGCTTTCCAATCCTTCGTTTACAATCAAGATAGACACACCGCTTACCAAATATCGTTTCGACTTGCGCCACTACGCGTTCCTCGAATTCCTTCTCGGTGTCAAACTGATATAGCCTATACACTCCTTGAGGTGTAACTAGCAAGCTCATTATCAAACCTCCTCACCATTGTATCCCGACTGGTCCACCTCCAGGCAGGCCAATTGATTACGCAGGTTGGCAGCTGCTATCACAATTGCCCCGCCATCGCTCAGTATTGACACCATTATACTTCAAAGACTCCTAGACTGGGTAAATCGGTGGAACTGCGTTCGGCCAACCAAAACCTGGATCACGTAGCCCTTATACAACAACATAGCGTTATGTGCAACCTACTGCACCTGGTAGAGCGGAGAACTTCTGGAACACCTGACACCGTTGACATCAATCGTGAAAACACGGTAACTTGACTTGGAACGGATGCTGGGCAAAATGAGCAGTTAATCCCTGAGAGGAGATCAAAGACGGGGGTGTAGACATGGGTACTAAAGGAAGAAAGAATGTGAGGAAACCCAAGAAGCAAGTATTAGAAAAGAAAGCACAGAAGGCAGGACAAAAGAAGAGATAAGCGTACTCACAATCGGATTTAAATAGCGCTGATGCCAAGGCATGACAAGCGCCTGTTTGTTCAGTAAATCACTTTCGTCCAACCCGTGCAATAGTAACTTGGGCTAACCTCGGGGCTAGGAGAGTGGGGACACCTTAATTGGAAGACAGACCGAGCCTTTCCCAGCCTCAGAGATACAATTCTCAGTCGAAGCCCAAAGCTGACGCTGCACTAGGCAGGGGGTCACTTTCGGGCTCCTCCTCAGTTTACTATAGCCCGGATCAGCAAAAACTGCAAATTCCGTGATGTGAATGCGATGCACATGTGATCCCGATGTGCCATGCGAAACCTGGTTCAACAGCACACCTGTGACCAACTCTCTTGCCTGCCAAGAAGAGCTTACGTCTACAGCACCATACCCTATGGCGAACTGCTAGACACATGCTTGCCTTAGGTGTTGACATACCATAAGCAGGGAAGTATTATCATCATATCCACGTATCTCACACGAAAGCAATGATTTGGAAGAACCCTCTAAAAGAGGATGGGCGAAAGGGGATACGACACCAGAAACTACGTTATGACCCACTATGAACGAGTAGTTTGAGCTATGAGAAAAGGGAAAGCGATGGGCAAACTCTTTGGGATTACGCTTCTATGTTTGATAGTCGTGGGTGTGTTCGGCAGCTTAGCAGAGCCAGTAAGTGTTGAAAGTACCACTGCTGTTACAATTTTCTATGAAGATTTTGAAGGGGCTTGGCCCGGAGAATGGTATTGTGTGGATGAAGATCCTTCCAGTGGGGAAGACTACTGGGGAGATAGTAACTACAGAGCATGCGCAGGTAATTGGAGCGGTTATTGTGCGGACGAAAGTGACGTAGCCGGACAGTACTATGACAACAATATGTTCGCTAAGATGTATCGGGCCGTAAGTCTAGGCAGTTATGATTCCGCTACCCTCAGCTATTACTATTGGTTAAATTCCGAAACCGGCTACGACTATCTAAAGGTGGGATACTATGACTCTGTAGACAGTTCTTGGCATCGGCCTAAGTCCTATAGTGGTAATAGCGGTGGTTGGGTATACGACAGCCTTGCTATACCAACAACTGCAACATGGGTAGGATTCCTATTTGAATCTGACGTTGGTGTGACGAGCGAAGGCGCATATGTAGACGAGGTGTACCTCACAGCTGAGGGGACCCCGACTCCTCCACCAATCCTTATCTCTCCGGGCACACCTTCTGAGCCAGGAGAGGTCATCGATACCCTCACCCCCACCTTTTATTGGGAAAGTGTATCTAGTGCCGACTACTACGGCCTCTATATAAGCCAGTCCCCCTATGGTCCAGGCAATCTTGTCTTTGATAGCGAAGTGGATTATGGCCCTCTCTATGGCACTTCGTTCACCCTACCCAGCGGGTTTCTAGTCGAGGGGGAAAAGTATCGCTGGAACATGAGATCCCATAGTAGTAGTACCGGATGGGGGGATAGTTTTTCTAGCCGCCTGTATTTTACAACAGGATGTTCACTGCCCCCACCACCAACACATGTCTCCCCATCTAATGGAGCTACGGGATTATCCATCACACCCACCTTCCAGTGGGGCAGTGTTTCCGGTGCTGATTACTATGGCCTCTACATCAGGGACATAACGGGTGGCGAGGGCCCCCTTGTCTTCGACAGCGAGGTGGATTACGGTCCCATCTACGGAACCTCCTTTACCCTCCCCTCAGGTATACTCAGCTGCGAGAACAATTACCGCTGGAACATGAGGTCCCACAATAGCTGTGGCTGGGGCACTGACTT
>Ga0209636_10005202_pt1 | contig 13284 bp, 8 predicted proteins | sample DeeMarSWOR152_54_FD_187464 | JGI IMG/M metagenome (GOLD analysis project Ga0209636, IMG submission 187464) | Marine sediment microbial communities from White Oak River estuary, North Carolina - WOR-1-52-54 (SPAdes) (version 2) | ecosystem: Environmental > Aquatic > Marine > Intertidal zone >...
GAAAAACAATTATAAATTATGGATAGTCTTCTCCCTTATCGTCGTCTTTATTGCCGGCGTCCTGAGTGGGATTCTTATCGAGCAGCACCTCATTGATAAAAAAGTGAAGAAGAAAACGGAAAGAAAACCGGATAGAAGAAGCTCGGTGCGCTTTCCGACTCTGGAAATGATGGCTGAAGAGCTGGGCCTCACTCCAGAGCAGCAGGAACAGATAAGGGAAATCTTCAGGAATAACGAAGAAAGGATGATGAAAGAGATACGCTCTTCTCGCGAGAGATACTCCGCCATGAGGACTCAGCTCAGAAGTGATATCAAAGGTGTTTTGAGTGAGGAACAAAGTCAGAAATTCGATGCCATGATCGAAAAGTATGTTTCCCAGAGAAAGAAAGAAATGGAGGAAAGAAGAAAACACTCTAAAAACAACAGAACAGATAAAGGAAATGAAAAAACACAGTCCGAAAATCACAAAAAAGACGAAGGAGAGAAATAATGAAAAAGAAGATCGTCATCATCGCAGTTATCGTTGTCATCGTCACAGTGACAGGCATTGTTCTCGGATTGACTGTCTTTAACCGCAACAACGGAAACAGCGAAAAATATAAAAAGGAAGCGGTTGACAGAGGAAACATCGAAGCACTCGTCGTCACGACTGGTACAGTGAACCCGGTGAACATCGTTGATGTGGGAAGCCAGGTCTCCGGAGAAATTGAAAAAATTTACGTGGATTTCAATTCCCAGGTGAAAGAGGGACAGGTTATCGCTCAACTGGAACAATCTCAATTCTTAAGCCGGGTGAACCAGGATGAAGCCAACTATCAAAGCGCTGTTGCTTCTCTCGAAAAAGCAAAGGTCACTTTCGAGAACCTAAAGAAAAAATTGGAGAGAGCCTTAGAACTCTTTGAAAAGGATTTGATGTCATTCGAAGAAAAAGAGACGGTCGAGACCAATTATTACGGCGCCAAGGCCGACATCCAATCCGCAGAGGCCAGGCTGCAACAGGCTAAATCCCAGCTTGAGACGAGCAAGGTCAACCTGACGTACACGATCATCAAATCGCCTATTGACGGAGTCGTGATCAACCGGAACATCAACGTCGGACAGACAGTCGCCGCGAGTTTTCAGGCTCCCGTCCTGTTCCAGATCGCCAACGACCTGAGCAAGATGCAGGTGGAATGCAGCGTGGATGAAGCGGACATCGGAAAAGTGAAAGAGGACCAGAAAGTCAGGTTCACTGTCGATGCTTTTCCGGATGAAAATTTCAACGGCGTGGTTAAACAGGTCCGGTATTCCCCTGAAGTCGTCCAGAACGTTGTCACCTATACCACTATCGTCGATGTGGAAAACCCTGAGATGAAACTGAGACCCGGAATGACTGCCACAGTCTCGATCGTGACCGGAGAAGCGAGGAATGCTCTCCGCATTTCGAATGCGGCCCTCCGTTTCACTCCAAACTTGAGCCAGGAAGAAATGATGAACCTTATAACAAGGATGAGAGAGGAAAGAGGCACAAACAGAGAAGGATCGGACCCGGAGAGCCGGCCCGGCCAGAAGGAAGGTTCCCAGCAGCAAGGAACTCAGAGAGCAGGATCTGGACAGCGCCAATCCGGGAGAGGAGGATTTGGCATGGGGGGAAGACAGATGCAAGATTTTGCGCGGGTCTGGATCGAGGACGAAAATGGCCAGCTCAAGATGGTATTCATCCGAAAGGGAGTGACGGATAACTCTTACACGGAGATCGTTTCAGGAGACTTGGAAGAAGGACAGCTTGTGATCACAGGTGAAAACACTGAAGGAGGCACTCGCTCATCCTCCAATAGAGGGGGGCCTTCTATGATGAGGATGTTCCGCTAGCCCTTTCCCTGAAAGAATACAAAACTCAAAACAAGGACAAGCACAAATGAGCAACAACAACAACCTTATTCAACTGGAAGACCTCAAGAAAGTGTACACAGTCGGGGAGACACAGGTCAATGCTCTCAGAGGCGTATCTTACACCATCCGAGAGGGTGATCTTGTGGCTATTATGGGTCCTTCAGGATCCGGTAAATCGACTCTGATGAACATCATCGGCTGTCTGGACCGGCCCACAGAGGGAAAGTATTTATTAGAGGGACAAGAGGTTTCCACTCTGGACAAGAACATGCTGGCCCGGATCAGGAATAAAAAAATCGGGTTTGTCTTCCAGACTTTTAACCTCCTCGCCCGCACCACTGCCCTCGAGAACACCGAGCTTCCTCTCCTGTATTCCGATACATCAGGAAAAAAGGCCAAAGAGATGGCTTATCAAGTACTTGCGGAGGTCGGCCTGAAAGGGAGAGAGCTCCACCTAACAAACCAGCTTTCCGGAGGAGAACAGCAGAGAGTGGCCATTGCCCGGTCCTTGATCAATAATCCTTCCCTTGTCCTTGCCGATGAGCCTACGGGAAATTTGGACACGAAGACGGGAAATGAAATAATGGACATTTTTCAAAAACTCAACCAGGAAAAAAAGATCACGGTCATTCTGGTTACCCACGACCCAGAAGTCGCCGCGGTTGCCCAGAGACGAATATACCTCAGAGATGGCCAGATCATAAAAGAAGAACGTGATTAAATCCCTGTGATGTGAAGGAGCTAAGACAATGAACATACTGAGGACCGTACGAATCGCTCTCCGAGCGTTAGCCCGGAATAAAATGCGTTCTTTCCTCACTGCTTTGGGCATCATCATCGGAGTCGGAGCCGTCATCGCGACTGTTAGCATAGGAGAGGGAGCCAAGAGAGAAGTAGAAAAGCGCTTCGAAGAAATGGGGACTAATCTTCTTTATATCCGTCCCGGGAGCCAATCCTTCAGGGGCCGCAGTTATGGAGGAGGTTCCGTCCAGACCCTGACCGAGGACGATGCCGAAGTGATCCTGGAGAAATGCGATGCTGTCCAGTACGTCTCGCCCTCGGTTTCGGGCAGAGCGCAGGTTGTCTACGGAAACAAGAACTGGAACACCACGATCTATGGCGTGGGCGATAAGTACCCGGAGATTCGCAACTGGGAAGTCGAAGAGGGAATCTTCTTCGATGAAAACCAGGTCCGGGCCGGGCAGAAGATCTGTGTCCTGGGCAGCGAAGTGAACCAGAATCTTTTCGAAGGAGCCTATCCCATCGGCCAGATCATCAGGATCAAGAAAATCCCCTTCAGAGTGATCGGAACCCTTAAATCAGTAGGAGAATCCGGGGGATTCTGGAACAGGGACGACATGATATTAATCCCCTACACCACAGCTATGAGAAGACTCCTCGGAACCACTAATATCAGTTCCATCGACGTTTCAGCCGTATCCGGATCCAGGACTGATGAGGCCATGAGACAGATCGAGGATGTCCTCCGGATACAGCATAAGATCGCGCCCGGCGCTGAGGATGACTTCAACGTGAGGAACATGGCGGATATCGCCGAGAGCGCCGCTGAATCCAGAGATGCCCTGAAGATACTCCTTGGAGGGATCGCTTCCGTATCTCTCCTGGTTGGCGGGATCGGGATCATGAACATCATGCTTGTTTCTGTGACCGAGCGCATCCGGGAGATCGGAATCAGGATGTCCGTCGGCGCTCGAGAAAAGGATATCCTCTTCCAGTTCCTGGCTGAAGCCATTGTTTTAAGCATACTCGGAGGTGTTTTAGGAGTTGGAGCGGGCATTGTCGGCTCGACGATGATTTCGAAGTTTGCCGACTGGGAGACCCTTGTTTCCATGTGGTCCATCATACTGGCTTTCTGCTTTTCTGGCTTCGTCGGGATCTTCTTTGGATTTTATCCCGCCCGAAAGGCCTCTAAACTGGACCCGATCGAAGCCTTGAGATATGAGTAAAAATGCTTCGAGTACAGGAAATAAAGTACGCGCAATAGAATCAGATTAAAATAGATAGAGAGCAAGCGGAATATGACAGGCTGAATGATTAAAGACGGAAATAATATTCCCGCATCCCTGAGCTTGTCTCGCTTTTCTCATATCCCTGTTTTCTTTAGTGGGATAGTGGACTACGAAATTGAATAAAGGAGGATCAAGATGACAAAACGAAGAATCGGAATCACCATATTCCTGACACTCTTCACTATCACTTTTTCTTTAGCCCAACAGGAAGAAAAGGCTCTTTCTCTTTCTCTGGAGGAATGCATCCTCAAAGCCATGAAGAACAACATCGGCGTGGCGATAGAGATACTGAATCCGGAGCTGTCCGATATTGGGATTTCGCTTGCCCAGGAAAAATTCCTGCCCAGCCTTAACCTCAGTTATAACAAAAGAGACACGACCAACGCTTCTTTTTCATTCCTTGAATCGACTGACACGGTCTCCACGATACGAGGCACCTATGCGGCAGATATCTCACAGCTCATCCCGACTGGAGGGACTTTCTCTGTGTCCTTTGATGGCTATAGAAGCGAAACAACCCAGAGATTGCAGACGATCAATCCTCGTTACAGCACCACGCTCACTTTCGCCTTCAACCAGCCTCTGTTGAGAAATTTCGGGCTCAAGATCACCCGCAGAGAAATCATCATCGCCCGGAACAACCTGGACATCTCCGAAAGCCAGCTCAAGCGGGTGCTTCAGCAAACTGTCTATGACGTAGAGGAAGCCTACTGGAACCTGGTTTCCAGTATCGAAACTCTTAATGTAAGAGAACAATCGCTGAGGTTGGCGCAAGAGCTCCTGGAAAAGAATAAAAGGGCTGTGGAAGTCGGAACTCTCGCCCCAATTGAAATTTTGAGTGCACAGTCCGCGGTCGCTTCGAGGCAGGCGGATATCCTCCAAGCTCAAGCCACAGTGAAAGACAACGAAGACCGGCTCAACATCATCCTCAACCTTGCCTCTGAAGGAATCCCCGAAGATATCCAGATCATTCCTGCGGATAAACCAGACCTAGAAGAGAAGAGAATCACTCTTGATCAGGCTTTACGCACGGCCATGGAAAACAGGCCTGACCTGCAGGGAACACGGCTCGGTATAAAGAACCAGGAAATGAACGTCAGCTACGCTAAAAATCAGCTGCTCCCCAACCTCAGCTTTTCAGCCTCCTACTGGAGCCCGGGATTATCGGGAACACAGCTTATCTATGACCCGATGAATCCATTCGGCGACCCGATCGGCAGCGTTGATTACGGCGCTACTGATGCCTGGAAAGACACCTTTGGTTTCGAATACAAAAACTGGAGCGCGGGAATTACGCTGGACATTCCTCTCAACTCGCTCCTCTCCCGCGCGAATTACGCTCAAGCTAAAGTCAACCTGGAGCGGTCCCTGCTGATGCTGAAAGATACGGAACAGCAAATCTTTCTCGAAGTCAAAAGCGCGGTGAGAGCAGTCCAGACAAATTACGAGAGAGTCCAGGCGTATCAGGCGGCCAGGGAGCTGGCCGAGAGAACACTCGAAGCTGAGGAAGAAAAATTCCGGGTTGGGATCTCAACACCCTATTTTGTCCTTCAATACCAGACAGAATTAACCACTGCCCAGACAAATGAGGTTGCGGCCATCATCGATTACAGCCTTTCTCTCGCCCGCCTGCAGAGAGCCATGGGAATCAATTTGACGGAAAAAAACATCAAATTCATTGATTTTCTGGACCGGTAATCTTTCAAAAATCACACTGGTAACAAATAATGACGGGACTGAAGAAGTGTAAGAAGTTTTCCCTATCGCCATTTTTCTTCTGATACAGTTTGCCTTGTTTTCTTTTGCCAGTGAATCAACCTCCAGCTGACCCGCACTCTCTCTTTACGCTTGATTACAGACTACAACGACGACTACAAAGAACTCTACAACAGCGTCCTGCTGAGCTACGAATACCTCCCAGGCACGACTTTTTATTTCGGCATCGACGACAACCCGGAAGAAGACGATTCAGGCATATGGCGAAGATAAGGACGGTATTACTTCATCAAATTCTCTTACTGGTGGCGTATCTGAGGCCTGCTAATAAACTTCTTCTTTTCATTCCCAACCAAATCCCCTAAAATATTGACCAGAGTCAAATGAAAAAAACGTTCATCTCTTTCATCTCTTTTTTATTTTTATTCTGCGTTTTCGTTAATCCACAAGAAAAAAAAGCATTCACTCTCCCCGAAATCATTGATATCGGTTTGAATAATAATCCCGTACTACTGGGCAAATTTCAAGAAGTCGAAGCCAAAAAGGCTGCATTCCAAGCCTCTAAGCGTCTCGACAATCCCGAGCTTGAAATCCATGTGGGAGAGGGAAAATTCCGTGATTCCTCTGAAAAACGGAATACAGACGGCATATCTCTGAGCCAGTACGTGGAAAATCCTTTTAAAAGACATCATCGTATCCAGATGTTTGAGAAGGAGTGGCAGGCGTCAGACTATCTTTTATATTTCTCGAAACTCGAAATCACGTATGAAATAAAACAATTATTCTATAAAGTCCTACTCCTCAAAAACAAAAAGGAACTCGCCCAGGAAAATTTGCGCTCTCTCGAAGAAACGCATCAGTTGATCCTCAAAAGAGTCAATCTGGGTGAAACCAAAGAATTGGAAGCCATAAAACTCTATGTCGAAACCCTTAAAGCACGGAACGAGTTGAACAGGGCTGATACAGGAATGAAACTGGCCAAGGAAAATTTGAACAAATTTTTGGGGAATTCTCTCCCCTCGGATTTTACAGTCTCAGGAAAACTCGAATACAGACATCTTGAAATCGATGAAAAAGGACTCCTGGAAAAAGCTCTTCTCTCCCATCCCCTAATCAAAGGAAAAGAGAAAGCCCTTGAATTTGCGGAGAGCAACCTCAGCTATGTCAAATGGCAAAGGCTTCCGGACTTCAAACTCTCTGGATTCATCCATGATGAACTGGACGGCCAAAACAAAGGAGTCGGCATCTCTCTGGATATTCCGCTCTGGAATTTCAAATCCAAGGAAATCGCAGAAGCAGAAAGTCTCCAACAGAAGGAGAATCAAGAATTTAGAGCTTTGCGAATGGAAATCAGCACTGAAATCAAGACGCGATTGAATGAGCAACGACTATCAGAGCAAACGATCCAGCTGTTTCATGAAGGCCTTCTTAAACAGGCTGAAGAAAGCCTGAAGATATCCGCGGAAAGCTACAAACAAGGGGAAATCTCTCTCATCGATTATCTGGATTCGCAAAGGACATACAACAGCATATTAAAAGACTACCAGGATTCTCTTTATGCCTGGAACGCCAATAAAGCGGCTCTAGAAAAGGCAATTGGAGAAGAGATAAAATGAAAAAATATATCTTCCTGCTCTCAATATTATCGCTTTTGATTTTCGTCTCCTGCGGGAGAGGCGAAAAGAAGACTCCCGCCTCTCCTCCTGAGCAAGATGCCCATGAACATGAAGGCCACCAGCATGAAGCCCAGGGCTCCGAAACCGCAGAGCCGGAGGAGCCTGAGCACCAAGATTTGCACCTGTCTCCCCAACAGCAAAAAGAGTGGGGAATTGTTGTGGGATCAGCAGCAATGCAGGATGTGGCATCTAAAATCAAACTCCCGGGAATCCTCACCCTCAATCAAAACAGAACCGCGCATATCTCCTCCCTTATCGGAGGAAAAGTGGCTTCCTTGGCAGTCGACCTGGGGGATAGAGTACAGAAAGGCCAGCTCCTCCTGACAATCAATTCTCCAGAATTCGCTCAGGCCCAGGCCGATTTCCTCCAGACAGTGGCCAAGCTCAACCTCAGCCGGAAAGAATACGAGAGAGCCAAGCTGCTGCTCAAGGAAAGAGCCATTGAAGAAAGGGAATTTTTAAGAAGGGAGGCCGAGTTCGAGAAACTCTCCACTGAAGTGGGAGGGCTCGGAGCCATCCTTCACTCTTATGGTTTTGACCATGAGCAAACGGAAAAACTCATAGAAAAATGCGCCTCCCGGAAGCCTGATGATGATCTCTGTGAGCTCGCAGACCCCAACCTTCCCGTTCTCTCCCCTCTATCAGGAATAATCATCTTCAGGGATGTCATAGTGGGAGAGCATGTCGAACCCAACAAAATCCTTTTCACAGCCTCAGACCTCCGCACACTCTGGGCTCTTCTGGATGCCTACGAAAAAGATTTGCCATTTATCAGCAAAGACAGCCAGGTTACCATCCACTCGTCTCTCTATCCCGATAAGGAATTTGCAGGAAAAATCACCACCATCAGTGAGACAATCGATGAAAAGCTGCGCACGATAAAAATCAGAGTCGAAGTGAAAAACGATGACGGGCTGCTCAAACCCAATATGTACATCCAGGGGATTGTCGAAAACAAGGCTGTGGGACAAAAACTCCTGGCTGTTCCGGAAGAAGCCGTCCAAACTCTAAACGGAGAAAAAATCGTGTTCATCCTCGAAGACAAGGACATATTCGCTGTCCAGCATGTGGAATTGGGCAAAAAGGTAGGGAACACGAGGATCATCGCCAAAGGCTTGGAAGAAGGACAGAAAATCGTCGTACAGGGAGCTTTCAACCTCAAGGCAGAACTCAATAAAGGAACTTTCGGACATGCGCATGTCCACTAGCCTGAATTATTCATAAAATATGCCGCCACTAAATATTATTTTCAATGACATGAGCACGTTAGGTAGGTTTTTCTCCAAATCAAAATTCAAACTTTCTTTTATGTCCATTAACTCACTATATGTCGGCATCTTTTACCTTTCAGGCGAGCCGCTCTCACTGCATCTGCTTTGTTGCGGCCCAATCGCGGTGGATGACCACGTCATCACGAGCGATCGAAGAGAGCGTGGTGATCTCATGATGATTCGCAAACGCATGAGATTGCCGCTGTCGCTTCGCTCCTCGCAACGATGTCTACAACAACCTCGACTCGTGAATAATACAGGCAAGTTGATTAAAATGTTTTTTGTGAGTGACCAAGCCTCATGATATCCAAGGTCGTAGATTTTTCTCTCAAACAAAGGCTGTTCATTGCCTTATCCACCGCGATAATCGCTGTTTTTGGGTTTCTTGCGTTCCAGAGGCTCCCCATCGACGTTTTTCCGGACCCTTCTCCTCCTCTTGTCCAGGTTTATACCGAAGCCGAAGGCATGGCACCTGAGGAAGTCGAGAGACTTATTTCCTATCCCATTGAATCCTCTATGTTCGGATTGCCTCGAGTGAAAAACATCCGTTCCTTTTCCACTTTTGCCCTCTCCATAGTCAACGTCTATTTTGAGGATAAGACTGACATCTACTGGGCCAGACAGCTTGTCTCTCAACGTCTCCATGAAGCCAGAGAAAGCATTCCTGCCCAGGCGCATAATCCAGTTTTGGGGCCTATCGCGACAGGCTTGGGGATGGTTTACCTCTATTATCTCGAAGGGGACGATTATTCCCCTCTCGAACTCAGGACAATCCAGGACTGGTTGGTGAAATACGAATTGAAATCCGTTCCCGAGGTCTCCCAGGTTTTAAGCATCGGAGGAGACATCAAACAATTCCAAATCCTCATCAACCCTCAATCCCTTTTCAAGTACAATCTCACAATCTCTGATGTCAGCGAAAAAGTGAGGAAAAACAACCAGAATATAGGCGCCAGCTTCATCACCAAGGGAAAAGAAGAATACATCATCAGAAGCATTGGGCTCATCCAGACCCTTGAAGACCTCGGAACTATAGTCATTGCCAACTACCAGGGAACGCCCATCTTTCTAAAGGATATGGGATCCATCCAGGTCCTTCCAGCGATCAAGAGAGGAGCGGCTCTGGTCAACGGCAAGGGAGAAAAAGTCGTCGGCATGGTCTTGAAACTCTTCGGCTCGAACACTTCACGCGTTATCAAAGACATCGAGGAGAGAATTTCAGAGGTCAATAAATCCCTTCCTTCCGGAGTCAAAATCGTTCCCTTCTACAATCAGGCTTCTCTTGTCAAAAAGTGCTTTTCCACAGTGTCCGGTAACCTTATTCTCGGAATTATCCTTGTCATCATCGTACTCTTCCTCTTCATGGGAGATTTTTCCTCCTCCATCATTGCTGTCTTTTCGCTACCCTTTTCTATCCTTTTTTCCTTCATCCTGATGCAGAGGATGAATCTGGCTGCAGACCTGATGTCATTCGGTGGGCTGGCTATAGGGATAGGCTTAATCGCTGACGCATCCATTATTCTCGTCGAAAACACACACCGCCATCTTCATCTACAGCATGAAAGTAAAGTTCAAGCCATCTGTCGAGCCGGAAAGGAGGTGGGGCGGCCCATCTTCTTCGCTATCGTGATCATCATCCTGGTTTTTCTCCCGATCTTTACTTTGACTGGTGTGGAAGGCATCATGTTCCGGCCGATGGGGCTTGCCATCTCTTTCGCTCTGGTAGGGTCTCTGATCTTCGCTCTCATTTCTGCACCTGCTCTGTCTTTCTTTTTTCTCAAACCAAAGAAAGGAGCGACAAGAGAGCCCTTCCTGATCAGAAACATAAAAAAAGCCTATCTTCCTTTCTTCACTCAATGCCAGAAACACCGGAAGAGAGTCTTCCTCATCACTTTTCTTGTCTTCATCATCGGCGTGGCGTTGATCCCGTTTATGGGAAGAGAGTACATCCCTTATTTGGAAGAGGGGACTCTTCATCTCAGAGCCACATTCGACCCGAACATCAACCTCCAGGAGACCATCTCATTGACGACTTCCATTGAGAAAGATTTGATGGGAGTCCCAGAGGTGACTGGTATTCTCAGCCGCATTGGAAGAGGGGAAGTCGGAAGCCATGCCCACTTCGTGAATAATGCAGAAATCCTGGTACAGCTCAATCCCATCCAGAAATGGAAACATTTCAAAAGCAAGGATGAACTGCTGGAAGAGATTGAACATCGATTGGAAAAATTTCCAGGAATCAACCTCAATATCACACAGCCTATCGCCCACAACCTGGACGAGCTCATCACAGGAGTCAAATCTCAGCTGGCTATAAAAGTCTACGGTGAAAATTTCGATATCCTTAAAGAAAAATCAATCGAAATCAAAGAGACTATCTTGAACATCAAAGGCGCAGCCAACGTTCAAGTCGAGCAGTTCACCGGCCAAAATCACATTCAGATCGTTCTCTCAAGAGGGCAAATCGCCCGCTATGGTGTGAATATTGATGATATTCAAGAAACAATCAAAGCCGCTATCGGGGGGATAACAATCGGCCAGGTTTATGAAGGACAGAAAAGATTCGATATCTTTCTCCGGTTTAGTCCAGAGTTCAGAAAGGAAATCGAGCAGATCGAAAATCTCCTGATCAGACTTCCTGGAGGAGGCCAGATTCCTCTTAAACAGCTGGCCTCTGTCGTGGAGGTCGTCGGCTCCCGAGTAATCAATCGAGAGCACAACAATAGGTTTATCACTGTGCAGTGCAACATCAGAGGAAGGGATATCGGCCGGTTTGTCAGCGAAGCGAAGAGAGAAATCGAAAACAAAGTCCAGCTCCCTGCCAATTACACGATCAAATGGGGGGGACAGTTCGAACTCCATCAGCAGGCCAACAGACGACTGACAATCATCACTCCGATTACCCTGGCTCTTGTCGCCTTGCTTCTTTTCACCATTTTCTACTCATTTCAAGAAGTGCTGATTATTCTGATCAACATTCCCTTAGCCCTGACAGGAGGGATCATCGCCCTTAAAATTTCTGGTCTCTATCTGAGCATTCCAGCCTCCATCGGTTTCATCGCCATCTTCGGAATTGCCCTGGAGGATGGCCTTGTACTCCTTTCTACTTTCCACAGTCGCCTTTCGCAGGGCTCTCCGATGAAGGATGCCATAATCGAGGGAGTGAGCACAAAAATCAGGCCAGTCTTGATGACAACATTCACCACAATTTTCGGTATCATGCCCCTTCTCCTGGCCAAGGGTCCGGGAGCAGAGATTCAAAGGCCTCTGGCGACAGTCGTCGTAGGAGGGCTCATCACTTCCACTCTGGTCACACTACTCGTTCTTCCTCTCCTCTATCAAACACTCAAGAAACACCCTCGCGAATCCTGACCTCATACATCTTAATCTCTACGCCAGAAATGATTGATCATAAAGAAAAAGGGGATAGGATTTGAATTCATTGGGGTCAGGCCTTATCAGGATTTCGAGATACAGGGCCTGAACATAGCTGTCTGGCCTCGACTTTAACAAGGCCTGACCCCGATCCAAAGGCAAATCCTGTCCCCTTTTCTTATTTCAAATCATCAGGTCCCCACCGTTGATGTCAATGGAAGCCCCAGTGATATAAGACGCTTTTTCAGAACACAAGAAGAGCACCAAGTCTCCAATCTCTTCGGGAAGCCCCAACCTTTTAATCGGAAAAGATTCGAGGAACTTTTCCAGTTCCTTCTTTGTTGTCGTATCTCTCGCCATTTGTGTATCAATAAGCCCGGGACACACAGCATTCACAGTGATCCCTGAGGCCGCAACCTCCTTTGCCACTGCTCTCGTAAAGCCCAGCAGGCCGGCCTTGGAAGCCGTATAATGAGCGCCACCCAGAGTGCTCACACTCCTTCCGGCTGATGAAGAAATATTCACAATCCGTCCGTACCCGTTCTTCTTCATCGAAGGGATCACAGCTTGAGTGAAAAGGAATGGACCCGTGAGGTTAACGAGCATAGTTTCTTTCCACTCTTCCAAAGATATATCGAGTATCCGTGTCCTGAACATGATTCCCGCGTTGTTTATGAGGATGTCGATCTTTTCGAATTCTTTCAAAACCATTTTCACAGCGGCAGCAATCGACTCTTCTTGAGTCACATCAACCTGAACAGCGACGGCTCTGCCAAATCCCTTCCCCAATTCCTCCGCAGTCTGTTCCGCATGAACCATCTCGACATCTCCGATAACAACATCGGCTCCCGAATCAGCAAGCCTCATGGCAATCCCTTTTCCAATTCCTCGTCCTCCGCCGGTGACGAGGGCCACTCTCCCATTGAAAGCTTCTCTTGAATTTCTCATCTTCCTTCCTCCTTCCTCTATGATGGTGAACGCAAAGAAAACTGAACAGCTAAAAGCGCTATCACGGTCTTCCTCCCTTTTGGCTCATTCCATTTGACCTGATGTGCCCCGCTTATAGCACAAGCCCATACGGGAAGTCAATTTCCCCTCCAGACTTCTCTCTCATTCTCATTCCCAAGAAGATTTTGACAACTGTTTGAAAAATAAACATCTCTGTTCTGCAAAGTCAGAAAAAGGGGACAGGCTACTTTATCTTCGGGGACTGTCCCTTTCAATCCTTATAGTAAAGAAAGAGAGGGACTGTCCCCCTTCTTGAAGAAGAAGTAGCCTGTCCCCTTTTTCTGACTTAAATTGTCTCTGAGATTCGAATCCTTGAAATTTTAAAAAGATAGTGCT
>Ga0209636_10005203_pt1 | contig 13284 bp, 12 predicted proteins | sample DeeMarSWOR152_54_FD_187464 | JGI IMG/M metagenome (GOLD analysis project Ga0209636, IMG submission 187464) | Marine sediment microbial communities from White Oak River estuary, North Carolina - WOR-1-52-54 (SPAdes) (version 2) | ecosystem: Environmental > Aquatic > Marine > Intertidal zone >...
CACCTGTCCCGTTGAGTCGAGGACGGTGGCGTAGGTTGATTCCTTGTGGACGTCCAGTCCACAGAACACGGCGCTCATGGTATGACCTGAGCGCCGCCCGGGATAAACCTCCTTCATACATCATCGCGCGTAAAATTCAAGTATCTAATAAAATAGTTATATTCTATTTACCGATAAATAAGAAAGATAGTTAAACACTAAAATTAGCTTTCCATAAGCATACATAAGTTTTTTATTTCCTTTAACATATTTTTTCTATCTAAATTCTCTACAAAATGACGCTTAATATTTTTCTTCCTTTTACCATACATTATTATTAATTCTAAATATCTTAAAATTTTTAATGAGTTCAAAAAAGGTTCTTCTAAATGTTCTTGTGTAATATCTATATAAGCTTTATAGAAATTCTCTTTCATTTTAGATATTATTGATTTCGGAAAGAATGGTATTCTGTTTCTCATCAAATCTAAAGATGCCATGAAACATAAGGGGTCTTCAAAAATCGCTCCATTTTGAAACGCGAAATCAAGTAAATACACTTCATCGTTGTATAAATATATGTTATGGGGAGTTGGATCTCTATGAACTTGACAAACCCATATTTCTAAATCTTTTATAAAATCTATAAAATGTTTGATTTTTTTTTCACACTCTTTTCCTATTAATTTATAAATGTACTCATTAGATTCTATACGATTTATTAAAAGAGTATTCATATTAATTATTTTTTCTTTTCTCTTTTTTGTAAGATTTTGGAGGTAACCTATTGCAGTTCCTATTTCTGTTGCAGTTTTAAAAAATTTTTTTTTGCTCGATGATTTTCTAATTTGAAATATATAATAAAACATGTTTTTAGATAATGTATTTCCTTTAATACCATCATATACGACCACATTTTCATCTACAAAAAAATCTAATATTCTAGGAGTTAATAGATAATTCCAATATTTATTTATTTTTAAAAATTCAAAGACAAGTTCTTTAGAATTAGGATGAATTTTTTTCAAAAACATTTTCTTTTTTTTTCCATCATTTTCTAAAAGATCGCAATAAAAAACCAAAGTTGACCAAGTTTTTATACGTCTTATCTTCTTTATGATAAAGTCTTGATTTGGGAAGTATATTTTTAGATTTTTTTCTATTTTATCTCTAAGAACGCTTTCCATATTAATAACCTAAGCCCTCGATAATATTATAAAATCTGGTCCTATCAATTTGTATAAATAATTAGAATGCGCGAGGAAATAACCTATTTTCTTGAAGAATGATCTAGCTTTCGTTTTTCTTATTTTATTCTTGATCTCATCCCTTTTCTCAATCTCTATAATATATTCTGGAAATTTGTAATTAGGTAAAGCTGTGTGCATCTGAACATCTTTGAATCCCGCATCACTTAAAAGTTCACGATATTCTTTCAAAGAGTAAATATACCTTCTGTAACTTTTTTTCTTAACTATTTTTGAAAATGCATCTGCCAAATTTCTTGGCAATATAGTAGCAAATCTTAATTCATCGTGAGCCTTGTACCCGATCAAATACTTGAGGTAATACCTGTTCTCCATTCCAAGATAGAAGAGGCCACGGGATTTAAGAATCCTTTTGATATCTTTAAGAATAGCTATGTGCGTTTCTCTAGGATCACCTTTGCTATCTATTGCAGTATATTCTAGGACTCCATTCATTATAACCAGGTCATAAGAGTTGTCTCGGTAAGGGAGTGAAACCGCTGAGGCATGAATAGTTGATACATTTGATATGGCATTTTCATGCATTCTATTCCAGAAATTTCTAATAGCATTTAAAGATATGTCAAAATTACTAATTAAAGCACTTTGTCGAGCGAGAGCAAGAGAAAATCCTCCTGTGCCAAAACCTATATCTAGAGCCATCGAATTATTTAGATCTAGTTTTTCTTTAAGGAATGAAATAGCAACTCCCCATATATTGGGGTCACCCCTAAACTGCAAGGATTTCACCAGAATTATAAAGTTAATCTCCTTTTAAATGCGTGCGATGATGTATGAAGGAGGTTTATCCCGGGCGGCGCTCAGGTCATACCATGAGCGCCGTGTTCTGTGGACTGGACGTCCACAAGGAATCAACCTACGCCACCGTCCTCGACTCAACGGGACAGGTGGTAACCCAGAGAAGAATGAAGAACGAGGACATCCCAGAGTTCCTCGAGCCACTACAGGTTAACTGGGTGGCCATGGAGGCCTCCACATACATCATCCCCCTCTACCGGAGGCTGGTTGAAGAGGGGTACAGCGTCACGGTCAGCCACCCGAAGAAGACCAGGTACATAGCCGAGGCAAGAATCAAATCCGACAGAGTGGACTCCAAAGCATTAGCGGAGCTGCTGAGGCTGGACTCGTTGCCGGAGAGTTACATACCGCCTGAGGAACTCGCGGAGCTGCGGGAGAGGATACGCCGTAGGGCCTTCCTGGTGAGGCAGCGGGCCAAGCTGAAGGTCAAGATCAGGGACGTCCTCGCCTACGAGGGCGTCAAGCCGCCCACGGGCCACGGCCTATTCACCAGGAAGGGCGTCAAGTGGCTCAGAGGCCTGGGTCTGGAGCCCGTGGACTGCTACCTGCGGCTCATGGCTCCCCTGAGCCGCGAGGTCCTGCTGCTGTCGAAGGAGCTCAGGGGCATAGCCCGGGACTCAGCCGGTGGCGGAGGAGCTCCCGTCGGCTCCTCTCCTCCTCGCCGGGTACGAAGCAGGTGGAGAGCACGCCCGCCCGGTGGAGCCGGGCGAGGGCCCTGGCGTCGGTCCTGTCCATCTTCACCCGGGACTTGGAGACGAGGCGGCTGTTGGCAGGGCTTGAGAGGGCTACGTCGTGGCCGTGTTCCTCGAGCCTGTCGTGGACCTGAATCCACAGATTCCCCGTGGACTCCACGACTGCCCTCACCTCATCCCTGTAGGCGGAGAGCTTCAGGGCGAACTCCTCGATGCCCTCCACGGTGTTCATGAACCTGGTCTCGTCAAGCAACTCGCCGTTCCAATCCAGGATGGCTGCCTGACACATCTTTTTATGGACGTCTATTCCCACGTATTTCACGGGTGTCACCTCTGGGTGGCTTGCGGGCGGCACGCTCCTATGGGGTCTCTCGGGACCAGTCGTGTAGCCGCTCTGATTCGGCCCAGTCTAGGCGAGGGTCTCATGCGGACCAAGCGCGCGAGGGGCCTAAGACACCCGGTGCACCCTCATCGCTTCCTCAGAAAACGTTTCTCATACCCGTCTGGCTTGTCCCTAATTTACTCTAATTTTAAAAACACATTTATCTTGACGGTTGGGTCTCGTCCCCCATGGCCCTCGTCAAGCCAATAGGAGGTGAGTTCAATCAGACAATACGAACACAAGACCCATGAAACACACTTCCAGAACGTAGACTTAAGCGTTGCCGAAAAACGGGCGCGGGAATGCTTTCACACAGAGGGCCCCGGAAGGCCACTCCGGAACCCCCTCGGCCTCCTCAGGGCCTTCATAATGATGCGCATGAAGGAGATGAGAAGCCTCAGGGAGTTCACGAGGACGCTTGACACCGACCAGCGGATCAGGAGGCTCTGCCTCATAGAGGATGGGGAGAGTGGCTACCCCAGATCCGTCCTCAGCAGATTCACTACCCTGTTCGTAGTAGAGGAGCTCGAGAGGGTGATAGAAGAGAAGGTCGTCAACATCCTCAAGAGGAACCGGGTCGAGGTGGTGGACGCCGTCCTCGACGCCAGCTTTATCAAGGCCTGGAGCACACGCCACCCACGGGTCAGTAGCAGAGGGTTCTCCAACCCAGACGCCCGGGTCGGGAGGAGTAGCCGGGGCTTCAACCTCGGCTACAAGCTCCACGTATCGGTGGACCACGAGAGGATCCTGTCCCTGGCCGGCGTCATCGCGCCCGCCAACGAGAACGAGAAGAGGCATAGCCCCGCCCTCATCGAGAGGACGAAGAGGGTTCTCAGGAGGGCCGGGGCGAGGCTGAGGAGCCTGGTGGCCGACAGCCAGTACAGCAGCGGGAGGATGAGGGGGCTGGTCGACGAGGCGGTCATCACATACGCGGCCAACGAGAGGCGTGGTGAGGACGTGCTCCGGGTCGACGGTAGGTTCAGGGCCCACGGGCAGGAGGAGGAGAGGGCGAGGTATCGCAAGCGGCCTGCGGTGGAGGCGGCGTACAGCTCCACCTCGATGCACTCGCCCAGCACCCAGGTCAAGAGCTCCTCCACTAGCTCCTTCTCGTTCACGTTAAGCGGGGCTTTCACGTGGCCTAGGAAGCCCTCTACGTCGACGAGGAAAAGGGTCTGATAGCCGAGGAGGAAGCCCCTTTTGCCCCGGCAGAGCCTCGCATCGGGGTCTTCTAGGCCCCTACGGGTGTCGTGGGGGTCCCTGCTACTCCACACGGGGAGGTCGGTGCCTTTCACGTATACGGCCTGGACGAGGATGTCGGTCGATAGTGGCTGGGATCTCCTCAGCCTGAGGGCCTCCCTCCTGAGCGCGCGCGCCATATCCTCAGACCTTTCTTAGGTAGGGGTCTCTTCTGAGGCGTTTGACCAGGTCCTTGACGTATGGTATCTATTCCATCTGGCGGAGCATTAGGGCTTTGAGGTCCCATTCGGGAGTTGTATTCTACTGGTCTTCCCGAGCCGTGTTGGTGGAGCCCGGTCCGTAGGATGGAGTGGATATGAGTTATATCCAAGTTCTCAAAGAATATTTAGGAGAATCGATCTCCATCTCTACATTCAAGTGAAAGGGGGTTGGTGAACCCAAAAAATCTCAGAAATTATTGAATTAGCCCGCGTGCATAGCAGACACTGACACCTAAAAGAAATGCGCACTCAATCTTATTAATTTCGCTTTTATTTTTATCCTTAAGCTTAAAATTTTTCTCATTTTATATTATTAGAAATTTTAGACTTTTCCCAAGACCAAGAGAATGTTTGTATCCCATAAAATCTAATATCGTCGATCCTAAATCTAAATGGGAAACTGGTTTGTTTATCACAGCTGATTTTACACCTCCGTTTACGAAAATCAAAGGAACATGGACTAGCTGTGGGATTATACCATGTTTAGCACTCTGATGGCTGTAATATCCATAATCACCAAGTTCCTCGCCGTGATCGGAGGTTATAATTATCAAGTCTTCTTTATCCTGTTTTTCTATGAAGTCGTTTAAACACTTGTCGAGATATTGGACCTCGGCGTCATATAGTAGAGTTATCTTTTCTCTCTCTTCAGGTTTAATCTTGTAACCCTTATGTACTGAGTCTCTTATCTTTTGATTTAATTCTTCGAGTTCTTCATTGCTTACAATAGTTTCATATTCAATTGGCCAGTAGGGTATATGGGTATCCATTAAATGCACCCATACAAAAAATTGTTTTTTTTGCTCTTTTATCCAAGCATCAGCGTAGTTAAGAATAAGTTCAGCGCTTCTATATCCAAGATCGAACCCAACAGTTTTCTTCTTTAGCCATCTTAAACTTTTCCATAGTATTGTTCTTCTAAATCTTTTTTTCATTGTTGCTGCTAAATTTCCCTTTAATTCTCTGTAGACATCACATTCATATCCGAATACTCTCTTAAATATGTCTAGTGCAAGATTGCTGTGGATTAAGGCAGTACTAACTCTATTCGAATTTAGAATATGGATGAAGGACGTTTCAGGTTCAAATTTTCTTTTTGTTTCATCTAAGTTTACAGGATCTGCTTCTCCACTCAAGATGTAGTGTACACAAGCCTTGGTATAAACATCGCAGGCCATACAGAGGTTAAATGTAACTCCTTTTTTCGCCCATTTTATGATATTAGGCATTTTTGATGCGTTGACTCTGTCAAATCTCAAGGCATCGCATAGCAATAAAATCACGTTCATTTAATAAATCAGCCTCCTTAGGTTGCCTCTCTTAGAGAAATTTTTTAATCCAATAATTACGATCTCATTTAGGTCTCTTTTCATAAAATTATAGTAACTTTTTTCATAAATCTTGTAGGGTAAAGCATGATAAAGCAAGTATGTTAGGAAGGCAATAATGGATCCTATGATGTATGGCTTATAGCGTAAATATCGTATGCACGCGAAGAATTGGTGTATTAAGGTAAATCCGTTCATGTATCTAAATCTTCCAGTTAAGAACCAGCGTCCCACTGAGCGTTGATAAGGTCTTGCATCGTAGAATTTGATATTTACTGGCTTCACTTTCCAGCCAAGCCATTTTGCTCTAAATATCATAAAAGAGTCATGGCCGTACATTATTGGATAACCTTCGTGGGGGGATGTTCTAAGCAAGTCTTTAAGACACTCAAGACGGTAAATTCTAGCTGCATCTGTTATGTGCCTAAACATGTATTTTCCCTTATCAGACACACCCCCTGTTATCCCTATCTCAGGGTCATCGTCCATTATTTCCAGAAGGGTTTCAACGTATCTTGGGTTATTTAAGACCACATCGGCATCCATTCGGAGAATATAGGGGGGTTGGCTCAATGTTAGCAAATCGCTTATTGAGCGGCTAATAGCTTTGGATATGTTATAGCCCTTAATTCTATTGTATCGAATGTTGTAAACCTGCCGAGGTTTGATTTCAAGATGTTTATAGGCATATTTCTCGATTATTTCATACGTGTTATCGGTGGAGGCGTCATCGACAATGACGACAATTTCAGGTTTTATTGTTTGTTTAAAAATACTCTCTATGCATGGTCCTATGTTTTTTTCCTCGTTTCTGCAAATTAATGAAGCTCCATAAGTCTTATGCATGTTCATCATTCCTTGACCTTTTCAAGCTCTCTGAAGTTAGTTGATTTGTTACCAACTTAACGGTTATGGATGATAAATTTTTAACCCATATCAGTGCCCCATAATCCGTTTAAGAATTCATCGCTCAGCAATCGATTGAAACGTAATGGAGGCACCATCTTCTTCCTACATCCAAGAAGAGGTGGAGATACAACAAAAAACAACAGAGGGAATAGGGGAAGAAAGTAAGGAACAAAATAAAGTTATCGGAATCCCGTGGAATTATATAGAATCTAATATTTTTCGTTATCATGATAGAGTTAATCCTCGTATTATAGGCGGGGTAACAGAAGATGAAATAGTTCTTGATGTAGGGTGTGGTTTTAAACCTGATATCGGTCAATGCAGCATTGGGAATTCAATTGGCGTAGATCTAAATTTTCAGAATGGAGATGTTATGGTTGTGCATCCCATTATGGCTGATGCTCAACACCTCCCTATTAGGATGAAGTCAATAGACTTTGTGAACTGTCAGGCACTCCTCGAACACATTCCTCATCCAACAAAGTGTATGGAGGAAATATCACAAGTGATGAAGAGGGAGGGGAGAGGGTTCATATTAATTCCTATAGACTCGCGACAGACTCCTCAAACCATGACTCGCTTCTTCAAAGAATGGCCCTTTAGTATCCCCAAAACAATAGAGGTTCTATACAAAGCTAATACACTCTGGAAGCTTCCTGGCATGTACCATATTGTCCAAATAAATTTGGACGATATAAAACGATACTTCAAAATAACTAAGGTCCTAAAGAAACGACATGAGCACTTCTGGTTCAGTATGGGACCCTTTCGAATTCTAAGAAAGCTGGGTCTCGTGAAGTGCACTGCTAAGGTGGGGGAGTACGCGGAGTGGTACGTATGGATAAAGCCTACAGCGTCTCATTGATCTACCGAAACGAGGATCAGCATATCATGCCTTGTATAGACAGCGTGTTTAATCAAACGATTAAACCTAAAAAAATGGTGATCGTTGACGACAGATCTACCGATAGCACTTTCGATATTATCCAGAAGAAGGAGGAGGTCTACCCAGAACTCTACGCCGTACAGATCCACCAACCACGACATAAGTTCAAGGGCTACAACATTTCCATGGCCATAAACCATAGTATCCAGACTCTCCTCACACTATGCGATACCACTTACATCATGCGAATGGACTCCGACATATGCTTGAATAATCCCAACTATGTTGAAACTCTCCTCAACACCCTTGAGGGGAATCCGCGAATAGGCATCACCGGGGGCGTATCAGACAAAGGAAAGTTTATGACGCGCCATGTCACCGACGCAGCTCGAATTTATAGACGTGAATGCCTCCTAGAGCTATTGAAAACCTCGCCGAACCCAGGATATCTTATATTATACGGTCACGATTCTTTCATGATCTTCCGAGCCAAATGGCTCGGATGGGAAGTGAAACCCGTCAATATAACATTCTGGGATGCACGACCATACAGACGCAGTATGAAACGATGGTTCCTAACAGGACGCTTCCGCTATATGAACGGCTTCAACTTTATTCATCAATTCATCTCGTGTATCCGTTACTTCCGTCATAAACCCTATTTCATAGGATCAACAGTAGCCTTCTTTACATACCTCCTATCCAACCTGAGACCCTACAGGATTCTGGATAAAAGCTACTACGACTTTATGAAGCGAGATCTCAAGCAGATAGTATTATCTGGTTTGAGGAATTCCTTTTACTCTAAGATTCTTAGGAGGACTATATATTAGATGAGGTATATATTTAGAAAACCGCGCATATTTGAACGGGTAGTGGTAGAACCCACAGATATATGTAATCTGAAATGCCCCTCATGCAAACGAAGCGAAGGTGGCTCCACCTTAACCCCTCATTCTTTTGATCATATACTTCATAAACTTGTCCAAGCGAAAACCAAGAAAATCTCATTCCTATGGAGAGGAGAACCCACAACATCACTCTATCTACCCGACCTTATTGAGAAAGCCAAACGAAACGGGTTCTGGACTTACACCTCTACTAATACATCAACAAAGAATTTACACAACAAAAAATACGTGGAAAAATTACTTCACAACCTTGATAGAATCGAGATATGCGTGGACGGATACAACCAAGAAACGATAAAGAAATATCGAGTAGGCTCGGAATGGGATGCCATAATAAAAAATCTGGAAACAATAAGTAAGATACCCACTTCCTGCGAGAAGCGACTGCGGGTTCTAATGTTCAAACATAATGAACCCTATGAAGACACCTTCATGGGATTAGCTTCAAAATACGGTATGGATACAATCAGCTTTGCAGCTCCAATCCTCCCCCATAAAATCTTGAATGAGAATGAGGTAGAAGGCCTTCTACCAAAGAACTCCCAGTATCAACGATACATATATCATGGTTCAAAATGGGTCTACCGAGATAGAGAGCGATGCAGACTCGAACCCAGAATAATCATCACAGTAAACGGAGACGTAGCCCCCTGCTGCTATGATTGGGAGGTAGATTATCCCCTTGGAAACATCTACGAGGATGATCTATTACAGATTGAATCAAACTATAGAAAACTATGGCCCCAGATGAATAGAAAAGCTCTCTCAATCTGCGATGAATGCTTCCTATCTACACTAGGATTTAAAGTGAACTATATAAAGAATATAAATGTGTACGCTCCACAATTGTATAAGAATTACACATCGCTGACGCATTTTTAGCACAATGAATCAAAGGGGTCAAGTACGGTCTTAATCATATAATTACTTAAAGATCGATATGCTTACGCTTGAGGGATCTTAGATAAAAATATTACTGACTTACCCACCTTATCTTAGTGATATCTTTTGAAAAAGATAAATGTTGCTGTTATTGGGTGCGGCTCGTGGGGAAGAAATCATGCTCGCGTTTATAAAAATCTCCAGAGAGCCGCTCTTATCGCCATCGCCGATGTAAATCAGAGCATTGCTAAGGAGATAGGAATAAGGTATAACGTGGATTGGTATACAAATCTTGATGCGGTGTTTAACCGATCCGATATCGAAGCCGTCTCCATATGTACGCCTACTTTAACTCTAGCAGACATTGCGTTGACTGCAATCAAAGCAGGGAAGCATGTTCTTGTTGAGAAGCCAATGACCGACACCATCGATAAGGCCAAGTGTCTTATAAAAGCGGCTAAAGCTTGTGGTGTATATTTAGCTGTAGGCTTCGTGGAGCGCTTCAACCCTGCCGTGAACGAGACTATAAAAAAAATTTCAGAGGGGGAGATTGGTGAGATCGTATTGGCACATGCAAGGAGGGTCAGTAGGCGGCCTCTCAGAATCGGTGATGTCGGGGTCATTAAGGATTTGGCTATACACGATATAGACATCGTCAACCAGCTTTTCCGCGCGGAGGTAGAGGAGGTTTTCGCTACTGCAGGTAACATCACCCATCAGTTCGAGGACTACGCAAATATCATTATTAGATTTGAAGGTAATAGGAACGCCTTCGTAGAGACTAATTGGCTGACCCCGCGCAAAGTGAGGCGCCTCATCGTCACGGGAACGAAAGGCTTGATCAACGTCGAATACATACTACAAGAGATGACAATAGAAAATAACCAGGGGATATACCAGCCCTTCATCGAGAAAAAGGAACCTTTGTGGCTAGAGCTCGAAGGATTTGTGAGTTCGATCCTCGATGATAGACAGCCTCAGCCGACAGGTTTAGACGGGTTGAGGGCCCTCAGGATCTGTGAAGCGGCTTTGGAATCGGCGAAGACAGGGCGAGTCGTTAGGGTTCAGGGTGATTAGATCTTGCTTCTAGGCCGGTCTAAGAAGGACATTTTGAGGCTCATGGACGTAGGAGAGCTGAATGTATCGGTATATGGCCTGGGCAGGGTCGGGCTCCCCCTAGCCGTCGCATGGCTTCGATCCGGACAGACCGTCATAGGCGCGGACATCGATTTGGAGACCGTGAACAAGATTAACAAAGGCATATCACCATTCTTGGACGAACCTCATATCCCCCAAGCCGTGGAGTCCTTTGTGAGGCAATGCAGATTCAGCGCAACTACGGACCTAGTAAAGGCCTCTAAAAATTCTGATGTTAAATTTATTGCGGTACCCACTACAATTTATAAGAAGGGATTCAACGGAGAAGCCCTTGAATTAGCTCTCCGGAAATTGGGGAGAGGTCTAAAAAAGGGCGACGCGGTCTCCATCGAATGCACGGTCCCCCCCACTACGACTGAAGGATGGGCGAAAGCCGTACTCGAAGAAGAGAGCCTTCTCGTAGCAGGAGAAGACTTTGGCCTAGCCTTCAGTCCTGAGAGGGTGTATGAAGGACGAGTTCTTGAGGATATTGAAGAACGTTATCCTAAGATAATTGGTGGCATCGACCAGAAAAGTACGGAGCTGTTCTCAATACTTTACAGTCGGATAGCGAAGAAAGGTGTCTTAAAGATGAGCAGCCCCACGGCCGCAGAGCTGTCTAAACTTTTCGAAGGTATTTACAGGGACGTCAACATAGCTCTCGCCAACGAGCTCTCAAAATTCTGCCAAAAGCTCGACATCGACTTTGAGGAGGTGAGAATAGCCTCCAACAGCCAGCCATTCAGCCATATACATAAACCTGGTCCAGGTGTAGGGGGTGCATGCATACCTTTCTACCCCTATTTCGTTCTTGAGAGAGCAGAAAAAAACGGTATCCAAATGGGCTTGACGAGGCTTGCTAGAATCATCAACGAGGGAATGCCCGATTATGTTTTATCGTTAGCTCAAAAAGCTATGTGTGAGATCGGTAAAGGACTCTCAGATACCAAAACAGCTGTGCTGGGGCTTTCTTTCAGAGGCGATGTAGCGGACTCAAGATACTCACCCACTTACGACATCGTAAACCGTCTAGGAGAACTGCATGCAAGGGTGGTCGTACACGATCCCTTTATAGAACACGATGATCGATTGGAGTCCAGCGGCGTTAGACTGGTTAAATTTCTGGAAGACGCTGTGCGAGAATCCTCACTCTTGATTATAGTCACGGATCATTCTGAATATAATAATATTGATTTAAACACGATGGTACGCATGATGAGTTCTCCAGCAGCTATAGTAGATGGAAGAAATGTGGTAAAAATTACACAGATACCAAAGGGCTTATACTTTACTGGAATAGGCATGAAAACCATAAACACCTTATCAAAGTAGTAAGAAAATTCATGAATAATTGGAGTGAGGAAAATGGAGAAACTAGCTATCAAAGGCGGGAAGCCCGCATCAGAAAAGATGATACCTATCGCAAGACCTGTATTCTCAGAGAAAACCATCGAGGATGTATCAAAAATTCTGAGGTCAGGCTATATTCGTCAGGGACCTAAGACGAAAGAGTTCGAGGAGAAGTTTCGGAAAAAGGTTGGTGCTGAGTACGCATATGCGGTAAGCAGCGGAACTGCGGCTCTACATGTGTCTTACCTCTCAATTCTCAAGCCTGGAGACGAGGTGATAGTCCCTGCCTTCACCTTCTTCGCCACGGCAAGTACAGTAGTATACGCCAACGGTAAGCCTGTTTTCGCAGACATAGATCCTGATACATTCCTCATAGACCCAGAAGACGTCAAGGAAAAGATGACGAAAAAGACAAAAGCAATCGCACCAGTCCACCTGTTCGGTAACGCTGCAGATATGGACGCTTTGTACGACCTCGCCGAAGATCACAAATTGGCCATCGTCAACGATTCCGCACAGGCCCATGGCACGGAAATCGACGGCAAGGATATCGGCTCCTTCGAGACGTTGAACTGCTACAGCTTCTACCCGTCGAAAAGCATGACCACGGGGGAGGGTGGCATGGTGACCACGAACGACAAGAAACTACACGAATTGGGTTGTTTAATTAGGAGCCATGGTGACGAAGCTAGATACCACCATGTCATTCTTGGGCTGAACTATAGGATAACGGACATCGCGGCAGTAATAGGATTGAATCAACTCCAGGAACTTGACCATTTCCTTGAGTGTAGGAGGCGCTGCGGTAGGATCATTAGAGACGGCATCGGCGAGATCGATGGGCTCCATCCACAAAAAATTGGAAAAGGTGTGAACCATTCATACAGCTATTTTACCCTTGTGATGGATCTTGAGAGGTTCAGTTGCACACGCGACGAGTTCATCGACGCATTGAAGGCTGAGAACATCGACTGTGCAGTTCATTACCCGATCCCACTTACGAAGCAGCCGGCAATTAAAAAACTGATGAAGCCCATGCCATGCCCTATCTCCGAAAAGATCTCAGAGAGGATATTCTCATTACCGATACACCCGTATCTATCGGACACGAACTTGATTGAAATCCGAGAGGGCGTGGAGAAAGTAGCGACCTACTTCCACAGATAGGAGTTTATTATTCCTCCTCCCACTTCTTCTTCTCAAGGTAATCGGATAAATCATATCTAACTTTGGCTGGGTTCCCGAATACAACTTTTCTCGGCGGGACGTCTTTAGTTACGACCGCTCCCATGCCCACGACGGAAC
>Ga0209636_10005204_pt1 | contig 13283 bp, 14 predicted proteins | sample DeeMarSWOR152_54_FD_187464 | JGI IMG/M metagenome (GOLD analysis project Ga0209636, IMG submission 187464) | Marine sediment microbial communities from White Oak River estuary, North Carolina - WOR-1-52-54 (SPAdes) (version 2) | ecosystem: Environmental > Aquatic > Marine > Intertidal zone >...
TTGGTCAGTGCCACGAGCTCCTCATCTGCCTTCCCGTCCAGGAAGTACTCCGCCCTGTTCGGATCAACCAACACCTTAGTGACGGCCTCGCTAAGCCCCATAGAAACGAGGTAGCCGCGGCACTGCTCCAGGAACATCTCGCGTTCCTCGTCCACTCCCGGCACCCAGCTCAGATTGGCGGCTCTTTCCTCAAACTTATCGTAGCCGACGCTTCTGGCCACCTCTTCCACGATGTCCACTTCCTCGCTTATGTCGTATCTGAAAGAAGGAACGCTAAGCTCGACTTCCTTCTTAACGGGCTTCCAGCCGAAGCCCAGACGCTCGAGACTCTCTTTCATAACGGCATCGGAGACGGCGTCGCCTAGGACGCGGCCGATTCTTTGCGGGCTGACGATGAGCTTTGCTCGAGTGCGCTCGCCAGGATAGCGGTCTATCGTTTCGGGACTACGGGTCCCTCCTGACAGCGACGTAATGAGCCAGCTCACGTACTCCAGGCACGCGGCGGCCATTTCGGGATCGGTTCCCCTCGAGAATCTCAAAGAAGCCTCGGTCTCCAGCCCCAGCGTTTTCGCGCCGCGCTTGACAACCTGCGGTGAGAAATGGGCACTCTCAAGAAGTAGACTGCTCGACGATTCCACAACCTCCGTTTCCTCTCCACCCATGATGCCCGCAAGGGCGATAGGCCGTTCACCATCCGTTATAAGAAGCACCTCGGGATTGAGAGCTCGATGAGTTCCGTCGAGCGTCACCATTGACTCGCCTCGCCTGGCCCTTCTCACGAGGATGGACTTGCGCTTCATTCTATGGAAGTCGAACGCGTGAATCGGCTGCCCGAAGGAAGCAAGGCAGTAATTGGTCGAATCAACAACGTTGTTCAGGGCTCTGAAACCCGCGATCCGCATCCGAGTTCTCAGCCACGGCGGGGAGGGTCCCACCTTAAGCCCCTTCACGAGACACCCGCAGTAACGTGGACAATCGTCGGCGTGTTCAATGCCCACATCAAACGCTTTCTCCTCAGAACGAACCGTCTCCTCTCGGTCCGAAACGACGTCCGGGAATTTCGCTCTCGTACCGACCAGAGCCGCTACCTCGCGAGCCAGACCGTACACGGAAAGACAGTCGGATCTGTTGTGGCTTATTTCCAGTTCGAGTACCGTCTCCGCGATACCCAGATGCTCATCAAGAGGAATTCCGGAATCCGTGCTTTCCGGAAGCTCAATGATCCCTGCCGCATCCTCGCTCAGCCCAAGCTCCGCACCAGAGCAGAGCATTCCCTCTGATACTTCGCCCCTTATCGTCGCCTTCCTGATTTTCATTTCGCCCCCAAGCACGGCCCCCACCGTCGCCACTGCAACCTTCATTCCCTTCCGCACATTGGGCGCCCCGCACACGATTCTTAGGCTTCGTTCCCCAGCCGACACTTCACACACGACCAATTTGTCCGCACGCGGATGTTTCCTAACGTCCTTCACGTGTCCAGTAACGACACCCGGGTATTCTTCTTCTACGGGTCCCACCCACGAGACAGGAAAACCGAGCATGGTCAGGCTTTCGGCCAGCTCTTCAGGGGTCATCTCGAAGTCCACGAACTCACGGAGCCAGTTGTATCCGATCTTCATTCGGTTACCTCAGATTCCATCTATCTCAACTCAGCCGCCGCGGCAATCAGCCGAACTGTTCCAAAAACCTCAGGTCATTCTCCAGGAAGAACCTGATGTCAGTGATTCCGTACTTCAGCATTGCCATTCTCTCGATACCCACTCCGAAGGCGATTCCCGTGTACTGTTCCGGGTCGTAGCCAACGAATCTGAAGACGGCGGGATGCACCATTCCCGCCCCCAGTATCTCGAGCCATCCCGCACCACCGCACATCCTGCACGTGCCCGAACGCGGCGGTGCCTTACCGCCTGAGCAGGCGATGCACGTTATGTCCACTTCGGCGCTGGGCTCTGTAAACGGGAAGTAGAAAGGTCTGAACCTTAAACCTGTCTCTTCCCCGAAGAAGCGTCTTACGAAATGAGTCAAAGTCCCTTTAAGATCCTGAAAAGTCACGCCCCGGTCCACGTAAAGGAGCTCGAGTTGATGGAACTCGGGTGAATGTGTCGCATCCGGGGCGTCCCGGCGATATACCCTTCCTGGGAAAATCATCCGTATCGGAGGAGGCGTATTCTCCATCACTCTTATCTGAACCGGAGATGTGTGCGTTCTGAGCACTAGCCCGCCCTTGACGAAGAAAGTATCACCCTGCTCTCTTGCGGGATGTCCATCAGGAATGTTGAGCGCTTCGAAGTTGTGGTAAACGTCCTCCACATCAGGCCCGGTGGCCACTGAGTAGCCCATTCCGACGAATATTCCCTTGAGTTCTCTCATCACGACCGAGAGAAGGTGCTGCCTGCCGACCCACTCACCCGTTCCCGGGAGAGTGAAATCCACCCCGCGAGGGGCCGCACTTCTTAGTCCCTGCTCAAGCAACTCCTTCTTCTGGGCGATCAAGGAAGCCAGCTTCTGCTTTGCCTCGTTGGAGACCTTGCCGACCAGAGCGCGCTCGGAGTCGCTGAGGTCGGCGATGCTCCTCAGGATCGAGGTAAGAAGACCTTTCCTGCCCAAGTACCTCACTCTGATTTCTTCGAGCTGCTTGAGCGAGGAAGCCGCTTCGATCTCGCGCGCAGCATTCTCTCTGAGTTCTGCCACGGTTTTCTGGGTATTCACGTTTTCATCCGGTTGTTGCGTCGCTCTGGCCGGAACTCTTGGCCAACTCGGCCAGTTTCGCGAATCCGTCTCTGTCGTGAAGAGCTATGTGTGCTAGGGCCTTTCGGTTGATCTCTACGTCGGCTTTCCTCAAGCCCGAGATGAACTTGCTGTAGGAAATGCCGTTGACTCTGGCCGCCGCGTTAATCCGCGCGATCCAGAGCTCTCGGAAATCTCTCTTTCTTCTCCTCCTGTCTCGATAGGCGTACTGTAGACTCCTCATGAGGGTCTCTTTGGCGGTCCTGTAGAGTCTGTGCCGTCCACCTCTGAACCCTTTGACCGCCTTCATCGTTTTCTTGCGTCGCTTTCTACCTGCTGGTACTGTCTTGGCTCTTGGCATCGCTCTCACCTCTCGGACTAAACTTCTATGAATCGGAAACAGGGCGCCTCGATTAGCAGTTGCACCTATTTTTGTATCATCCTGCGGATTCTGCTTCTGTCCTTGCTCGAGACGTGCGTAGGTTTCGACAGCCTCCGCTTCCGCGCCCGGGATTTCTTGGTCAGCTTGTGGGCTGCACATGCACGCCTGCGCATGATCTTTCCGGAACCTGTCACCTTGAATCTCTTCATGGCGCCCCTGGTGCTTTTCTGTTTGGGCATACTTTGGTCTCCTTAGTCTTTTGCGAACACCGAATCCGCCAGCCCTGAAAGTACCTGCGCGGATCCCGTCACGAACGCGGCTTTACGTTCTTCGGAATCATCACCAGGACCAGGTTTCTACCCTCGGCACGAACTCTCCCTTCCACCTGCCCCACGTCATCAAGCTCTGCCACTATACGTTCCAGTAGCTTGTGGCCAAGTTCCGAATGAGAGAGTTCTCTACCTCGAAACGTAACGGTGAACTTCACCTTGTCGTGAGCTTCGAGAAACCTTCTGGCGTGGTTCATTTTGAACCCGTAATCATGCTCCTCTATTTTGGGCCTGAATTTTACCTCCTTAAGGTGCATAATATGTTGCTTCTTCTTCGCCTTCTTCGCCCTCTTGCTCTGCTCGTACTTGAACTTGCCGAAATCCATGATTCGGCACACGGGAGGGCTAGAATTTGGGGAAACTTCAACGAGGTCCAGGTCATGTTCCTGGGCAATCGTGAGAGCCTCTTTCGAGGACATGACTCCCAACTGAGATCCGTCAGCGCCAATCACCCTTACAGATGCAGCCCTGATTCTCTGGTTCACTCTCACTTTCTTCTCATGCGCGATGACTATCACCCCCTGATGGAGTCAAGAACGAGAAAGGCGGAGGCACCTGATAGACCTCCGCCAGCTTCGATAACAAAGGAACACTGATTCGAACTATTGCGATATACCCTGACGATACCCACCGCAGGGTGAGAAGCCGGCGGCCTCTACTTCGGCTGTGTTGACGATATGCTACTGTTTCATCTCAATCTCATCAAGCAAATTTTTCACAAACTCTTCAGGTGCCACGGAGCCGAGCTGCCCGCGTTTCTTGCTTCGGACCGACACCTTTTTCTGCTCTGCCTCACGCCTTCCGATGACGAGCACGTAAGGGGTCTTCTGAAGCTCGGCGTCCCTTATCTTGCTGCCGATCGTCTCGTCCCTGAAGTCGCCTTCGGCGCGTATGTCTGATTCATGAAGCAGACGCAGCACTTCCTGTGCCCAAGGCAGATTCTCAGAGCTTATGCTAACAACGGCGACCTGCACCGGGGCCAACCACACGGGAAACTCGCCCGCGTAGTGCTCTATCAGGTTTCCCACAAAACGCTCCAGGGCGCCCAGAACGGTGCGGTGAATCATAAAGACCGGGTGTGGCTTTCCGTCAGCTCCGACGTAGGTCACGGCGAATCGCTTGGCCAGATTGAAGTCAAATTGTATTGTCGTCCCCTGCCATCCTCTGCCCAGGGCGTCCAGAAGCTTAATATCTATCTTGGGTCCGTAGAAAACTGCTTCACCCTCCACCCGCTTGAACGGAAGTCCCAGGCGTTCCAGCGCGCCTCTCAATGCGTCCTCGGCTTCGCACCACATGACGTCATCGCCAGCGTACTTCTCGCAGCAACTTGGATCTCTCACGCTCAACTCAATCTCGAAATCCTTGAATCCAAAAGACTCGACCATGTAGAGCGCCAGGTCAAGTACTCCATCTATCTCCCCGGATACCTGTTCGCGGGAGCAGAAGATGTGGGCGTCGTCCTGGGTGAAGCCTCTCACCCTGCACATCCCATGTAGCACGCCTGAGCGTTCGCGCCTGTAGACTGTGCCGAGCTCTGCATACCTCACGGGGAGTTCCCTGTAACTCCTGCGACGCGACTTGTAGATGAGAATGTGACCGGGACAATTCATGGGTTTAAGCACGTACGGCCGCTCATCGATCTCGAACACATACATGTTTTCCTTGTAGAACTCCATGTGACCGGAACGTTCCCACAACTCGGCCCTCGCAATATGCGGAGTGTAGAGGAGCTCGTAGCCCCTCTTTACGTGCTCTCGCTTCCAGAACTCCTCGATAGTGTTTCTGATGACGGCACCCTTCGGATGCCAGAAGACCAGACCAGGACCCGCTTCTTCCTCTATACTGAAGAGGTCAAGGGCGACGCCGAGCTTTCGGTGATCTATCCTCTCGGCTTCCTTGAGCCGGGACAAATAATCCTTCAGCTGGCGCTCCTCGGGAAACGCAGTCCCGTATATGCGCTGGAGCATCGGATTGGATTCCGAACCGCGCCAGTATGCCCCAGCAACTGAGAGCAGCTTCACGACTCCGATCCGCCCGCTGGACGGAACATGCGGGCCGCGGCAAAGGTCCACAAAATCATTGCTCCTGTAAACAGAGACTTCTTCGGCCTCGATCTCTGATATGAGTTCTACCTTATACTGCTCCTCCCGCTTCTTGAAGAGCTTGAGAGCCTCCTCTTTTGACAAGACCTCTCTCTCGAACGGGACATCAGCATCGATTATCTCCTTCATCACCCCTTCGATCTTCCGGAGCTCTTCCTCAGAGAAGGGGGCTTTCCTCTCGAAGTCGTAATAGAACCCTTCTGATATCGCAGGCCCGATTCCCAGTTTCGAATCCGGGAAGAGTCTCTTCACCGCAGCGGCCATAACGTGCGAGGTGCTGTGCCAGTATATCTCTCTTCCCACCTCGCTCTCGAAGTTGAGTAACTCCACGGCGCCGGCCTCCTCGATCGGGCTGTCTGCATCGACGGCCTGGCCGCCTATGCTGACGGCAAAATACTGCCTATCCTGGATCACTTCCCCAAGAAGCTTCCTGGCAGTAACTCCGCGCTCCACCTCGAGCGGACCCTTGCCCCTGATTGAAAGCTCCAAACTCTATCCCCCTGTATTTGGGAAGCCAGGCTGGATTTCCACCACCTACAATAATGGTGGGCGATACTGGACTTGAACCAGTGACCTCCTGCATGTCAAGCAGGCACTCTAACCACCTGAGCTAATCGCCCACTGCAAGATACGGTTCTCTTAATAGCTTAAACCCGGCCGATGCCCTTGTCAACCGACGTCCAGATGCCCACGGTGAGATTCTGGGGGCGCCCCCGAAACCGCGAGCCTCCGCGGCCCAATTGCGCCCTCGGGAAGACGCCCCAGACCCAGATTCCACGGAATTCCTGGTCAATATGCCCCCGGCGTGACTCGAACACGCGACACGCGGTTTAGGAAACCGCTGCTCTATCCTTACTGAGCTACGGGGGCATCCTACGGTCAATCCTATTATGTCGTAAACACGGAGGCAACCCGAAACGCGTCAAGTTCATTTGAGGAGGTGCCGACGCCACCCGCGTCGTCACTCGCTCTCATATTTCACCAGAGAGAAGACGTCGTAACCCTTCAGGCACTCCCGCCCCTTAAGAGACTCAAGCTCTATGAGGAAGACCATACCTGCAACCTTGCCGCCCAACTTCTCCACCAGCCTGGCAGCCGCCAGCGCGGTGCCACCCGTGGCAAGGAGGTCATCCACAACGACCACTCGCTGCCCCGGCGACACGGCGTCGGTGTGGACCTCAAGCGTGGCCCTTCCGTACTCGAGCTCGTAGTCTTCCTTTGCCGTCTTCCACGGAAGCTTACCCGGCTTCCTGGCAGGAATGAACGGAAGCTCCAGTCGATAAGACAGGGCCCCGCCCAGAACGAATCCGCGCGATTCCATGGCCAGGATGGCCTCTGGATCCCTCTTGGAACACTCGGCCGCGAGTCGGTCAACGACCTTGGCGAACTCCGGGCCCGCCCTAAGAAGGGTCGTTATGTCCCGGAACATGATTCCCTTCTTCGGAAAATCTGGGATGTTTCTTATCAGGGCCTTGAGTTCGTCGGCCATGTCTGATCCTCCTCCCGAGTTCGCGCCCGAAGGATTCTGTGTCTCAGTGTTCCGTCTCATGCTCGTCCTCGCTGCGACGCTCAGCACTTTCTATGAACCTTCTGAGTCTCGTCAGGGCCCGCTTCTCTATTTGTCTCACTCTCTCCCTGCTCACGCCAAAGAGAGCTCCCGTTTCGGCCAGCGTGTGCGGCCTGCCGTCGTGGAAGCCGTAGCGTATCCTCAGGATCTTCTCCTCTCTTCCCGGCAGTTTGCCCATGAGCCTTCCCAGCCTCTCGTGTTCCAGTTGCAGCTCAACCATCTCCTCGGGGCTCGGCACCGACAGCAAGGGCTCGTACTGGGCCAGGTCGCCGTATGCTTCGCTCACAGAACTGTAGTCCAGCGACTTTATTCCTCCGATGAGACCGCGGACCCGCTCCACCTTTCTGAGCGATTCTCCCATGTGAAGGGCGATTTCCTCCATGCCTGGAGGTCTAGAAAACCTGCGTGCCAGAAGTTTTTCAGCCGATATGTACCTGTTGACGAGTTGAAAGACATGAACCGGAATCCGCACCGTGCGAGCATAATTCGCGATGCCCCTCACGACTGACTGCCGTATCCACCAGGACGCATACGTGCTGAAGCGCTTGCCGCGTGCCGGATCGAAGCGATCGACGGCCGCAATCAGACCCAGATTCCCTTCCTCTATGAGATCCTGAAGGTCAACGCCACGATTACGGTAGGACTTGGCAATCCTCACGACCAGCCGCAGGTTGGAGAGAATCATCCTTTTTCTGGCTTCCTGGTCCCCGGCGTTGAGCGCCTCCGCCAGCTCGACTTCCTGCGAGTGCGTGAGCAAAGGATATCTGCTGATCTCCCTCAGGTAGATGCTGAGCGGTTCCACGGAGTGTTCCGACAAATCCTCAGTTGTTTTCTCATCTTCGGTTTCAGTATCCATATCAGAGTCGCCATACTCCGGCACTTCTACCACCAGGCCCGACTCCGCGGCCTTATCCAGAAATTTTTCGAACTGCTCCATGTCGAAATCCGGACGGTGCAACAGCCTTTCAACCTCTTCGTCAGGGACAACCCGAGCCTCTCTCCAACGTTCCAGAATCTCGTTCAGCACCGCTGCGAACTTGCTGTTTCCAGACTCTCTCTGCATTTAGAAGCTGACCTCAAAACCTGCAAATCGGCCTTTAAACTCTTTCCATTCCACCTGAACATCCGTCACCCTTGCTGCACGCGGACCCTCCCTGAGACGAGAGATGAACTTCTCCAGATCGTCCCTGTTTCCCTCGGCCTCGACCTCCACTGTCCCGTCATGGACGTTTCTTACGTATCCGGTGAGCTCGAGCGCGTCTCCATGCCTCACGGCGAAGAATCTATAGCCGACCCCCTGAACCAGGCCGGAAACGATTACGCGTGCACAGGCCTTCTCCATACCGAAGCTCGCTGGTTCCTCCCCGTCCTCTATCCCGCCACGGGCAGAGGATAAAAGCAAACCTCCGATGACACAGCCGTGCGCGGACTCGATTAAGCAAAAGGTCTGTCTGGTCGGGGCGAGAGGATTTGAACCTCCGACTTCCTGCTCCCGAAGCAGGCGCGCTACCTGGCTGCGCTACGCCCCGAACCAGCAACGTACTCATTGGACAAAGAACAGATTCACCACTCCAAGCGTGGCCAGTGTCACGATTGCTCCAGCAATCAGCACACCGCACAATATTGCCAGTATTGCATACCAGAACCTTATCCCAAATACGAAAGCCGCAACCGAACCTGTCCACGCTCCGGTGACGGGCAAGGGTATCGCCACGAAAAGCGCCAGACCCAGGGCCTCGTATTTTTCGACCACCTTGCTTCGCTTTCGAGTCCTTTCAAAGAGCCACTCGAAGAACCGGTCAATGTGTCTGTTCCTGCGCAGAAAATCGCAAGGAGCACCCAGAAACATTAAGAGAAAAGGAACCGGCACCATGTTACCGACTACACATATCGCGTATGCCTGCTGCCACGAGAGTGTGGTGCCGGGCCTCAACGCCCAGGGTATGGCTCCTCTCAGCTCGAAGATCGGGAGCATCGAAAACAGAAAAGCGACAATTCCGTCAGTCCCGAGCAACTCTACCTCCTCCGCTGTTTCCCTTTCCGGAGCCTTCAACCAGAGGCACAAACCTGGCGCGGTCCACCTCTCTTCGAAGAAGCACTCCGCCCTTCTTCTCTACCAGTACTATACGCTGCTCATCCTCCGGACCAACAGGCATCACCAACCTGCCCGACTCGGCGAGCTGCTCTAGAAGAGGGGGAGGTATGCGTTCGGCCGCAGCCGCAACAGCGATTCTGTCAAAAGGAGCGAAAGACCTCATACCACTGCTGCCGTCACCGGCCTTAACGATTACGTTCTTTATGCCCAACGACTCCAGAGCTCTTCTCGCCCTCTCGGCCAACTGCGGGATTCGTTCCATCGCAAAGACGGTCCTTCCCAGCTTGCTGAGAACCGCCGCATGATAGCCCGAGCCCAATCCGACTTCGAGTATCTTCTCGGAGCCCTCAAGATTGAGAAGCTCACACATTCTTGCAACGACGTAGGGCTGTGAAATAGTCTGCCCGAACCCAATGGGTAGCGCGTGCTCACCATAGGCCTCCGACCAGAGCGCCTCATCCACGAACAGGTGCCGCGGGATTTCCGCCATTGCCGCCAGCACACGTGCATCCCGTATTCCCTTTGCAGGCAGTTGCTCGGTCACCATGAGCCGTCTGGCTACTGAAAGCGTGTCTTTGGCTGGACGTCGGACCATGGGCGCTCTTACTTCAGGGCGTCAGATTCCAGTTCTCCATCTCCACTATCTTCCGATAATCAGTCAGATCCAGATGCAGTGGAGTGATTGAGATCATCCCTGCCTCGACGGCGCTGAAATCGGTGTTTTCGTCCCCTTCCCACGAAGGTTCATTTCCGCCAATCCAGTAATAGCTCTTACCGCGGGGGTCAACCTTCTTCACAATCATGTCTCTGTAGATACGTCTTCCCAGCTTAGTGACTTTGACTGACGATATCTCCTCTATCGGCACATTGGGCACGTTCACGTTAAGCAGCGTGTGAGGTTCCATTCCCTTTTCGGTGAGAACACGCACGAGCTTCTCTACGAAGGAACACGCAGTCGCAAAGTGATAAGGCGGCTTCCCCGTTATCGACAGCGCTATCGAAGGAACTCCCTGAAGTGTTCCCTCTATTGCTGCGGCCACCGTACCTGAGTAGCTTACGTCCTCGCCAAGATTAGGACCATGGTTTATCCCTGCAACCACTAATTCTGGCCTCCGCTCCAGCAAACCGTTGAAAGCCAAAAGAACGCAGTCGGTCGGGGTACCGTCAACGCTCATGACTGACTCCGCTATCCTTTTAACGCGCAAAGGATCGCTCAGTGTAAGCGAATGGCTCGTGGCACTTCGCTCCCGGTCAGGAGCAACCGCCACCACGTCTCCGAAAGAGCCGAGCGCCTTCCTTAAGGCCGCCAGCCCCTCAGCGTGAACGCCGTCGTCGTTGGTCACTAGAATCAGCACCGGCACCTTCCCTGAACCAAGTCCTGCATCCAAGCACAACTCTCATGAAGCATAGGGCTTCCTTAATAGGCCGTACGTAGCTCGTCTGCTCCCCGTAGAGAGTAGGAATCTCAATAGAATCTATCCTAAAACCACGTCGCGCCGCCTTGATGAGAATCTCAGACTCAAGATCATACCGCGACCCCTCCAGATTGATCGCCTCCAGAACACCGGAGCTTATAAACCTGAAGCCGGATTGACTGTCCTCTATATACTGCCCCGCAAGCTTTGAGATGATCCAGGACGTGGTCCTGTTGACGAGGATTCGAACCCAAGGCATGTCTCTTACGTCCCTCATTCGCGTCCCTACAATGATATCAGCTTTTCCGGCTCGAGCCTTTTCCAGAAGTGGTCCGATGAGAGAGGGATCATGCTGTCCGTCGCCGTCTATCGTCACAACACCAGAGAAGCCGTTTGACACCGCCCATCTGAAGCCGGTCTTGAGAGCCTCGCCCTTGCCCAGATTCTCCTCGTGTCTGAGAACCCTGTAGCCCAACTTTTCTGCCTCGCCGGGGTAGGAGTCGGGAGATCCGTCGTCCACTACGACAACGTTCTCTCGCCCCACCACTTTGCTCGATCCATCTAGGACCTCCAGCAACTGGGGCCCGGTCAGATAGGCGGGAACTATGACGGCAATCCTCATTTGCCTGACTCCTGCCAGATGGGTTCAAAGACGAACCACTGATCCGGATAACGTCGCACGTACTTTTCCATCGCGTTCAGGCACCGTCCCATAAGATCCTCAAAAGCCCCCTGTCCTCTGCCAGGTCTGATGGGTTCGTCGACGTAGGCCTTGAAACGGCCTCCCCTTTCTCTGATGATGAAACCCGGCACAATCGGCGCTCCTGTTCTGAGCGATAGTACTACGTGTCCGTAAGGCATAAGAGCAGGCGTACCGAAAAACTGCACTTCCACCCCTCGGCCCAGCATGTTCCTGTCCGCAAGAATGGCCACGCACTCTTTGCGACGCAAAGACTCCAGGAGCTCACTTGTCGCGTGTTCGACAGAGACCGCAGCGATTCCCTTCGCGGTTCTCCTTCGCACAAAGAAACGGTCTATAAGTCTGTTCTCGTGCGGCATGGCAACCACCGAGAGCGGGAAACCCTTCAGAGAGAGAACCGCACCTCCCAGCTCCCAATTCCCAAGATGTGCCCCCAGGAAGATTACGCCTTTCCCCTTGCGAAACTCCTCCTCCACGATTCTGAGCCCGTTCAGATTCACGGCCGACTCCGCTGATCGCGCCGACAACCGCGGGAAACGCAGGAAATCGACGATCAGCCAGGCGAAGTTTCTGAAGGACCTCTTCGCTATCTTCCTGCGCTCCCTCTCACTAACGGAATCACCCAGTGCCTGCCGCAGGTTGGCAACCACCGCTCTTCTGGAACTAGAGTTCAAGTAGAAGTTCAAATCCGCAAGGACAGCGCCAGCGCAGTAGGAGAAGCTGAGCGGCACCACGAGAACCAGCAGCCCGCCAATTTCGTAGAGAATGTAACCAAGAAGACTGAGCACCTTGGCACGCACATATCGGGCCCACGTCTTCTTCAAGATCTACGTATCCTCCCCAACAAAGAATGGTCGGGGCGACTGGATTTGAACCAGCGACCACTAGCCCCCCATGCTAGTGCGCTACCTGGCTGCGCCACGCCCCGACCACGAGGGTAAATCCTTGGCTATCCTTCATATTACTACATCTTAGTGTGCCTAGCAAGTTATTGCCGACAGGAAGAGCCGCTTGGGATGCCAAAGATTCCTCTAGGTCGTCTTGCGAACCATAGAGAGGATCTCTTCCAGCTCCTTCTTCACACTTCTGAGTAAATGAGTTGCCCCTTCCTTCTCTGCACCAGCTGTGGGCGCAGCTGGAGATTTTCTCCTTGTATCAAGCAACTTCCTGCGCGCTCCAGAGATTGTAAAACCCTGCTCGTAGAGCAGCTTCTTGATGGTCATTACCAGTCCAATGTCTTTGGGCCTGTACATCCTGTTTCCGGCGCGATTCTTCTTAGGACGAAGCATCTTGAACTGCGTTTCCCAGTAGCGAAGCACGTGCGGCTCGACGCCAGCCATTGCGCTTACTTCACTGATGGAGTGATACGCTCTACCTTTGGGTTCTGCTGCCAAATTAAGCACCTCCTTTCTACCAAACCTCGGGTTTGAGCTCTCTGCCCATGAGCTCATCGATGGCAGAGTGGGGATCCTTCCCATCGAAAAGCACGCTGTAGATCTGTTCAGTGATTGGCATCTCCACGTCTCGGCGCTTGGCGAGATGCAGAGTGCTCCTGGTCGTTCTTACGCCCTCGGCCACCATTGCCATTCCGGAGAGAACACTCTCAAGACTCTTACCCTGCCCGACTTTTTCCCCGACGTATCGGTTGCGGCTATGTTTACTCAGGCAGGTCGCGATGAGGTCCCCCACACCGGTAAGGCCAAAGAACGTCTCCCGTTGAGCGCCCATAGCCAGACCCAACCTCATCATCTCGACCAGACCTCTCGTCATGAGAGCGGCCTTAGTGTTGTCTCCGTAGCCAATGCCGTCGCAAATCCCGGCCGCTATGGCTATCACGTTCTTCGTCGATACGCCCAGCTCAACTCCCACAACATCCACGTTAGTGTAGACTCTGAAAGAACTCGTTGAAAAAAGCTGTTGAACCTGCCTGGCCACTGCCACATCGCCGCACGCCGCCACCACCGTC
>Ga0209636_10005205_pt1 | contig 13282 bp, 9 predicted proteins | sample DeeMarSWOR152_54_FD_187464 | JGI IMG/M metagenome (GOLD analysis project Ga0209636, IMG submission 187464) | Marine sediment microbial communities from White Oak River estuary, North Carolina - WOR-1-52-54 (SPAdes) (version 2) | ecosystem: Environmental > Aquatic > Marine > Intertidal zone >...
AGAGGCAGTTCGCCAGGCGGACAGGCGATCAACCGGTTCGTACCCAGCAGTCCCTTCATAGCAGCCTCTTCCTGAGGGTTGTTCCCCAGGTAGATCCCCAGAAGAAAAAGCTGGAGACACACTGCATCTCTCGAGCCCACGATGCCAGTGCATCGGGATCGTGGGCTAACCCATCATGCAGAAGCAGCAACACCTTGACCCCCTCCGGGCGAGCCATCAGCTCTACGCGCTCTTCCGCTTCGAAATCCCAGTTTAAAGATAAACTCGTGCCCCAGATGGACGATGGGCTCATCACCACTGTTAGCTCCCGGTTGCAGGACCACCAATAGCGGTTCCATGGTCTGGTCACGCAAACCTGAGCCCAGGCTTTCCATAATCACGCTGCCGCTTCTAGTTCGGGTACGGATATTTTTCCTCGCTCCACCAGGCTAATGGTTTTCACTGACAGGCCGCACAACTCGGCCAGCGCTCGTCCTCCAGCCCACCCACCAGCAACCAGCAAGTGACTGTTCCAAATTTGGTGAGAGCCCATTCCTAACCACAATAAGTTGTGGAATCACCTATGTGTAACTACTACAAGCTGTAGCTTCAGGAGACTTTTCACCAATTATGAAACGGTCACCCCAGAGCCTACATCTTGCTATACATGAGCGTATATGATATAATGATTAATTTGAGTAATAATTAATGGTGGGTGGTACTGGCACATCGTTGATAAGTTGATGAAGAAGGGAATCATGTCTGAACGGCAGCACGACGAGGAAGTGGCGCTGCGATTGCCCAGGAATACTACCGGTTTTTCGGTTTTTGCTCAATTGGCTGGCTATTGCGGAGAAGGAGTCAAGCAAACATGGCGGGACAGAAGATTCTAGTGGTTGACGACGACCCTCAAATCGTCGAGGTCTGCACAAGGGCCCTCCGGTCCAGCGGCTTTGTGGTTGAAAACAGCCTCGACTGCAGAGAAGCCATCACATTGTTGAAAGAGAGGGAATTCGATCTTATCATTGTAGACTTGATGATGCCGGATATTGATGGCCTTGAGATACTGCGAATTGCCAGGGAGTATGCTCCCTCAACATCTGGGATCATCATCACCGGCTACGGTACGATGGAGGGGGCTATTGAGAGCATTCGCGTCGGAGCCCAGGGCTTCGTGGAAAAGCCCTTTTCACCTGAGGACCTCATTGTCGCAGTACAAGACGTGCTGGAGAGAAGACAATCCCTATACGAGGATCTTCGTCTCGAGCTCTGGATGCCGATCCTGAGTATTATTGATGCGCTGACGACCGAGATCAATCTGGATCAGCTATCGATACTGATCGTGGAGACCATAAATTTTGCATTCGGGGCCGACCGCGTTTCATTGCTGCTCCTGGACGATGAAGGGGAACAGTTGTCTGTTGCGGCCGCTGTTGGGTTATCAGATGAAGTCACCGGGGCTACGTACGCAGCAGACAAAGGCGTTGCTGGGTGGGCGTTACGGGTGGGAGGTCCCATCACTTTCAGCACCGAGGTGGATTTGGCCTCACCCGTCCCGGATGAGACAGGGCAGGCCGATGCCTTTTGGACGGTTTGTTTGCCTCTACAGATCAGGGGGCGGGCCATCGGTGTGCTCAACATCAGCAGGTTGCCAGATGGTCCCGCTTTCGGGCCAAATGACCTGCAATTGCTTTCCGCGCTTTGCGGCCCCATCACCATTGCTATCGAGAACGCACGGCTATATGCCGAAAGCCGACAGCAGGCTGATGAGCTGATCGCCCTGTGGCATATCGGTCAGGACATTAGTTCTACCCTGGACCAACAAACCGTGCTGGAGCGGATCGCCCGTTGGGTCAGGCAGCTTATCGGCTCTGACGGCGTGGCTCTCTATTTGCTCGATTCAAAGGCCGACCTTTTGCAACCCGTCGTGTCGCTGGGTCCTTCCACAGTCCAAATGCCGCAAACCCCCATCAGGGTTGGCGAAGGAATTATCGGCTGGGTGGCCCAGACTGGCGTGGGCGAGATCGCCAATCACGCGGAATTGGACCCGAGAGCGGTGCAGATTCCGGACAGGCTGGAGGGAGTGGAATCTCTGCTCTGTGTGCCCATCCTGTCCAGAGAGAAAGTGACCGGAGTAATGTCACTCAACCGCCTGGGGGACCGCTTCTTTCGAGATGAGGACTTGCACCTGCTGGGTAGGATAGCCCACCAGGCTGCCATTGCCATCGAGAACGCACGGCTATTTGAACAGGCGCAATGGGAGATTGCCGAGCGCAAGCGGGCGGAGGAGGCGCTGCGGGAATCAGAAGAGACATATCGAAGCTTGGTCAACACTATCAGCGATCTTATTTTCACCATTGACGTGGAAGGGAACATCCTCTTTGCCAATTACTTAGCAAAAAAGTTCACTGGCTATGAGCCCGAAGAGACAATAGGACATAACTTCACAGAATACGTGCACCCGGATGATGTACCCGATTTGTTAGCGAGTATCCAGCAGGCACTCAGCGGAGAGGCTATGGAGAGTATCAAGGGGGGTGATCAGGATATCGAATACCGCATGGTAGGACAGGACGGTAAGGTTATCTGGGTCGCGGCCAGAAGTCATCCCATCAGAGATACCCAGGGGAAAATCATTGGCTTTAGTGGGGTTGCACGCGACATCACCGAGCGCAAGCGGGCGGAGGAGGAGATCAGGCATCGCCACGAGGAGTTGATGGCCCTCAACACCATCGCTGAAAAGGTGTGCCGCTCTCTTGATCTGGATACTATCCTGGATGAGGCCCTGAACAGGGTGTTTGAGGTCATAGATGCAGATGCGGGTGGGATTTACTTGTTGGATGAAAGGAATGACGAACTGACATTGACCACCCATCGTGGCTTCTCCGAGTCATTCTTTCGGAAGATGAGACATTTGAAAGTGGGAGAAGGTACAATTGGCCAGACAGCTCAATCGGTGAGGCCTGTCCTGGTGGATCCTCTTGCTGATGATGAATTGCTGACAGAGGCAGAGAGAGTTACCTTAGAGGAGGGCTTCCATTCGGAGGTCAATGTGCCTCTCAGCACGCGGGGCCAGGTGCATGGTGTGCTGAGCATTGCCAGACATCACGAGCAGCCGTTTACCTCGCCGGAGGTGGAGTTGTTGATCGCCATCGGCAATCAGATTGCTGTGGCCATCGAGAACGCGCAACTGTATAAGAAAGCCACCGAGAGAGTGAGAGAGACGGTGGCTCTGCATAGGATGAGCGCTACTCTGATGTCCACTCTCAACCTTGATCAACTTCTGGAAAGCATCCCTGGAGTGTTACAGAGGTTCTTCGGCTATTCTCACTGTGCCATCCTGTTGGCTGATGAAGAAAGGAAAAAGCTCCGCATCGAGGCGACGCGTGGCTACCTGCAAGATATGGTGGGGAAACTGGAGTTTAAAATAGGCCAGGAGGGGATCGTCGGCTGGGTGGCGGCCAACAGGATGCCTCTGAATGTCCCTGATGTGACCCAAGACGACCGGTATGTGGAGAAGGTGAAGGGGATTAGGTCAGAGATAGCCGTGCCAATGTTGGTTGGTGAGAAGCTCTTGGGTGTTCTAGATGTTCAGAGTACCGAGGTCAATGCCTTCAGTGAGTATGATCTGAGAAATTTATCCTCAATAGCAGCTCAGGCCACCATTGCCATCGAGAGGGCTCGGCTGTACGAGGCGACTCTGGCTGAAAGGAAAAGGACCGAGCGCATCCTTACCAGCATTGCCGATGGTGTGATCACTGTGGACCGAAGGCTACGGGTTCTCTCTCTTAATCCGGCTGCTGAACAAATGACCGGTTGGCAAGAGGCAGAAGCCCTCGGCCGCCCTTGTACCGAAGTTTTGAGCTTGACCTCCGAGAGTGGTGAATCCTTTTGCTCTGAATCCCCCAAGGAACTGTCGGGGTACAATTTCCCCAGGGCAATCCTGGCCCGAAAAGATGGCCATTCGATTCACGTTTCCGTCAGCCTGTCTCCGTTGTTAGGCCCTGCCGATCAGGAGGTGGTGGGAGGTGTTATAACCATTCGAGATCGCTCAGCGGAGATGGAGTGGGACCGTATGAAGTCGGAAATGGTCACTATGGTCTCTCACGAGTTGCGTTCTCCCTTAGCTAACATGCAGACTGCTATAGAATTGGTGCTGACCTCTGACTTTGGGGAAGACTTGCAATGGGAGATGTTACACATCGTGCGTGCCCAATGTGCTCGCCTGGCCTCCTTTGTGGAAGAGCTTCTGGATATCTCGCAGCTTGAAGCAGGTCAAGTCGCTATACGACAGGAGCCAGTGACACTGGTGCCTCTGATCCAGCGGGTCGTTAGCACCTTCGAGGCCACAGAGCAGGGAGGAAACCGTTTCCAAATCATTGGCCAGGGCGAACTGCCGTTTGCTTGGGCAGACTCACGCAAGGTAGAGATTATTCTCATCAACCTCCTGCAGAACGCTGCCAACTATTCTCCCGAGGGATCTACTATCACCGTCGAAGTGAAGACGATGGATAATACAAACATCGCGGTGTCCGTGGGTGACGAAGGAGAAGGCATCCCGCAGGAACACCTGGAGCAGATTTTTCAGCCGTACTATCGGATAGGTACCGATAGGGTGGAGAAGGTGACCGGACGGGGCCTGGGCCTCTACATAGTCAAAAAACTGGTTGAAATGCAAGGAGGCAGGGTTTGGGTAGAGAGCGAGGTGGGAAGAGGCTCTCATTTCAACTTCACACTGCCGAGGATGGAAGAGGGATGAGCTATGGAAACAGAGACCATTCTGATCATTGATGACGACCGAGAACTGGCCAGGGTTGTGCAGTTGAGCCTGGAGCGGGAAGGGTATCAAACAGTGATAGCCACCAATGGCTTGGAGGGATTGCAGGAGGCATATCGTGTTCAACCGGATCTGGTTATCCTGGATATTATGATGCCTGGAATGGACGGCTGGGAGGTGTGCCGCCGCCTGGTAGAGATGTCAAACGTGCCCATCCTTATGCTCACGGCTAAAGGAACAGAGGCCGACATAGTGAAAGGTTTGCAGATAGGAGCTGATGACTATTTGGTCAAGCCGTTCAGCGTTGCTGAGCTCATAGCCAGGGTTCAGGCCCTGCTACGTCGTGCTGGCCCCCGATCACAAATGGACAAGCCAGACATCTATTCTATCGGAAATCTGACCATTGACTTGAGTCGGCGATTGGTTATGAGGGGGGGAGAAGTAGTAGACTTGACCCCAACCGAATTCAAGTTGTTGGAATGTTTTGTGACACACAGGGATAGAGTTCTTCCTCATAGATATCTGTTGACTGAAGTATGGGGCCCGGAATATTCCGGTGAAACGAACTATCTTAAGCTGTATGTAAGTTACCTGCGGAAGAAGATCGAAGAAGACCCAGCTAATCCAATATTGATTATCACCGAGTGGGGAGTCGGCTATCGGTTTTGTGGAACTTGAATTGCCTCGTCACCCCCACGATAGGGGTTTCAATGCCATCTGTCGCTGGCGGGGCGATTCCTCCAAACAATCTGCCGCAATTGCAGTTTCTGGTCGAAGGAGAAAAAGCGTCTCTCCATCACATTTCAGGCAGACGTAATAGGCTCACTCCAGTCTGCTCTCCCCTTCCAAGCCTTGCACCCGTCCAGGGAAGATACCCCCTTGAACTCCACCCAGCCTCCACGGCGGTAGTGTCTGACACTGCCTTCTTGAAACCCGTGTCACGTCCATTGATCAGTACCTCCGTGCGCTCCCCATCAGCGCCAGACGATGACGCCGGGCTTCCAGTTCGCCCCCAGGAGTTGACAGAGCCAATCTCGATGGATGGGAATGGCTCGAAGTTCTAACCATTTTCTAACTTTTTTCTAACCAAATTCTTACCTTTTTGGGGTATACTGGTATCTCAATGGTAGTTGGGTATAAAGAACCCTGCCGAATGGTTTTGCTTGGCTGCGAGTAGAAGTGCTGCTCTGTGGCATTGCAGTATTCACAGGAGAAGATCACATGGCGAGCGATAGAGACTTGGAGGCACTGTGTGCCCAACAATTGCGTGGGGTTCGTTGGCCTGAACAAGTGAGGTGTCCCCACTGCCATTCCGAGGAGGTGACAGACATCAGACAATACATGGATGTGTTCCAGCGTTATCTGTGTCTGGCTTGTGGCAGGACCTTCAATGACAAGACAGGAACCATCTTTGAAAATTCAAAGGTCTCGCTCTCGGGGTGGGCCAGGGCGGCCTATCTGCTGGCAGCCGACCAGCCGATCACCGTCATTGCTGAGAACGTTGGTGTCAGTTACCCCACCGCTTTGCAGATAGTGAAAAAGTTACGGAAGTCGAGTTTGTCACATATGCTAGAGGAGATTGTCAAGGGAAGGCCATTTAGGCTCTTTAAGCAGGTGGAACTCGAGTCTGTGGAGAGAGAGGGTGTATCGTGAAGAGAATGCGCTTTCTCGTCGCTGTACTCATCATGTGGCTCTTTCTCTTCTACAACGTAGAGCGGCTGAGTGAGCCTATCAATATCACTCGCGTAGCTTACACTTTTGTGCCGTTTATGGCGGTTCTCACCATTCTCGCCCACCGCTTGCGCAAAGTCCCTTTGTGGGTGCTCCTTGTGGTGCCCATCCCGATAGTCCTGGTGCTCAGGGCGTGGCTAGGGTATGGTATATGGGGTACGGCTATTCCTTTAACAGTGACAGAGATATGCGTCATTGTTCTGACGACCATCCTGGCGCGTCGGGTGAGCAACGGACTGAGCGAGTTTGAGAGTGCCATAGTCCGTATTACCATTGGGCAGGTTGGCAAGCTACCTGAGCCGTTTTCGATGGGACAGGGCGAGATGTATCGGGAGGTGAGACGAGCCCGGCACCACCAGCGTCCTCTGGCGCTGATGGCCATTGGAATTGAGGAGGAATCAATCCAGATTGCCTTGGATCGAATGGTGCAAGAAGCTCAGCAAGCGATGATGAAGCAGTATGTTCTGTCTGACGTTGCCAGGACGCTGTGTGATGAACTGGAAGACTACAATATTATTGCTCAGAGAAATGACCATTTTCTTGCCTTGTTACCGGAAGCGGCACCAGAGCAGTTGACTGATCTGGCCAATCGGTTGCGCAAGGCTGTATCTGAACAGGTGGGGGTCACCCTGCAAGTTGGGATCGCATCTTTCCCTGAGGATGCCGTGACCTTTGAGAGCCTGGTGGAGAAAGCTGTCGAGGAAATGGATGCGGAGTCAGAGCCAGTAGCCTCCCTATGGCGTCGACCGTTGACGACGCAGCATCAGCCTGGGCGCCGATAAGATCTTGGAGAAGACAAATGGACTTGATGATCATCAGTCGGACTCAAGTTTTGCCTTATAGGAAGGAGTATCAGATCGCCAAGCGGGTGATGGACGTAGCTCTTTGTCTTCTGGTCATGCCCTTGGTGCTTCCAATGCTGGCCATCTGTGCACTGGCCATCCTCCTCGATTCGCAAGGGCCAGCCCTTTTTGTTCAAGAACGCATCGGCAAGGGAGGCCGTCCCTTTCGGATGTATAAATTCCGCACGATGCGGTATAACCTCGATGACAGTTTTCATCGAGTCTTTATGAAGGCTTTTGTGACCGGACAGATTGGTGACAATGGAGACGGCAAGGATGACAATTTTCGTTGGGTCTTTAAGAAGGCTTCTGTGAACGAGCAGATTGGTGGCAATGGAGACGGCAAGCAGATTTACAAGCCTGTTCGAACTTCGCAGATCACCCGGGTGGGGCGCATCCTGCGCAAGGCTAGCCTGGACGAACTGCCGCAGATCTTTAACGTGCTCAAGGGAGAAATGAGCCTGGTCGGCCCACGGCCTAACGTGCTCTGGGAAGTCGAAGAATACCGGGGCTGGCACAACGAGCGACTAGAGATATTGCCAGGGATCACCGGCCTGGCCCAGGTGCGGGGGCGGAGCTGCATTTCGTTTGATCACATAGTACAATACGACATTGAGTATATTGAGAGGCAGAGCCTGGCGCTGGATTTGAAGATTCTGTGGTGGACTCTGATGTCGGTCTTCCTTGGAAAGGGTGCTGAATAGGAGGCAGGGCGAGGTCAGCCTTTTCAGCGGTTTAGCCTGTCTCTCCCAGGGTGCGAGGGGGGCATTTATGGAGCTAAAAATTTACTTGCGGATTCTGTTGAGAAAATGGTGGATCGTTCTGCCTGCTTTTCTGATCACATTCACAGCTACCATTGTATTTACTTTCACGCAAGTGCCTACTTATAAAGCCACCGCGACTTTCGTCGTCGCTCCCACTGACTCCTTTGAGGAAGTATGGAGCTTTGTCGATGGATTAGACACGCTGAGTAACCGGAAGGAAATTGCCAGCACCTACATTGAGGTGGCTGTCAGTCGCTTGATCAAGCAAGAGGTAGCAGATGAGTTGGATTTACCTCAGCACCAAAGGGCGCGGCTCTCGGTTTACGGTCAGTTACTGGCAGGCACCAATGTGTTAGAGATCTCCGTTGAAGGAAGAGACCCTGTCCTCGTCAGAGACTTCACTAACATGGTTGGCGACAAGACCAGAGCCTATGTACAGGAACTATATGAGACCTATGACATGAGGCCCCTTGACCGAGCCATACTCCCCATTTCTCCCGTAAAACCTAACAAGATGCTGAACCTGGCTCAAGGAGCCGTTTTAGGCCTGGCTCTAGGGGTGGGGCTGGCTTTCCTTTCGGAGTACTTACAGGCCCCTCTGGAAAGCATGGTGAACTTTGGTATTCTCGACGATGAGACCGGCGCGTACAATAAGCGCTATTTCAAGCAAAGGTTGGGGGAGGAGATGAGTCGGGCCTGGCGAAACAAGTACCCCCTGTCGCTGGCCCTTATGAATGTTGACCAACTCGAGGTGATGGGCTCGTCCTATTCCCCCCAGGTTCGTAGTGAGATCCTGCACAAAGTGGCTGTGTTCTTGAGGCAGTATCTGCGAGAAGAAGACATCCTAGCCTGGCTTGATGGGACTGTTTTTGCTTTCCTGCTACCTGATATGCCAGGAGAAAAGGCCCAAGACATTATGGAAAAACTGCAGACCAGGATGGCCTGGACACCTTTTGAGATGGAGAAAAGTGGTGTCAAGCTCAATCTGAGCGGTGCTGTCGGTGTGGTGGCTTATCAGCACAACGGCACAGGGCAAGACGAATTTCTGGCCGGCGCCAACCGCGCTTTGCAGCAGGCGGAAGCAGCCGGTTATGGTAAGGTATGTCTGCTCTCGGAGAGCGGAGAGCAGCATTGAGTATTCATAGGGATGGGAAAATGAAGTCACTACGCCCAATTCTATCGCTGGGCTGTTTTTGTCTGCTTTTTTCAGGAATGGCCGTCTTCGGAAGCACCGCCGCCTCGTCACAGAGTGTGGAGATCACACCTACTCCTCAGTCCGTCGGCGCGTTTCAGGTGACTGTGACGCCGACGGTTTCTATTGGAGAACCTTCTTCGACATTTCAGATAACCCTGGCCGAATTGGGCTATGGGGAAAAGACTCTGAACAGTCCTTACGGCACCACCGAGTACACATTTCATCTGCCTGAAGGCTGGGAATTACGTGCAGGGAGTTCCTTTGAACTGGACTTCAGTTTCACCTACAACCACACCGGAATCCCGGAAACTCAAGCCCTACCATCTCTATTTGGCGATATAACCATTGTCGTCGATGGGGAGACTCAACGCGTTTTTTCTATAGAGGAAGCCGCATTGGAACGTTCCCACTTACGTGTGGACCTGCCTACTTCCCTCATTAACGATTCTACTACTGACGTACATAGCATTGAGGTAACTCTGGATACCAGCCCTATCTGCAACATCCCTCACAGGGCGCGTTTGATCATTCACCCTACCTCCTTTCTTTCCTTGTTGTACAACCAACTCCCTGTCACCGCTGATCTGGCCCTTTACCCTCGTCCTTTTTCCCAGCAAGCTTTTGAGCCAGATCAGGTCCGCTTTGTACTGCCGAACCGGCCGACAGAAGCGGAACTGACTGGAGCGGTGGCCGTCGCTGCTAAATTGGGTCAGCTGACTCAGGGTATAGCCACCAGTGGGACCACCGACCTGGAGTTGATGAACCGTCTGGAGGCAGGGGAAGCCCTGCACGAGCATTTGATCGTGATCGGCAGACCGGAGACCAACGATATGATTTTAAGGCTCAACCAATTGGACGTCCTGCCGGTTCCGCTACGAGAGCGGCAATTAAGTCTTGTCAGTGAAGGTCCTGTTGCCGTTGCCCCTGGCTCCACCCTGACCTATACCTTGATGCTTACCAACACCACCCCTACGACTCTACCCTCTCTCTTTCTGGTGGACACGCCACCTGCTTATGCGCAAGTGGTGACTTGTAGCCCCTTGTGTTCCGTATCCACGGAAGGGGAAGTAAGTTGGTCTATGCCCTCATTACGGGCGGGAGACGCGCTCAGCTACACGCTGCAGTTACGTCTGAGTGAGGTGATCACAGATTCCGTGGTAGAGAATATGGTTATCTTACTTGATGCGGCCTACAATCCGCTAAACATAAATACATTGACCACAACCGTCAGTTCCACTTCGCTGCCAGAATCCGGCCTGAGGTCATTTGTCTCCAGCGAAAGCGGTTACTTTTTCCTGCAAGCTGGGCGGGCTGTACCGGAAAACGATGGCGTTGTACAGGAGCTTGTGTCCCCCTGGGATCAGACGCGGGCCATCCTGGTCATCACTGGCCTGAGCGATGAAGCCGTTTATCAGGCCAGCCAGGCCATGAGTTTCGAGAATCGCTTCCCTGGCATGAAAGGCCCGGTTGCCTTGGTGCGAGAGGTGCGCCCCCTGCCGTCGCCCCCCCCAGGCCTCCAGGCCACCGACCTGACCTTCGCCAATCTGGGATATGGTGACAAAGTGCTTAAAGGTTACTCTCAAGAGATCGATTATTTCTTTGATATACCTTACAACTGGCGCTTAACTAAGGAATCTTACCTTGATTTGCACTTCAGCCACTCCCAGCCTCTCAATTACAGCAATTCATTTCTGAGTGTGGTGTTCAACGATGAACCTATCGCTACCATTGCTCTCAGCGATGAGACCTCTCTGGGTACAGAGCTGAAAGTTGAACTGCCTCCCTCCCAGGCGCGTCCTGGGGAGAGCAATGGAATTTTCATCCAGGCCGAGATGCGCCCTTCCGATGAATGTGCCTATGTAAATACATGGTTGGTCATAAGCAGCGAGTCTCTGCTTCACCTGGATCACAAAGAACAAAACATCAATTCTTTGGATCTGGGTTTCTACCCCTACCCCTTTGACCAACGGTCTGATCTGGCCGATGTTGTGTTTGTGTTGCCGCCGGAGCCTCGGACTGAAGAGTGGGAGGAAGCTCTGCAATTGGTTACTGCCCTGGGGAGTGCTGCTGACGGTCCCAACTTTTCACCGGCAGTCGCCCTGGGGGACACCTGGCCAGAAGCAGAGTTGACGGATTATCATCTCGTCGTTATAGGGCGGCCCTCACGCAGCCCTGTGCTCCAGCGGGTTAACGCTCAACTACCCCAGCCGTTCCTGCCCAATTCTGATGTGATTGAGCAAAAGCTGGATGAGGTGATCCAGCGTCTGCCGCCGGATGTGAGCTTGGGTTACGTCCAGTTGATACCCTCGCCTTGGAATGAAGAGCGAGCCCTTCTAGCCGTCACCGGCACCCGCGATGAAGGGATCGCCTGGGCAGCTCGGTCGTTGGTTAGCAGGCCCTGGGACCTGGAGGGCAATCTGGCTCTGATCCGAGACCAGGATATTAGGACTCTTGATACACGGCAATTGACCCGAAGCGGTTTAGCAGCCGCCGTGAGCACGGCTGTGCCAGAATTGACCCCGCTTGCCATTACCCCCTCGGTGCCCACACTACCCCCAACGCCAACTATGCCAGTCGTACCAGATGTACCAGCAACGGGATCTTCTGCGAGTAACCGCCCAGGCTGGCTGTTACCATTAGTGGTATCTACAGCCGTGGCAGTGCTGGCGATATTCGCCTTGGCCGCTTGGCGGGCTCGAAAGCAGCAAAGGTAATGAAATAGCGCTCGCTAGCCAAACGCTCCGAGCGTCACAATTGTGAAGCCGCATTTAAACGCGTCGTCAGGACTAACCTGGTTGGTCTGCTTGACATGTTTTTTCGATTAACGGCTGTTCCAGTATCCAGCCGCCCGTTTTGAAAGCTGAGGTAGTCTTTGCCCTGCGCGGGGCTTCGATATACGCTCAGTCAAAAGTTGCTCTTTTGCCGCTGTAGGAATGACGCATATATGGAATTAGTTGCCAGCGATACGACATCAAAGAAAGGCATCCTGACTGCTGCCAAAGGAGGTGGGATTACCTTCTTCGGATACTTGCTTGAGTACGCCTTCCGATTCGCTTTCAGCATTGTGCTCACTCGCTCCATCGGCGCTGAGCAGTTTGGTTTATACAACCTGGCTTTAACAGTTGCTGCCTTTGCTGCTGTGTTCGCTGATTTGGGGTTACCTCATGGGGTGGTTCGATTTGTGCCTATCTATGTCCAGGAGCGCGATGAGGCTGGTCTGTGGGGGCTGCTTCAGGCAACCTGGGCCCTGGCCGGCAGTATCAGTTTTTTTCTGGCGGTTGGTATGTTCGGGTTAGCTGATCCCCTGGCCGAGAGACTATTCAACGAGCCAGGTCTGGCTCCCTTGTTGCGGTTAGCTAGCATTGCCGTTCCTATGACCACCTTAGCCCTCACTGCCGTGGCAGCCACCCGAGGCTTCAAGCAAATGCATTATAAGGTATACGCCCAAGATGTTGCCTTTCAGACAATCAAGTTTGTTTTGACGGTCACCCTGCTCGGCCTCGGCTTGGGCGTGTCTGGCGCATTGATGGCGCACATCATCGCTTCAGCCGTAGCAATTGGGCTTCTTTTTCACTTTCTTCATCGACTCTTCCCACTGAATCGGTCTCTCAGGTCAGCACGCTGGGACCTGGGCAGTCTGTTACACTTTTCACTGCCTCTCTATTTTGGACAGCTTGTCGGACAATTCGGTGGTGACATCGCAACCTTGCTAGTCGGTGTGATGGACACGGCTGTATCAGTAGGCATATATGCAGTGGCATTGCGTGTTAGCGCTGTGGGTAATATGTTTTTGCTGTCTGCCAGTTTGGTAGCTATGCCTATCGTATCTGAATTGTACCATCGGAGAGATTATGGCCAGCTTGGCAGTCTTTACCAAACAGTAACCAAGTGGTCCCTCAGTTTTAATCTTCCCTTTTTTTTGACCGTGCTGCTTTTCGCCAGGCCGCTTCTTTCCATTTTCGGTTCAGATTTTAGTACTGGTGCACCTAGCCTC
>Ga0209636_10005208_pt1 | contig 13280 bp, 17 predicted proteins | sample DeeMarSWOR152_54_FD_187464 | JGI IMG/M metagenome (GOLD analysis project Ga0209636, IMG submission 187464) | Marine sediment microbial communities from White Oak River estuary, North Carolina - WOR-1-52-54 (SPAdes) (version 2) | ecosystem: Environmental > Aquatic > Marine > Intertidal zone >...
GCGTCTCTCAGGGAAGCCGGCAGTCACCGAAGTTCATCGTGCTCAATTACAGAGGCGGTGCGTCCAAGGAACCGGATATCGCCCTGGTGGGAAAGGGAATCACCTTTGACTCCGGCGGCATCTCCATAAAACCATCCGAGAAGCTTGAGGAAATGAAAGGGGACATGGCGGGAGGCGCCGCGGTCATGGGCGCCATGTCAGCCATTGCCCGGCTCAAGCCCAAAATAAACGCGATGGCGCTCATTCCAGCCACGGAAAACCTGCCCGACGGCAACGCGCTCAAGCCGGGGGATGTCCTCACCGCCATGAATGGCAAGACGATGGAGATAATCTCCACCGATGCTGAAGGGAGGCTGATACTGGCCGATGCATTGAGCTATGCCAGAAAGCAAGGTGCCAAGAAAATAGTTGACGCCGCCACGCTGACCGGGGCCTGCCGCATCGCGCTGGGTGACATCTGCACCGGTGCTTTCGGCAACAACCAGGAGCTGGTGGATCGGGTTATCGCCGCCGGCAGGGAAGCAGGCGAGCTCATCTGGCAGATGCCGATGTATGACGAATACGCAGAGCAGAACAAGAGCGATGTGGCCGATATCAAGAACGTTGGCGGCAGGCTGGCCGGGGCCATTACCGCAGCCAAATTTCTGGCCGAATTCGTCAATGATGCTCCCTGGGTGCATCTGGATATCGCCGGCACCAGCCTGACCGATAAAGAGCGCGGCCATCAGATAAAGGGAGCTACCGGCGTGCCAGTGCGGACTCTGGTCAATCTGGTCATTTCCCTAGCACAGGAAGGAACAAAATAATATCAAGGAGGTCAAAAAATGAAAATCAAGTGGCTGGGACATGCATCGTTTCTGATTATCGCGGACAGCGGGGTGAGAATCATCACCGACCCTTATGAGCCAAACGATAAGCTCCGCTACGGTAACATCAACGAGTCCGCCGATATCGTCACCGTGAGCCATGAACACTTTGACCACGCCAACGTCGCTGCGGTAAAGGGCAACCCCCAGGTGGTCAAAGGCAACGCCGAAGTCAAGGGGATAAAGTTTAAAGGCATTGCCACCTTCCACGATGCCGCCGGCGGCAAAGAGCGCGGCCGTAATACCATAATCTGCTTTGAGGTCGATGGGGTAAAGCTATGTCACTGTGGTGACCTCGGCCACGAACCGACCGCTGACCAGCTGGCGGAAATAGGCTCCGTGGACGTGCTCCTGCTGCCGGTATGCGGCCTTTACACCATTGATGCCACTGTCGCCACCAAAGTTGCTGATGACCTCAAGCCCGCAGTTATCATCCCGATGCATTTCAGGTCAAACAAGTGCGATTTCCCCGTCGCCACAGTAGATGAATTCCTGAGCGGTAAAAAAGGCGTCAGCCAGCCCGGGGTTAGTGAAATCGAGTTCAAAGCGGGAGAGCTGCCGTCAGCCACCCAAATCATCGTGCTCAATCCGGCACTGTGACAGTTCGAAGTCTTTTAACCAACGGGAGGAAAACCTGATGGCGAAAATGTATTACGACCAGGACGCGGATCTGTCCCTGCTGAAAAACAAGACCATCGGCATCATCGGCTACGGCAGCCAGGGCCACGCGCAGGCACTGAACCTGCGCGATAGCGGCGCCAGAGTAATCGTGGCTGAAGCCCCCGGCAGCGATGCCTGGAAAGCGGCGGAGAAAGCCGGCTTCAGCGTCTCTGAGGCGGCGGAAGTGGCCAGAGAAGCGGATATAATCGTCCTTCTGGCCCCTGATGACCTCCAGCCGCAGATATACCGCCAGTCAATCGAGCCACAGCTGGCATCTGGCAAGACGCTCCAGTTCGCCCACGGCTTCAATATCTACTACCACCAGATTGTACCCCCACCAGCCATTGACGTTACCATGGTGGCGCCCAAAATACACGGCGTCCTGCTGCGCAAACTCTACACGGAAGGCCAGGGGCCGCCGGGGAGCGTAGCCGTTCACCAAGATGCCTCCGGGAAGGCGCTGCCGGTATCGTTGGCCTATGCCAAAGCCATCGGCTGCACCCGCGGCGGAGTCGTGGAGACCACCTTCAAAGAGGAAACGGTCACCGACATCTTCAACGAGCAGTGCGGAATTGGCGGCGGAGTGGTTGGGATTTTAAAGGCTGGCTGGGAGGTTCTGGTCGAGGCCGGTTACAGCGAGGAGACCGCTTATCTGGAACTGTTCCACGAACTCAAGGGCGTCGCCGACCTCATCAACAGCTATGGCATCCCGGGCATGATACGGCGCTGCAGCCAGACGGCACAGTTCGGCATCATGTCCCGCCAGCGCCGGGTGATTGATGATTCGATCAAGGAGAACATGCGACGGGTACTGCGCGAAATCGAGGACGGCACTTTCGCCCACCAGTGGCTGCTTGAGGGCAGCATTGGCCACCCCAATTACCTCACTCTGCTGAGCATGGAAGATGAGCACGGCTCCGAGGCGGCCGGCAGAAAACTGCGCGAGCTGATGCCCTGGCTGACCAAACCGTAGAAAAACCGGGCGGAAATCAGCTCCCTCCTCTGGAAGTTTGTGACACGTCATGGTAGAATATATTATTGGGGGAGAGGTTGCGGGGGCAGATTTACTACATTGGAAATAAGCAGTATTGTTCTTGCCGGCGGTAAGAGTTCGCGCCTGGGATACGATAAGGTTTTCAAATCTGTTGGCGACCGAAATTTGCTTGACTTGGTAATAAACTGTGTCGCCCCGCTTTCCCAGGAGACGATACTGGTAATTGGCAGCAAAGACGCTCCGTTTCAATCTGGTAAATATCCGGAATTAAAGTTGGTTACTGACATTTATCCGGGTAAAGGTCCGTTGGGCGGTGTTTACACCGGTTTGCTGAACTCAAAATCATTTTATAATCTTGTCGTCGCCTCGGACATGCCTTTTCTCAACCCGGCACTTTTGCGCTATATGATACAGGTTTCGGCTGATTACGACCTCGTGGTACCCAGAGTCGGGGAGCTGCTGGAGCCGCTGCACGCCGTCTATGCCAGTAGCTGTACGGAGTCCATAGAGCATCTGCTCAAACACAACGAGCTGTCAGTACGCCAGCTCTTCTCCAGGGTCAGAATCAGGTATGTAGAAGCTGATGAAATCGACCGGTTTGACCCTGACCACCTGAGCTTTTTCAATATCAATACCCGGGCCGACCTCTCAAAAGCAGAGGAAATCACACGAGGAATGAAACGATGATAAGCGTGGAAGAGGCTCTGGAAAAAGTGCTCGGCTATGTAGATGTGCTGGAAGCTGAAGAAGCCCCGGTTCTGGAAGCGCTGGGGCAGGTGCTGGCTAAGGATATAGTTTCTGATATAGATATACCGCCACTGGACAATGCCGCTATGGATGGCTATGCCATTAAAGCTGATGATGCGCGCGGTGCCAGCGAACAGTCGCCACGCTTCCTGCGCGTCATTGATACCGTCAGCGCCGGTACCATTTCCCAGCGCGAGGTCACACCAGGCGCGGCTATCCGCATCATGACCGGAGCGCCGGTGCCCGGAGGCGCTGATAGCGTTATCCGCTTTGAAGATACTGACGAGGCCCAGCGCCGGAGTCCAGATAAAGATGAAATTGGAATATTATGTGAAGTCAAGCCCGGGCTGAACATCCGGCGGGCTGGAGAGGACATCGCCAGAGGCACTGTTGTGCTCAGGAAAGGCACTGTTCTCAGGCCTGCTGAAATCGGTGTCCTGGCTTCCCTAGGCATGAGCACGGTTAAAGTTATCCGCCGGCCGGTGGTGGCGATTCTGGCTACCGGCAACGAGCTGGTCGATATTGACCGGCCGCTGCCCGCGGGAAAGATATACAACAGCAACACCTACAGCGTGGCGGCGCTGGTCAGGCGCTATGGCGGCATCCCCAGGATACTGGGCATCGCCCTTGATAGCGAGGACTCGCTGCTAGCCAAGCTCCGTCAGGGGCTTGATGCCGATATGCTCATCACCAGCGGCGGTGTATCCGCCGGCGATTATGATATGGTAAAAGATGTCCTCGCCAGCGAAGGTGAAATCACCTTCTGGACGGTGCGCATGAAGCCAGGCAAGCCGCTGGCTTTCGGCACCCTCAAGGGAATGGACAGAGAGGGCAGCCCCAGAAGAATACCCCATCTTGGCTTCCCCGGCAATCCGGTCAGCTCCATGGTTACCTTCGAGCTGTTTGCCCGTCCGGCAATGCTGAAGATGATGGGGAAAAAGAACCTGACCAAACCTATGGTTGAAGCCGTGCTGGAGGAGCCCGTGGCCAATACCGACGGCCGTCGCGTTTATGTCCGGGCCATCGTTACCAGGCGCGATGGCCAGTACTACGCCAGCCCCACCGGCCCCCAGGGCTCTGGTATCCTCACCTCGATGAGCCTGGCTAACGGGCTGGTGATTGTTCCCGAGGATACGGCAGGAGCTAAGGCCGGGGAAAAGGTCAAGGTGCTACTGCTGGGCTGGGATGACGAGGATACTATTTAACTGACGGTTTACCAGACATGCTTCCGATTGTTTCTATTGTGGGAAAATCAGACTCAGGCAAGACGACACTGCTGGAAGCCCTGATCAAGGTGCTCGGGCAGCGTGGCCACCGCATAGCCGTTATCAAGCACGCTGCCGATAGCTTTGAAATTGATACGCCTCACAAGGACAGCTGGCGCCTGAGCCAGGCCGGCGGCGAAGTAGCCGCCATCAGCTCAAAGGACAGGCTGGTCATCTTCCGGCATCTGGAGATTGAAGCAGACCCGCAGGCGCTGGCCCAGTATATCGGGGCGGATTGTGACCTTGTGCTCACCGAGGGGTTCAAGCAGTATTCATACCCCAAGATTGAGGTTATCCGCGCTGGGCAGGAGTCCGAAATTGTCAGCCCGCCGGAACAGCTGCTGGCCATTGTCACCGATAAACCCCTGGATATCAGGGTGCCACAGTTCACCGGAGAGGAAGTTACCAAAATAGCTGACCTTATTGAGCAAAAATGCCTGGCCGGGGCCGAAGATGGCGTCGACCTGTATGTCGATGGTACATATGTACCCCTAGGTAAGGCGGGTAGAAATTTGCTGCTCAGGACTCTGGTGGCCATGGTCTCCGGATTGAAAGGCATCAATCAATTGAGAAGGCTGACCATCTCGATGAGGAGAAAAGTTTGATATTCGAGGCTGATGATTTTGCCTTTAAACCGCCGACTGTGGTCTCAAGGGCACGCAGGATTCTAGTAAAGCCGACTGCCCAATATCCAGAGGCCTATCCGGTTTCTACGAGCAGAAGCATGCTGGCAACGATAATAAAAGGCATTCGCCGGGTCAGCGATGCCGATATTATCATCCTTGAGGGCACACCTGAAGGTGAGCCGATTTATCCCGTATACCAGACTCTGGGTTATGATTTTCCACGGGTATTGACCATGGACGTCAAGGACTGCGTATGGGTTGAGGTGGACAATCCCCTCCCCAAGCCCCTGGCCGTACCCACATTCTGGATACCAAACGTCATCCTCTCCAGCGATTACCTGATATCGGTGGCACCCCTGAAGGTAACCAGAGGCAGCGGCAGTCTCAGCATTATGAACCTGCTTTCACTGCTGCCAATCAGCAAGTATCAGGAAAAGTCTTCCAATATGTGGAATGCATTATACACCATGGGCATTGATAGAGTCATTGCCGACCTCTATTTCACCCTTCCCTTCGACCTGGGAATAATCGAAGCCCGAAAAAAGCTGGTCGGTGAAAATGACCTCTCTCGCAGCGAGGTTGAGGAATATGGTAAGATATTTGTCGGCGAGCCTTATGAGGTAGACCTTGAGGTCTCCGAAACGCTTGGACTGAAGACGCCGTATCTGGATTTGATCAAGACCGCCAAAGTTGAGCTTGAAACGTAGACAGGCTTTTTTACGCAGTATGACGGAAGACGACATCAAAACTGACCGACCAATAACACGCTGGGCTATTGACCTTAGCTGGTATCCACAGCGTGAACGCTCCATTTCCGCTCTTCTGCAGGGCTGCCTCTGCGATACCTGCCGCAAACAGCTGAATAAAGAGAGCAACCAGCCTCTTGACTCTGAGCTTCTCAATCGCATCCGAGAATGCTGCAAAAATAGCGCCGATTTTATCACCGGCCAGATGCCCATCCTGGAAAGCGTATTTCGGTTCTTCATCGCCAGCGGCAACGAGTCAATGACGGTGGAGGAGTTGGGAAGACATCTGAGCGAACGACGCGGCGATGACACTCCCCGTACGTCCGAAGGGATATTGCTCCGCCTGCTGAAAAATGACCGCTATTACGGATTCCGGCCGGTTCTTGATTAATATCTGACCCTGAAGCGGGAGTAGTTGCCAGTGTACTCAGACCAGGTGGTTTCTACCCTGCTCACTCTGGCCGCCGGTGGCCCCATTTTCAGGTATTCAACCAGCTTTTCCACACGTTCCCGTTCGCCCTCCGCCACCACCTCCACATTGCCAGAAGGCAGGTTGCGTACGTAACCCCTCAGTCCAAGCTGCTGCGCCCGCTCCTCCACAAAAGCACGGAAGAATACCCCCTGGACTCGACCGTAAACAGTAGCACGAACGGATGCCGGAGCATTCATTAACCGAATTATATGCTACCAGTGAATGAGTCGCAATGGAAGGGAAACGCGTTCATCAAGGCGATGCAGGCCGTAGCGCCGGGCCAGTTCCAGCGCCGCCGAGAACTCCTCTCCGGTTATCGGTCGTGATAACTGTGGATAATCAAAAGCCTGGTAGCAGGGGTGATACTGAGCCATGACATTCAGGTAGGTATCAGTGGAAACTTCCTCCGACAGGAACTTCATCACGCCCTCGGTTCCGGCCAGTCCATGGGGCAGGACGAGGTGACGTACCAGCAGCCCCCGCATGGCCACGCCTGACTCATCTAATTGCAAATCGCCCACCTGGCGGTGCATCTCCTTAACCGCCGCCCGGTTTACCTGAGGATACCCTTTGGCATCGGAGAATTTCTCGCCGATTTTTGCCTCGGAGTACTTCATATCCGGCATGTAGATATCAACTATGCCGTCCAGCAGCTCCAACGCCTCGAGGGAGTCATAGCCGCCGGTATTGTAAACGATGGGCAGCTGCAGCCCCTTGCCTGCCGCTATCTCGAGTGCCTCCAGAACAAATGGCACTGCGTGCGTTGGGCTCACCAGATTGATGTTATGACAGCCTTTTGTCTGCAGGGAAAGCATCATACCCGCCAGCTCAGTACTGTCCACAGTACTGCCCTCGCCAAGCTGGCTGATACTGTAATTCTGACAGAATACGCAATGCAGATTGCAGTAGGCGAAGAATATGGTTCCTGAGCCATGCCTGCCCACCAGAGGTGCCTCTTCCCCGAAATGCGGCCCGAAGCTGGACACAATGGCTTTATCTGTCGTCCGGCACTGTCCGCTTTCACCGTTCAGGCGATTGACCCCGCATTTGCGGGCGCAGAGATGACACCGGGCAAGAAGTGACCAAGCCTTTTCTACCCTGGCCCTGAGTTCCCCGGCACGGTAAAGGTGCTGATAAGCGGCTACTCTTCCTCCTCCACTTCTTCCCGTTTCTTTTTCCCCTTCTTGACTACTTCTACCTGCACCGGTGACTGTATGATACTGACCGGCGCTATTTTCTTGGCATCCTTTTTCTGCTTCTTTGGCTCTCTGTGTCGGTAATCTCGTCTCCCCATCGCATAGACCCTCTAATTTGATTTGTAAACAGCAGTACCGGAATCTAATTGCAGTTTAGCAAAGAGCCGCTACCCTGTAAAGTCATTTCTGAGCTGCTCCAAAGCGTTGCGCGCCGCTTCCGTTTCGGCCACCTTTTTGCTTTTGCCGTAACCTCTCCCCAGAACCCTGCTGCCAATCTGTACCTCAACGGTGAACACCTTATCGTGGTCCGGGCCGGTAGCCTGTACCGTCCGGTATAAAGGCGCTGCACGATATTTCGATTGTATTAGTTCCTGCAGCCGCGATTTGTAATCGACTTCCCCTTTCCTCGTCATCAGCTCCTGAAGCTCCCCGGCCAGCCATCTCAGCACCAGCTCTCTAACCACCGCCAGACCCCGGTCCAAAAAAACGGCGGCAATCACCGCTTCCAGTGCGCCCGCCAGGTTGGCCGGTTTCTGCCGCCCCCCGCCTGCCTCCTCACCTCTTCCCATATACAGGTAATTTCCGAGCTTCAAAGCTTTGGCTATCTGCGCCAGCGTCTCCCGCCGCACCATGGCCGAGCGGACTCTGGTCATCTCGCCTTCCGCCAAGTCAGGAAAGTCCTGGTACAGTTTCTCCGCCACGATGAAGTCCAGTATAGCATCACCGAGGAATTCCAGCCTCTCGTTGGAAGCTGACACCGTGCCCGGATATTCATTGAGATAGGAGCTATGAACCAGGGCCTGCTCCAGCACCTCGGGGCTTTTGAACCTGACGTTCAGGGATTCCTGTAGCAAATGGATATCGGACACGCCTCAAGTCCCTCCCTTCCCAGGTACTTAAAGAATAAGCGCCCCGGTAAAGTATGTCAAACGAGACAGCATTGCCTGATGTGTGGCTAAATGCTATAATTTTTTTGTACTGGGGAATCGTCTAGTGGTAGGACAGCGGACTCTGGATCCGTAAGCGAAGGTTCGAATCCTTCTTCCCCAGCCATGAAAGGTAATATCATTACCATAAATTTAGAATAATGTATGATAATTTAAATAAGGTAACCAGTACCTTTGAAGAAAGAGCCAAACAGCTTTCTGACAGCCATTACTGGCTATACAAAGCTAAGAACAGTGAAGGTACTTCTTGGGAGCAATACGACAAAACGCTTCTTACCCGCTTAGACACTATCATAAGTATCATGCCACATTGCGAAAAGGATAACCGTACAAAAAGGTGTAGTAATATAATCCCGGCGAATTCAACAGGGTGGAATGAAGAGTACGACAAACAGTTTTTAGAATTTGTAGTTGAAGTTCTAGGCTATAGCTGGTGCCATGATAAATTTCCTTCGAACAGAGTGCGATTTGAAGAGCCTCCTGATATAGTTCTAAGAGATGATGAAAGCGTACTGGTTGCAGCCATGGCGTGTAAGAGAATCCGAACTTCTGATGCAAACGACCAATTTTTTGAACAACAGAGAAAAACTGGTGAGGTAGTGGGGAGATATGTAGATACTAGGATTTTATCCTCAAGCCCTGCTGAAAACCCCTTCCTAAATAAGTTACAGGACACAATATCACAAGCAAAAAAGCAACTGGACCAAGTTGTCAGTCCCGCCAAATTCATTTTTCTAAGCATCTCGTGGGACGTTTCAGCTGCTATATACCGTTACAAACCATGTATCATAGGGCTTATAGTACAAGAGGCATCCAATCTACGGAAGAGTGGAATTAACCTTATAGCATTCGAAGAATTCGAGGCAGAACAGCCCTTCTGCCCTGCGTTAGTAATTACGTCATATGCAAAGACTAGCCTGAAAATTGAATCTTTATAGTTTATTCGAAGTCACTGAGAAGAATCGAGTAACTCTTGCAAATACGGAATGAGTTGCTTCTTCTCGAATGAAAGTTCGGGAACTGTCCAGAATGCCCAGCCAGAATATCTAGATTGCCGACCTTAGATTGCCAATAACCTCTAGCTCATTACTGATAGCAGATTTCTCGGGATAGTCCTGCTTGAGGCTCTCTTCCATAAATTTCCAGTATGCAGATTCATATTCTCTGGCGATTTCAGCCAAAGATTTGGCTTTATGTCGCCTGGTCTTTTCATCATGGTACACCCAGGATACGTTACGGTTATTCCAGTTGTGCAGGGCTCTGTGGCAGGAAAAGCACAATTCAACAATTCTGTCCCTTTCCAAACCTACTTTTACTACAATATCTTCCGGCACGATGTGGTGTTTGATCATATGCGTGGCAGGATGGCTTTTCTGGCAGAATTCGCATCGTCTTTCTATTAGAGAATTATCTTGAGAATCTACTCGTTGTCTACGTGATTGCCCGCTTTCCGGAACTTGCCAAAGCTGGTTGAATTTCGACATTGTTTCGGAATAAAGGAGGTCCAGATCTATAGTTGCCATTTTACACCTTCAATTTTATGTCAATTCATGCCTTTGCTATTCGATGATATACGATATTTCTGGCCAGCCCCTTCAAATGCAATCGCCTACTTCCTTTCTATCACCACGAGACTTTTCCCCTGGGCCTCATCCTCAATATCAAGAATATCGCCGTCCAGGCATCTGGATACATCCTGGTCAACTATCAATATCTTCGAGCCGTCATACTCTAGGACTTGGTCACCCGGTAGCTCAATATCAATAGTAAGGCCATAACTATCCGGTTGATTACCTCTGACCAATCTTACCCCTGCCAACGGATGGTCGACCTTTTCAAACAGTATTCTTTTCAGTTCCTGTTTGGCTGGCTCGGTAACGTTCAGCATCTTATCTCCTCAATGTCCCCTATATCCCTCATTTACTCACTCTGGGCAAAACCCGTAACGTGATATGTATAACGAGGAGGAAGTCCACTAACCGCTCGATTGACTTTCTTCTTCAAATGACATAGGCTTTTGCGACCATTTTCAAGTTCTATAATAAAAATCTCGGTTTCATCTATCCGATGGCTACTGGCGATGGTGAGTTCGCCCGCCCATTTGGTCAATTCACCATTTTCGTATATTCTGTAGTTAATATCCGTTATGAATTGATTATCTCTGCTTGAATATAATTTCCCTGTCTTCATTTTATGTATAATATTATCAGCCTGAAAATAATTAGAGTATCCACTTTTAGTCACTTTCTTAATAGTACTTAGGTACGGTAAGTTGTAAGCATAACGGAATAGCGCTTTTTAAGCCAGTAGTAGCTACAAGACCACCCACAGTGGGTGTAGGGTGGTTACGACAGTGGGGGAGAAAAGGCATGACTGATAAAATGGCTGAATGGTACAGGCAGATCATCCCAGCCTAATCACCATTTAACCCGAGTATTTCAATAAAGCTATCAATGCTCTTGAGCAAACTCAAACCCCTCTCGGTCGCCTGATAGGTCACTGATAGATTACTGGCTCTCACGCTGTGAAGGTAACCATGGCTTAGCAGGAATTGCAAATACTTCTTCATCTGGCTGTAGCTCATGTTGGCGTTGTACATGATCTTTGTCTTGGCGGCACCTTGCTCACCTATTCTCAACATCTCGGCAATTATTTCAATATCAGAACGCCGCTGATTCACCCTCATCAGATGACCTCGCTACTATGCTACCAAGCCGATTTATAATACCAGAGCGGCCCTATCCAGGTGTCAAGATAATATATAGACGGTATGGGGGAGTGCTTAGCCTCTGTGACTCTTGCAACCCCTCTATTTTTACTATTTTTCAGAAAGTTCCAAGGTAATTATCCACCGCAAATCTCAATGCGGGACTAAAGTACGGCATTTCAGCACCATTATCAACCTGTTTAGCTTCTAAAATTTCAATATCACTATTTTAAACAAGTGGCAGAGTAGGACTAAAATACTACTGATTTCATAGCAAGGATTTGAAAATGAAGACGGACAGTTTTTCAAATGTAAAATGAGAGCGCATAAGAGTGGCATACTAACCGTGAAATTGAGGAGTCAAGTCTCGATTATCGGGGATTCTCAGCCGATGGTCTTCGCGCCAAGCCCTGTCTATCGGGGGAAATCAGTTTGCTGGGTAACGGGAACACCAGAATAAGCTGCTTTCTGCTCTGCAGTCACTGCCAGGCTTTTCACCAAGACGGAATGCCGGTTACAGAAACACCAGAACAACGTTATTAAAAATGACCGCCAAGGTGATTACTACATATGGTATTAGCAACACCACAAAACATGTCCTTCCATAGCCCCTGAAGCCGAATTTGCACTGGAAGAACCGCAGGCTTATGGCCAAAAGTATCAGAGAGCTGACGGCTGCTGCATCCGTCCAGAATAACAAGCTAATCCCGCCCTTTTGCAGCGCCCAACTGGCAAGTTTGCCGCTTTCATATAAAGACTTGTTCCCGCTTAGCTCTAAAAAAGCATAAGTACTGACATAGTCGAGTACAGCCAGTAAGCCCACCAGGGCGACAAGTGCCGAATCGCGCCAGGGCCACAGCCGCATGGACACTGCTTCAAAGTGTTTCTCCAGGCAGCGCTCTCGTTCAATACTTCTTTTGAGCCTGTCCTTAACCATGGCAAATGCTCTATTCATATGAAAATATGGGGTGAGTTATATATATTTAGTCTATCATGATGATGCTGACAAGGTGGATAGAGGAAGCCTTCAAAATTATTACAGAAAGCTTACAAAGTGATTACATCAACAAAGGGTTATAAGATAAGCACATCTTTACAGTTGAAATACTCAAAGGCATTCTTAGATAATATTCAAGATTATGGCACTTGATTGGGTAAGCGCATCTCTGGTAAGTGCAGCCTTGTTGGCCATTGTCAATGTCGTAGATAGTCATCTTATTGCCAAGCGACTGCCAAGCCTGCAGTCCTATCTACTCATTCTGGGTTTCCTTGTACTGCTGATAAGTGTGGTACTAATAAGCCTTTTTCCCCTCCCCAAGGATCTGGATAGCTGGTCATTGGTTATGGCCCTACTTTCCGGTGTGCTTCGTGGTGTGTCCGTGTATATTATGTTCTATACCCTGAAACAAGAAGAAGTCTCCATGGTTATTCCCATAGTCAATTCGTACCCCATTTTAGTAGCGCTATTTGCCATGCCCATTTTGGGTGAATTTTTAAGGACATCGCAATGGATGGCGATTTTTGTTGTGGTGCTTGGTGTAATACTGGCCTCATTCAGGGGTGATTCAGGAAGCAGAATAATCTGGTCTGGCAGGGTTCTGGGTTTGTTATTTGCCTCCAGCATACTCTGGGCGTTGTCAGAAGTGACGGCAAAATATGCTTTGGCATTAATCTCGCCCTGGCAAATGTATGCCCTATCACATTTTTCTATAGCATTTGTTTTCCTGATTATCTCGGTGCGTCCGCATATCCTTAAAGAATTGCTACGCCACAAGAAAAGAAATTCAGCATTAATTATAGTTATATTCAATGAAACAATCGCCGTTATATCGGTAGTACTATTCTATTGGGCCATGGAGAGGGGCCCGGTATCGCTGGTTTCCACTATTGCTAGCACACGTCCGGTCTTCGTTTTCATTTACGCGCTGGTTATCAGTCGTTTTTCCGAATTTTTGCTGGAGCAGCGAGCAACCAAGGGGATATTGCTACTGAGGTGGATAGCTATTACCATGATTGTCGGTGGAGTAGCAATTATCTATCTGACTTAAAAACAG
>Ga0209636_10005210_pt1 | contig 13279 bp, 13 predicted proteins | sample DeeMarSWOR152_54_FD_187464 | JGI IMG/M metagenome (GOLD analysis project Ga0209636, IMG submission 187464) | Marine sediment microbial communities from White Oak River estuary, North Carolina - WOR-1-52-54 (SPAdes) (version 2) | ecosystem: Environmental > Aquatic > Marine > Intertidal zone >...
CACCCACCCTAACAGAGATATCACGGACAATAATAACATCACCATAGCCGGCATCAACATTTTCCATAATAAGGACAGGTAACATCTATCACTCCCCCAAATAAACCTGATAAAACACAGGAGCTGCCACCACTTCTTCTGGCTTACCTTCAATCACTATCTTACCTCTATCCATAACATAGACCCAATGGGCGAAGTCAAACAATATCTCTAGCCTATGTTCTATAATGAAGAAACTCAATCCCATCGTCTGACGCAACCTCTCAATCCCTTCAAAGATTCTCCTCCCCAAGTTAGGATTTACGCCGGCTGCTGGCTCATCCAGAAGTAGCAGTGTCGGAGAAGCCATAAGACCTCTGCCTATTTCCAAAAGCTTCCTTTGTCCGCCAGATAATTCCCCAGCTGAAGAAAGAGCCAAATGATCCAGTTCCAGGAGCTCAAGGATTTCCATAGCTTTATCAGCTAGTTCAGCTTCTTGTTCTTGCCAGCTTTTCCTTAGGAAAAGACTATTTAGTAACCCGTCACCCTGATGCCCTCGTGCTGCCACCAGCATATTATCTAATACGGTCAACTTGGAAAAGAGTCGAGGTATTTGGAAAGCATTTACCAGCCCTAAAGCATAAATTTGGTGAGGAGCCAAGTTGCTAATACAATTGCCATTGAAATAAATAGCTCCCTCATCAGGTCGATGAATACCGAAGACAGTATTAAACAAAGTGGTCTTTCCACTGCCGTTGGGACCTACCAAGCCCCAAATGCTACCACTTTTGATATCCAGACTCACTCCATTGACAGCGTAAACGCCACCAAAGTGCTTGCTAACTTCCCTTATTCCTAACAGCGCTTCTTCCACGACGAACCATCTCCATTGCCTTCGTCCTAACTTGGGTTTCTTTTAACAAGCCCTGAGGTCGATAAAGCAAAACAACAATAATTAAAGCACCAAATAAAATATATTGCAAGTTACTGGGGTCAATAGGCAGAGTTAAATAATCTTTGGCTATATTTGTGCCCCTATCAAAAATCTCCACTAGACAAGCGCCTAGTAATGCACCCCAGTTATTAGCTGGCCCTCCCAAGAGAACCATTATCCACACGGTAAAGGTAATCATAGGCATAAACATACCGGGGAGGACGCACTGGAGATACTGAGCGTAAAGTCCCCCCGCTATTCCAGTCATAGCTGAACCTAACATAAGTGCTTGAGCCTTATATTTAGACTTATCCTTACCCAATGCCTCAGCGGCTACTTCATCTTCCCTTATGGCTCGCACCACCCTACCATAAGGAGAGTTGGTCAATAGTTGAACCACCAGAAAACAGATAAACAAACAGAGATACACCAAAGCTATATTTATCAAGGCATCAACGCGGTGAGAAGCGCCCACCAGGGAAATAGCCGGAGAAACTGTTACTCCCCAATCACCCCCAGCAAGCCAGTCCTCGGATTTAACAATCAACCTTAAGATTTCACCAAAGGCTAAGATTGCTATAGCCAAATAATCCTCTCTCAGCCTCAGAGCAGGCAAAGAAATAACTAGACCGAAAATAGCTGAGATTAAGGCACCAGCTACAAGGCAAAGGTAAAAAGGAACACCAACTTGAGACAGAAGGGCATAAGTATAAGCACCAATGAGAAAGAAAGCCACCTTGCCAAAATTGGCAAGTCCGGCAAAGCCAAACTCCAAGTTCAGGCTTAGAGACACTATACTAAAGATGCCGATAAAGACGATGAGGTCGAAAACATAAAGTAACGGGTCCAAATTAAGCTCTCCTAAACAACATAGCTAACCCCTGTGGTCTCACGATTAAAGTTATTATCAGAATCAAGAAAGCTATACCTATACGATATGTCGTAGAAAACCCCAAGGCTATCAAACCCACCACCCCAATGTTTTCAGCTAACCCAATGATGAAAGCCGCTACTATCGAACCATAGAAGTTGCCGATGCCTCCCAAAATGGCAACGGCGAAGATGGGTAATATAATGTCCCAGCCTGTCATGGGCCAAATCTGAGTATCTGCACCGCGAAAGATACCAGCAACAGCAGCCAGTCCTGCACCAATAAACCAAGTTATCCAAACCACTCGGTCAACGTTGATTCCCGAGGCTAAGGCAAGCTCTGGGTTGCTGGCGCTTGCCCTGATGGCTTTGCCTATTTTGGTATTCATCAGAAGGAAGTGCATGGCAAGTGACAAAACTAAAGCGGCAAAGATAAGCCCCACCCACAGACCACTGATTCTCAGTGGACCTATATCGAAGGCAGACCAGGCAGCGGTAAAATACAAGGGTTTCCAAGTCCAAAGCGCACCAATGGAATGCCTGAAGATAAAGCCCAGGGCTATAGAAGCTACCATAAGATGAATGATGCTGGCTCCCCCCCTGGCTAGCGGCTGCAAAATACCACAGTAACATAAAACCCCCACTATTCCAGTAACCGAAAAGGCTACAACCAAAGCTGATGGCAAACCTAATCCTAATTGCTCAGCCACCAAATAGCCAATATAAGCACCCAAGGTGATAAATTCAGCGTGGGCAAAGTTTGGGAATCTAGATAGACCATAGGTTAAAGTAAGACCTACTGCTCCAATAAGATACAGGCTACCGGTAATAGCTGAATTGAAGAATACCTGTGCCCAGTTGATCACAATAGCTACTATAGCATAAAATAGCTACCTGCTTAAAGGAGACAACTAGCTAGAATTACTTAACCAAGCAAATGAGTCTCTAGCTGCGCCAGGCTCATCAATGAGTCTTGGTGGTTAGTTTTTTCCCTCCTGTCAAGGTGGAAGGCATGAATACCTACTTCCTTGGGGGCAACGAAATCAAACTGCCAGTTATCGCCAACGTGAACAACCTGCTCGGGCTGGATTTCCATCGCTTGGCATACCTTCAAGTAAAAATCTGAGGTTTTCAACTGCTTATAATCGGAGATCGAGGAAAAAACTTCAGCGAAATAGGGCTCAATGTCTCGGAGGAGATGACGCAAAAATTCCCGCGGTGACCCTGAGGCAACAATAAGCTTATATCTTCCACTTAGAGACGACAGCACATCTCTGACCTCAGGATAGTAACATACCCTACCCTGGCATCTCTTCATCGTTAAGTCAGGAACACCCAAGCCAAATTTACCGAACCAATACTTAATATCATACCATTCCAGCCTCTGGTCACCTACCTTCTGGTACTCCTCCTCGACAATCTTTCTGGCTTGTTCAAAATCAATACCGTTCCTCTCCGCATAGCGTTGGGGAATAGCTTCAAACCAAATAGAATAGCTGAAGTCAGGTGTCACCAACGTGCCCTCGACATCAAAGGAAACGAGCTTAATCTCATCCATGGTTAAGTTATTTCAATCTCGTTTTTTGAATATTAGCATTTTCATAAGTTCGAAGTCTAACATTGGAAATTTCGCCCATTAAAGTTTAAAATTAACATAGGCAAATATGACAGATTTAAACTACCACCTAAACACGCAGAAATTAGCCGATTATTCCTTTGAGCTAGGCCCAATAAGGCCACCTAACGAGGCATACTCGTTGCTGATAAGGGCAACCAGAAACTGTCCCTGGAACCGGTGCGAGTTCTGCCCTGTTTATAAAGGGCAAAGGTTCGAACTCAAACCGGCTGATGATGTAATTAAGGATATAGAAAAGACTAAAGCCATTAGCGACGAAATAAATGAGCTGACCTGGAGGACAGGTTACGGTGGTAGGCTTAAAGAAGTGGCCGCCATAATTTATAACCAACCTCAATATAATGCCAGTTTACGCAATGTGGCTCTGTGGCTCTATGGAGGCGGTGACTCCACCTTCCTTCAGGACGCTAACACCCTTATCATGAGGACACCTGACTTAGTCAAGGTAATTGCCTCTCTGAAACAGACCTTCCCCAAACTAACCAGGATAACCTCATACGCCCGCTCTAAAACTGCTGCCAAAAAGTCGCTAGAAGAATTAAAAGAACTCAAAGATGCTGGGCTTTCCCGATTACACATCGGGTTAGAAAGCGGCTCTGACCTTGTGCTTAGCTATATGCAAAAAGGAGTTACTGCTGAGAATCACATCATAGGCGGCAGGAAAGTTAAGGAAGCTGGAATTTCGTTGAGTGAGTATGTAATGCCCGGGCTTGGCGGCAGAAAAATGTCATCAGACCATATTGCAGGGACAGCCAAAGTCCTAAACGAGATTGACCCCGATTATATCAGGCTACGTAGCCTCCATGTCCGTCAGAACACGCCTTTATGGTCAAAACTGGAAACTGGTGATTTCGAGCTCCAAACAGAAGACGAGGTCGCTGAGGAGATTGGCGACCTCATCGAAAAACTCGAGGTAACCAGCCAGCTTAAAAGCGACCATATACTAAATATCCTCCCTGAGATAGAAGGCAAATTTCCCGAAGCCAAATCATTATGCCTAGCTACTATAAACAGATATCTGGCATTATCACCTCAAGAAAGGCTTAATTTCAGACTAGGCAGAAGGGCTGGCTACTATGATAAACTGGATGACCTTTACGACGCCTATAAATATCAGAAGGTTAACGAAGCTATCAGACGCATTAGCTCAGAGACTTTAGACAGTGTCGACAAGGTTATCCTTCAGCTAAAGGAGAGCTTCATTTAGGAGCAAGCATTTTATGGCAAGGCAAAGCAAGGGTTTCCTTAATTTAAACCGCTTCAAGTCGGGTAAGGCAATAAAGCAACAAACAAAACGGAGGACGGGGGACAGCCAGAGTAAATCAAAAAGTGGGAGGCGTTTATGGTCAAAGTAAATAATTTCAGCTTTGGCTCTATAATTGTTGATAATAAGAAATATCACCACGATGTCCTTATTTTCGCTGATGGCGCGGTTGAACAAAGACAAGGCGGTATCTGGATATTTGGCAGCCACAACATTAAGCAGAAGGAAATCGAAAAGCTGCTAAAGGACGACCCTGAGGTAGTAATCTCTGGCACCGGAACCAGCAGTAAAGCCCGCCTATCTCCGGGAGCTGAGAGCCGGGCAAAAGAAAAGAAGCTGGAGTTGGCAGTTCCGCCTTCTTATGAATCAGTGACAAAATTGAACGAGCTAACTGACCAAGGTAAGAAGGTGTCAGCTATAATCCATGTAACTTGCTAAAAACGCAACGGAGGCCATTATGCCAATACATCCTCCCTTCCTCGTTTCCTACAGTATAACCACCCAGTGTAACCTGACCTGCAAGCACTGCTATAGCGAAGCTACAGATAAACCGGCTGAGGATGAGCTAACCACAAAAGAAGCCTTAAGACTTATTGATGAACTGTCAGACTGGGGAATAGGACTCCTCGTCCTGGACGGTGGTGAGCCATTGTGCCGAGAGGATTGCCTTGAAATCGCTTCTTATGCTTCAAAAAAGGGCATAATAACTGGTATTGGTAGTAATGGCACATTCATTGATACTGCTATGGCGAGGGAAATGAAGGCGGCAGGCATCCAGTCAATTGCCATCTCAATCGATGGTGCTGATGCCAAGACCCACGATGCCTTTCGGGGCAAAAGTAGCGCCTTCGCCGAAGCATTAGCTGGTGCCGCCGCTTGTAAAGCCGCCGGCTTGGCTTTTCAGTTCAACATGGTTATCCGCAAAGAAACCGCCCCCCAGCTACCGACTATGTTAAACCTTGCTGTAACCAGCGGGGCCAACGCTGCTGAGTTCTTTGACCTAGTGGAGGCAGGTAGAGCCAAACGAGAATGCCGTGGTCAGTCATTGGAGCCCGAGCAACGAAAACAAGTAATGGAATGGCTAGCCCAAGCCCAGATAGACTGCCCCATCCTGATACGAGTATGTGCCTGCCCAATGTACCCTTTGACTCTTCAGCAGAGACAAATCCAGCCCAAGCACTTCCCAGCGCAAATGCTAGCTCGGATTCCCTACTATGGCAGGGGGTGTGCCGCTGGCATGCCTTCGGGCTATATAGTTATTCGGGCTAATGGTGAGATCAACCCGTGTATGCTACTTCAGATCAACCTGGGTAACGTCAGGCAGCAAAGCCTCCGCCAAATATGGGATGAGTCATCGACATTAAACCAACTTCGCTCCAGGAAATTTCTAAAAGGCAAATGTGGCCGGTGTGATTACAAGACCACTTGCTCCGGATGCCGGGGCAGAGCCTACGAGCAAACTGGTGATATGCTGGCTGCCGACCCAGCTTGCTGGCTAGCTCCAGTAATCGCAAGATAAATACAAAATCTAGAAAGGCTGACAAATGAGGAAAACGAGAGTCTTTACAGCTCTATCACTGATACTGGTAATGCTGAGCAGTGGTTGTACTCATGCCGAGGTTGAGCAGGTAGGGGGAATCTTTGTAGAGGGACAATCAGGCGGTGACGCTGAGACCTTGAACTGGATTCTGGCTGCCGACGCTGCATCTTTCAGCTATGTTGGGCATACCTTGGACACGCTGGCCAACTACAACAACCAGCTCGAAATTCATCTACTCTGCTTGGCCAAAGACGTAGAAGTATCGCCAGATGGCCTAGTCTATACCATCACCATCAGAGATGACCTCAAATGGAGCGATGGGTCTCAGGTTACCGCTGAAGACTATGTATATACCCTAAAGAACCTGATGTTCTCCGATTGGCTTAACTATCCCTACAAAAACAGTTGGCAGGAAGATGTAGACGGGGATACCGTCTTTGTCACACCTGAGGTAGTCGATGATACAACTTTTACCATCACACGCCAGACGGTTGACCCGGAATTCGTCTATATCATTTATGACTTGATACCTTATCCCAAGTACATTACTACAAAATATGAGGGTGACGTTGAAGCTTTCACCCAGGCCCCTGAGCTTAACAACCTAACTTATACCGGCAACTTGGGTCCATATAAATTTGTTGAGTGGATTAGAAATGACAGATATGTAGTCGAGCGAAATCCTGAATATTATCTGGGCAAGGATAGCGGCGCCCCTTACTTTGAGAGATATGTCATCAAGCTCTTCGGGACCTCGGCCACTATACAGGCAGCACTGGAGGCCGGAGACATAACCTACTGTGGGATTGAACCAGACAAGGTAAGCAAGTTCAAGAGCCTGGAAAGTATTAATGTGTATACCGTGCCGACTGCAAGCTACACGTTGGTGGGCTACAACCATAGAGCCAACGGATGGGAGGGGCTTAAAAAGACAACCATCAGGCAAGCCCTGTCCATGTCCATAGACAAACAGGTGATAACTGATAAAGTTTATCTGGGCTTCGCTGAGCCCGCCTTTAGCTTTATTCCAATGACTTCCCCTTGGTACACCGACGAAGGTATCGCCAAATATGGGGTTGAAGTTCTTTATGATAAACAGAAAGCTATTGAGCTTTTTTACCAAGCAGGCTATGGCAAAAAAAGAGCTGATGGAACCATGGAAATCATCGACAAAGATGATAGACTTCTAAAACTGATTCTGGTAACCACCACTGGTGGTGGACTGGCGGAGGATATAGCTTTCCTGATAAAGCAAGAGTTATCTGATGTCGGGATAGAGGTAGAGCTTAAGTTAGTACCATGGGAAACCCTCGTGAGGAATTACTTAATGAATAAGGTTCCCGGCACAGACCAGGAATCCAGATACAATAATGGTCCTGAGGCAGTTAGCGACGAGCCATGGGACTTGGTGCTAATGGGTTTCGGCACTGACGTATTGGCCCCCTCGGGGAGTGGAATCTTCTTTACTACTGAAGGCGGCCTAAACTTCTTTGGCTACTTCAACACCGAGATAGACAAATTGTTTAAGCGAGTCCGGTCAAAGGAGGCATTGGATAAAGAGGTGCGGCAGCAAATCTATGCTGAAATATCCCGCATCCTATCTGAGGAGCAGCCAGTTGATTTCCTAGTATTTCGTCGGTCTAACGTTGGTTTTCAGAAGAATGTTAAAGGAATAGAACCTGGCATAAGTATGGGCTATAACTACTACCTCTGGTATTTTGAATAAACCGTATAAGTAGTCAATACTCCTTCTTTCCTGCTTTGAACAACTATGGGAAAAAGCTGGCTCAGAGACTACATCATTAAAAGGCTCATCTATGCAGTAATTATCGCCTGGGGAATAGTAACCATCACCTTCGTCCTGGTCAGGGTGGGTCCCAGTTCGCCAGCTGACAAATACCTAGCCAATATGGCTGCCAGCGGGCAGGATGTTTCCCAGATAACAACTGCTATTGAGGCAAGGTACGGCGTTGATAAGCCAATATTCGAGCAGTATGCAGATTATATGGTCAATCTATTCCAATGGGATTGGGGATGGTCTTTCAGCACCTCGATGCCAGTAATCGACTTAATCAAAACCCACTGGATTTACTCCTTTCAACTCATACTATTAAGCAGCCTCTTCGCCGCTTTTCTTGGCATTTTAATCGGCATTTACTCGGCGGTTAAGCAATACACCAAGATCGATTATACGGCCACATTTCTCTCCTTCATCGGCATATCCATACCCAACTTCTGGCTCGGCGTCATGCTTATTCTCCTTTTCTCAGTAAAACTGGGGCTATTCAAGGCATACTATGATACCACTCTACCCTTGTTTTCCTTGGAAAATCTCAAGGCACTAGTACTCCCAGTTATAACCCTGGGCACAGGAATGCTGGCTGGCTATGTCAGATATACCCGCTCAGCTATGCTCGATAACTTGAGGAAAGGGTTTGTCACTACCGCCCGAGCCAAGGGGCTACCAGAGAGGACTGTCATCGGCAAGCACGCTTTCAGAAATGCCATTCTACCCCTCTTTACTATAATAATGTTTGATTTGGGTAGCATCGTTTTCGGTGGAGCCTATCTCACTGAAATTGTCTTCGGCATTCCTGGCCTAGGACAAATATCTTTCAACGCTATCTTCGCCGACGATTATCCTGTGGTTGTAGCTGTCACCCTTATTGGGACATTCTTAATATTGATGATAAATCTGATTACCGATGTCGCCTACACTTATTTAGACCCGAGGATAAGATATGACTGAAAGACTGCAAAATATAGCTAGAAAGATCGGCGGACCTTTATACAGCAACCGACGGCTAATTGAATATTATTGGCAGAGGACTCAAAGAAACAAGCTGGCAGTCCTTGGCTTAAGTTTTATAGCCTTCCTGATTCTGCTAGCCTTAATCGGTCCCTTTTTCACCCTAGACCCGACACTGGTCAACTTTGAGGAGAATAACTTGCCACCGGTGGGCTTTGCCACTGAGGAATCAGTTTACAACATATACACCGATGAATTTACCACTACAGAAATCTCCGGAACCTGGAAGCACCCTTTGGGGACAGACAGTAAAGGACGAGATATGCTGGCAATGATAATCTCCGGAGCCAGGATATCCCTACAGGTTGGTTTGATTGCCACCGGTATAGCCATAACCCTAGGAACAATTATCGGTGTTCTGTCAGCCTACTTAGGAGGCTGGGCAGATAATATCCTGATGAGGTTTACCGATGTTATGATGACCTTCCCCTTCTTCCTGTTGCTAGTCCTGATTGTTTTCATCTTCGGTCCCAGCTTGGCCTTGATAGTCCTAGTAATAGGCATAACCGGCTGGACGGGTACTGCCAGGTTGCTTAGGAGCGAAGCTTTATCCCTAAGGACACGAGACTTTGTTACTGCTGCCAAAGCCCTCGGGGCCAGCGATGGCAGAGTCATCTTCGGTCATCTCATACCCAATGTTGCCAGCCTGATTATAGTCATAGCCACTCTATCTATTCCCGGGGTTATTTTAGCTGAAGCTGCTTTGAGCTTCATCGGTTTAGGCGACCCAACAACAACTAGCTGGGGGATAATCCTTAATTCCGGGCAACAAAGTCTGGATACCGCCTGGTGGATAGCCGTAGAGCCAGGAATTATGCTTTTCCTAACTGTGCTTGCTTTCAATTTCTTAGGCGATGGGCTTAGAGACGCCTTCGATCCCAAGAGCAATATTTAAAGTCATGAACAATACGATTTTGGGAGTTAGCCATCTGAAGACCTACTTCTTCACCCGTCGTGGTGTAGTCAAGGCAGTAGATGGCATCGACTTTGAGCTTAAGCGAGGAGAATGCCTCTGCCTCGTTGGTGAATCCGGCTGCGGCAAGACAGTGACAGCACTGTCCATCTTGGGCTTGATTGATAGCCCACCGGGCAGGATAATCGATGGCGAAGTAAGGTATAACAACTTAGATTTAGTCAAATGTTCCCCAAAGCAGCTAAGACGAATTAGAGGCAAAGAAATCGCCATAATCTTTCAGGATGCACAATCTGCCTTAAACCCGGTATTTACCATAGGTGACCAGATAGTAGAGCAAATAAGGCTTCACCTAGGAATGAAATACACGGAGGCTCGAGACAAGGCTATGACTTTGCTCAAGGAAATGGGCATACCCTCGGTGGAAAGAGCTATGAGCTACTATCCCCACCAGCTATCTGGCGGCATGAAGCAGAGAGCCATGATAGCTATGAGCCTCTCCTGTGACCCACAAGTTCTCATCGCTGATGAACCGACCACCGCTGTTGATGTGACCATAAAAGCCCAGATTTTGGACATCTTTCATGAGCTAAAGGCGAAGAGACAGATGTCTCTTATCTTCATAACCCATGATTTAGGAGTAGTCGCTGAGATTGGAGACAGAGCCGTAGTAATCTACGGGGGAAAAGTTGTCGAAATGGCTCCAGTTTCCAAAATAATTGGCAACCCAAAGCATCCTTACACTGCTGGCTTAATCGATTGTCTGCCTGATATTTCCAAAACCACAGATAGACTGGCATCCATTCCAGGAACCACGCCCAACCCTATTGAACTCCCCCAAGGCTGCCCCTTCCACCCCAGATGCCACAAGGCGATGGAAATCTGCAGCCAGCAACAGCCACCAGAAGTCAGGATATCTGAGGGACACGAAGTAAGCTGCCATTTATATCAATGAAACAAATGCTGAATCACGAGCTGTTACAGATAAGAAACCTGAAAAAGTACTATCCAGTAACCACTGGTTTACTTTCCCAACATATCGGCGATATAAAAGCCGTAGACGGGATATCCTTCAATATAAAGGAGCGTGATATTCTGGGCCTAGTCGGGGAGTCAGGGTGCGGTAAATCAACCCTGGGCAGAACGATACTGAGATTGGAAGAGCCAACCAGTGGAGAAATCTTGTATAAGGGGATGGATATCACCAAGCTGGACAAAAAGGGACTCAGAGAATTAAGAAGAGAAATCCAAATAATTTTTCAAGACCCCGATGCTTCCCTTGACCCCAGAATGACCGTTGGTGATTCCATAGGCGAGGCTCTAATCATCCATAGCATCACCGATGAAAAGGAACGGATGAAGAGGGTAGCTGAGTTGATGGAGCAAGTTGGCTTGGAAGCTGGACAAGCTAGCCACTATCCTCACGAATTCAGCGGCGGGCAAAAGCAACGTATTGGCATCGCTCGTGCCTTAGCCATAAATCCTAAGCTTATCATTGCTGACGAACCAGTAAGCGCCTTAGATGTATCCATCCAAGCTCAAATTCTAAATCTGATGATGGACATACAACAGGAGTTTGGCCTCGCCTACTTGTTCATTGCTCATGACTTGTCAGTCATAAAGCATATGGCACACAGGGTGGCTGTGATGTATTTAGGAAAGATTGCGGAGTTAGCCGATAGAAGGGAATTTTTCCAAAATCCTCTTCATCCTTACACTGAAGCCTTACTGTCAGCAGTCCCCAGCTTAAAGCCAAAAGGAAAAGAAAGGATATTGCTGCTCGGTGATGTCCCCTCCCCGCTCAACCCACCATCAGGCTGTCGCTTCCATCCCAGGTGCCACCGAGTGTTGCCAATCTGCCACCAAGAGGAACCTCAGCTAGTGGAAATATCCCAAGGCCATTTTGTCGCCTGCCACCTATATAACTGAGGAAAACTACCCAGCTAACTCCTTAACCATATAGGCACCTTCTGAGCTATAGCCACATTCAGAGCGGAAATAATCCCTGGCACCAATGCCGCTCAGAATAGCTACCTTCTGAGCCTGAAATTCCTCTCGGGCAATCTTCTCCGCCTCCTTAAGCAACTCTCCACCCAGACCCCTATGCTGAGCCGCCCCAGCCTGCTGCTCTCCCAAAGGCACTTCGGAGCCAAAGACATGCAGCTCCCTGACCATAGCTAAATCCTCATCGCCCTGCATTGAAGACCCGAGCCTCATTCGGAGCAAACCAAACAGAGTTCCTCCTTCGTCTTCAAAAGAAAGAAAGACTTCCTTCCCCCCAGACGCCTCATAATCCTGTCTCTTTAGACATGGCTCGCTGATTTTCCAGCCATCCCTCAAGCGATGCCCATACTCTCGGCAGCGGATGCAATTACACTGAACATTCATCTCCTCCATACTCTTCTTAAGCGCACTCCTCAGTGCCAAATCCTTACAGCCAGCAACGATGAATCTGTTGGGAATGTCCCGCATCACCCGAGGAATCCGGACATAGCCAGGAATCAGAGCCTTGATACTTATCATCAAATTCACCATCTCATCCATAGAATAAGGCTGATAGCGATTATTTCTATACCATGTCTCCAGCTCGGTGCCGGCGATAACCAGCGTCGGATAAAGCTTGAGCCCATCAGGTCTGAAATTTTCATCGTTGAAAAGCTCCCGAGATAACTCTAGGTCATGCTCTGAGGTGGAAGCGGGCAATCCGGGCATCCAGTGATAGTAGACCTTAAAGCCGTAGTCCTTTAGCAACCTGGTAGCTTCTACTACCTCGGCTACAGTATGCCCCCGTCTAACCAGCCGGTAGATATCATCATCCAAGGTCTGCACCCCCAGTTCTACCCGGGTAGTGCCGAATTCCAGCATCCTTTTGACTTCTTCTTCCCCACACCAATCAGGTCTGGATTCAATGCACAAGCCAACACATCTGTGGTCAGCAGTCTCGTTTACTAGTTTAGCTGCCTCCAAGCTAGAAGACTGACTGCCATTCAGGCCATCGTAGCAATCCTTTATAAACTGATGTTGATACTCCTCAGGATAAGCCAAAAAAGTGCCCCCCATAACGATGAGTTCAACCTTGTCAGCCGGATGTCCCATATCTGAAAGCATTCTCAGCCTCTCCTCAACCTGCCTTCTGGGCTTATAGTCGCACTTTCTGGCTCTGAGCACCGCTGGCGATTCCGGGGTATAGCTTTTAGGCGCCTCGGGGTAAGTGGGGCAATAAATGCATTCACCAGGACAGCCCATTGGCTGAGCCATGACCGCAACCGGAGTCACTCCAGATATAGTTCTTGAAATTTTTCTCACGCTGTGCTTTCCTTACATCAAAGTTTAT
>Ga0209636_10005211_pt1 | contig 13279 bp, 12 predicted proteins | sample DeeMarSWOR152_54_FD_187464 | JGI IMG/M metagenome (GOLD analysis project Ga0209636, IMG submission 187464) | Marine sediment microbial communities from White Oak River estuary, North Carolina - WOR-1-52-54 (SPAdes) (version 2) | ecosystem: Environmental > Aquatic > Marine > Intertidal zone >...
CGCTTGCTGCTGTGAACCCTAGGAAGTGGAGTGCTCCCGGCCTTAGGATGAAGTTCAAGACCGTGGCCACTAGACCCATTAGGGTTGGCGCGCCGGGCTTCCTCGTCCACCATAGTGTGAGCACCAGGAGGGATGTCCCTACCATGTCGCAGAGTATGGGTAGGTGGGTGAGTTGCCAGAAGATGGGTGCCACAAGCCAGTTTAATACCGCCCAGAGTGAGGACGACAGGGCGATAGCCGCTATGTTCCGGGTGCTGAAGTAGGCCAATAGATCACCTACCTAGGATTACGGATTTTTCTTCAACGTTATTCCCAGCCAGTCTAGCTGACTGTAATCTTCTCCGGCGCATTGTATGCAGAGGAACACACCAGCGCGTTCGATCATCTTCGTTTCCATCACCTTCTCGCCGCACTTCGCACATATCTGGCTTCCCAGTATTCTGGAGTATCTGGCAGGCGCCTCCATCCTCACTCTCTCTACTTTGAAGATCTTCTCCGCCGGGATTGAGAGTACATCGTAGCAATGTTTCCTGTTGAGCTCGATCATGCGCGCCTCTTCCTCAGGTGTCGCCGCCCTCTCGGTCACAACCTTCCGGTACAGCTCCTCGGCTTCCGGATATCTGTTCTTGAGGATCTCCCCAGCTTCTGGCTTCGCCGATACTCTGACGCCTTCGCCGTCTCTCTTGAGGAGAGTGAACGCTGTTTTACCGTAGTCACGGTAGATCAGGGCGTTGTTCCCAAAGGTGCAACCTGTGACCACCTGGACTCCGTCGCTGAAGCAGTTATTCGTCTCCACAATTGCCAGAACATGCTCCATACCCGCACTTCCCTTAATGTCCAACTCCTTCATAGCCCGGTGTGCAGCTATCACTCCCATGGCGCTTCCCACGCAGTGGTGGCCATGGATCTCCCCAGTCCTCGTTAGAAGCCCTGCAAGGTCGTCGGACTCGATCATCCTCTCGACCTCGGCTCTTATCTCAGCCAACCATAAACCACCTGAATATTAAGATTCTAGATATTCACGCGTGCAAAGGTTCTCGAACAGTAGCTTTGGACAACCTACCTCCTTCATCCCAACTCAAGATGATGTAGTATGGTTCTCCCATATAATTTCAAGAATTATTTTCGTATGCCTGCACGCTATATTATTGGGGCCAGATCAGTTCGCAATGTGGACAGACCCTCATCCATTTATATTTTGATGTGCCCTTCAAAGGCATAATGCTATATATAGTTAACTTGTAACCACATCTAGGGCAAGATTTGTTTTCCAAATTTATTTTATTGACGAATTTGTTTCTTTCTGTGAGCTTTATGGCTTTGGACTCTATTGTTTTATTCATTCTTTATTTATCTCCCAGTTTTGCTTCCCAAGCGTCGGGTTTAGAAGGAAGCACTGTACCATAAGCTCTGTTCTTAGACTGTTTTGCCTCAGGATAATATCTCTGAATCGTCTCAACGACTCTTAACCCTTGTAGGAATTTATCTTCGACGGTGACACCTGGACCAAACAATGAGACTTTAAAGTATACCGGTGCCGCCACTCTGACAATCTCAGGAGTGTCGAGAGTCCTCGCTATACTGGTGCCCCAATAAGCGTGGATATCCAAAGGTTGTTCAGTTACAGCCCTCATTGCCGCTAGCATTGGAAGTGTCATATCTCGTATTGGGTTAAGGCTATCATTGGGCTCTAATTCACCCTTTTCAACCCAGAACTTGAGTTCCAGCGGATTGGATATAGAGACATTTGCGGATATTTTGAAGGTCGTCTCTGGTGGAATCAGCTTGTCTTGTCTTAGTTTGGTGCAAATAGTCAACATCCCAAGATCATAGATTAGAAACCCCCTACATCCGAGTTCCAAGCATCTCATCATGTCTGCAACGTTGCGAACAAGCATATCCATCCCCCTCGACTTGCCTTCCACTATTGCCTTGACCGCCATTTGCTGACTTATATCGGAGTAATGTTCCCCAGAACCAGGCGACATCACTAGTTCCACGCCTCTATTTCTACACATTTCTACTTTCTTGACAATCTCTTCATCCGTATCGAACATTGCTCCACGTGTATCCGTTATCTTATTTCCCTCGTGACCATATTTATCGCAAAGATCGAAAACCTTCTCATATTCTGCGACCGTTGTGGGAAGCAGCTCAGTCCGAAAATGTGCGCCGTCAGGAAACCTTACATTGGAGGTTGGTAAATCGTATAAGTCAAGACTTGGTACACCCAAGTTTTTACTTATGTATTTACTTATATCTTCTATCTTCATTTTAATCATTTGAATATTTATTTTTCGATACTTTAAATTTTCCATCTACGAACGGTATGGCATTAAATGTTATATTTCATTATCAAAAACACGCATAAAGAAAATCGAAATGATTATTATTTTTTAAATCGTGTGCTTGGCTGTCAAAAATTAAAACCGCTCTACCCCTTCATGGGAAGGGAAGTGAAAATAAAACGGGTGCTTGACTCAAGACGCCTTTACCACCTACTTAGAGACCTCTACCACCGGAAAGGGCTTGTAAGGACGCCCTACAACCTGCTGCCAATACTGAAAACCCAGCTGCTGAAGCACCTTCTCCACATCCCAGAGACCGCAGACTCACCCTCCATCTTAAACATGACAGGAAACCTACCAGGGTATATTGCGTCAGGAAGCGCACACGGAGCCGCGGCCTCTTCGCCCAACTCAGACACACCTTCAGCGAGGAGATCTACATTAAAACCTTTAACGACATGCTCATGCAGCTTATCGAGTCCGGAGCGGTGAAGGGAGAGGTCGTCACCGTCGACAGCACCCACCTCAAGGCCTACAGCTAGAGAGGTCGCGACAACAAGACAGGGAGTAGCGACCTAGACGTGAGCGGGGACGTGGAAAGCGAGGCTTCATCCTCAGATACCAGGTGCAAACCGCCTGCTTCTCATACTCCCAGATGCCCTTCGCCTTCACCATCGCCCCATGCAACATGAACGACAAGACCTATTTCAAGCCACTAGTGGAGAGGGTTCAAAGACGCGCACACGCGATGTGTCTGGGCTTTGGTATGTAATATGGTAACTTTTTTTTAATGAAGTTTAATATGATCTCCGAGTAATCTCACTCATATGGGTCGGTGCGGGCGTTTTCCCCCTTAAACGACCTCCAACTAATTCCCGCTTTCTAAGGTGATTAATAGTGGAGGACCGACCCTGATCTCGAAGGCCCGAGATCATTTAATTTTTTGTTACTAACATATAAAAATTGTGTATAAGATGAAGTACCTTAGCACGTGTATTATTTTTAATTTATACGAATATGTGGAAATAAAAAAGATAAATTCGGGAAAGAGATATAATATATCTTTATATAGATTCAATATTATGTTCTCCTTAAATTATTTATATAATAAATCCATTTCTTAAGGGAATGAGGATTGATAATTACATTAGCAATTTGAGTTACAAAAGCTCTACCATTTATTTCAGGTATGACAGCATCATAATGTCCGACTTTTACAGTTTGTAATATTTTTGCACTGAATGATGTATTGATGATGCTTTCACGCGCGCGTTTCTAGGTTACTATCTATCATTGATGGAATAATCCCCTCCAAAGAATTATCTTTAAATCAGGTTCTAAAAAACACCTATTTCTTCACAAAAACAATGGAGTCTATACTGAAAAAAATTTTAGAGTATGAGGTACTAACGAAAGATATTTCCTAGGAGATTACCCCATAGAACCACTTCAGTCTGAAATAGAAGAATTGTTGGAAGAATTTAACTCAACATCAATAAGAAAATCCCTAATGTTACCAGCACCCAAATCCGATGACCGAGAACCCGACAAGTTACCAATACCTATCTCAGGAAAATTCTTAAGCTGGTTGGATTGGTGCATATCCACCTCAGAATCGCATTTACATCTTGATACGTGAAGAACACCGAGATTTTAGTTTCCTTACTGAATAAATCTTGCTTGATGACCCGGGCATCTCGTCTATTATAGTCTAAGATGGGTGAACTTTTATATTAAGAATTATAGTAGCACAAAAAGAGTCAGAATGAAGCCCAGGGAGTATGAGAGATTTATTGATTTTCAATTTATCCTTGGAAACCATGCTATAGCTGAGGGGGCTATAGCTGCTGGATGTCGTTTCTTCGCAGGCTATCCAATTACACCGGCAAGCGAGATAGCGGAGAGGATGTCAGAGAGGCTGCCTGATGTTGGGGGGAGGTTCATCCAGATGGAGGATGAACTAGGCTCGATATACGCTGTCATAGGCGCATCCCTCGCTGGGGCAAAATCTATGACTGCTACCGCTAGCGCGGGATACAATTACATGCAGGAGGGGATAGGCTACGCCATTGCCACCGAGACGCCCATTGTTATTGTTGATGTGATGAGGCTGAGGGGAGCCGAGCAGGCGACCCACGCCGACATCATGCAGGTAAGGTGGGGTGCGAGCGGCGACCACGAGATGATAGTATTGGCTCCGTCATCTGTCCAAGAACTATTCGATTACACAATAGAGGCGTTCAACCTCTCTGAGAAGTACAGAAATCCAGTGATAGTCCTCTCGGAGATGACTCTCAGCCTCATGAGGGAGAAAATTATGATACCCGACCCGGATGAGATACAGAAAGTTAACAGGACGCGTCCTACAGTCCCGCCTGAGGAGTTACTACCTTTCGAGGCGGGAGAGGACTGCGTTCCTCCCATGGCAAGTTTTGGAGATGGATACCGTGTGCTGTACACCCTCAATCCCCATGACAAGAGCGGGATGATAACGGGAGATCTTGACATCTATGATGCCCTCTATGAACGTATAACAGGCAAGATTAGACGAGCCATTGAGGATATAGTGAAATATAAAACGTACTTCTTGGACGACGCCGACATCGCGGTGATAGCGTATGGGAGTGAAGCAAGGTCAGCCCTAGAGGCCGTGAAGAGGGCAAGGGATGAGGGGATAAAGGCGGGACTTTTGAAGTTGATAACCGTATGGCCGTTTCACGATGTTTTGGTAAAGAGCATTGCCGAACAGGTAAAGAAGATAATTGTTCCAGAGATGAATATCGGTAAATATTATTGGGAGGTAAAGAGGGTGAGCGAGTGTATGGCGGAGGTAGTCTCGCTTCCACTGAACAAGGGGAGAATGCACTCTTCGAGTGAGATTCTAAACGGCATTAAGGGTGTGGCGTGATTATGGCACATCCGAATTTGAAGTACCTCAGGAAAGGGGTTTTGCCCCACATGTTTTGCCCAGGTTGTGGTTGTGGTCAGATATTGAACTACTTCATATACGCTATAGACGAACTGAGGCTTGACGTGGATAAACTCGTAATCATAGGCGGAGTCGGCTGCATGTCGAGGGCTCCCGCCTACTTGAACACGAACGCGATACACGGCATTCACGGAAGAAACCTGCCATTCGCCACCGGCATCAAACTTGCAAACCCCGAGTTGACTGTTGTAATCCTAATGGGAGACGGAGGTTGCGCCGCAATTGGAGGGAACCACCTAATCCAGGCTGCTAGGAGGAATCTGGATGTGACCGTTATAGTCGACAACAACGGAAGCTACGCCATGACTGGAGGACAGGTTTCTCCCATGACTCCTATAGGAGCCACGACCACAACGACGACTAGGGGAAACATTGAGAGGCCCTTCGACCTCTGCAAGCTGGTGGAGGTAGCAGGAGGAACATATATCAGTAGATGGACCACTGCTCACAGCGGTCAATTGATTAACTCTATGAAGAAGGCCATTAAGCACAAGGGATTCTCCTTCATAGAGGTTATCGGACAGTGCCCCACACAGTACGGCAGATACGTACTGAGGCTTCGAGACCCTGTTGACAATCTCAAATGGCTTCGAGAGAACTCCGTGACATTGAAGCAGGCGGAGAAGATGAGCGAGGAGAAGCTTAGGGAAAAGTTCATCGTCGGTGACTTCGTCGAAAAGGATCTCCCGACGCTTGAGGACCTCTACGTTGATCTAGAGAAGAGGGCTCGAATAAACTAGAAAGGTGATAAGATGACTGATAGATGGACCGTAAGATTTGGGGGTTTCGGAGGACAGGGTATCGTTCTATCCTCCGTAGTTCTAGGCTTAGCAGCCGTATATGATGGCAAGTACGTCTGTCAGAGAGCTTCCTACGGCGCCGAGGCGAGGGGTGGACGATGCAAATCGGAGGTCATCATATCTGACGAGGAGATCAGCTACCCGCTCATCGACCATCTCCAAGTACTTGTGATAATGTCCCAACAGGCTTTCGACAGCTACTTTGATGAACTCGAACCTAGCGGCCTACTCATAGTAGATCCCAACATGGTGGAAGGAGTAGGGAAAAGGAGAGATGTGGTTACCCTGAAGATACCAGCCGCAATAACCGCCGATAAACTCGGGAACAGGATCGTGGCCAACATGATCATGCTAGGAGCCCTCCGCGCTAAGACGGGGGTAGTCTCAAAGGAGTCGCTAAAAATGAGCATGAGGGACTCAGTCAGATCTAGATTTGTTGAGATAAACCTCAAAGCGATGGAGAAGGGCGAGAAATTACTAAAGGACATAATCAAAGGGGAGAAGAGCTGTACGTAGGTGGGAAGTAATATTGAGGCTCTACGAGTTCCAAGCGAAGAAAATTTTCGCTGATCATGGGATCAAGGTTCCGAATGGATGTGTTGTGAATTCTCCTGTGGAGGCGGGAAAAATCACAGAGGAGTTTGGGGTTCCCGTAGCCGTCAAGGCCCAGGTCTTAATGGGAGGAAGGGGACTGGCAGGCGGGGTAAAGTTCGCTCAAAACCCAGATGAGGCTCAGAAACTTACCACACACATCCTTGGTGGATCCTTGAAAGAGGAGGATATCAACTGCGTTCTTGTCGAGGAGAAAATCCCGATAGAAACCGAGTATTTCGCTGGAGTGACCCTCGATTATCACAGTAAGACACCCGTCGTCATAGCATCTTCCAGAGGGGGAGTAGACATTGAGAAAATAGCTCTGGAGCACCCAGCAGAGATCGTCAAAGAGAAAATACACCCCCCTCTAGGCCTGACAGACTTTCAGGCTCGACGGATAGCTAAAAAAAATGGCCTGAAAGGGAGAAATATGCTCTCTTTTGCTACTATATTAAAATCTCTCTACTCGATGCTCCTAGACCTTGAGGCGACCCTTGTCGAGGTAAATCCCCTTGCACTCGCCGCAGACGGGTCCTTCATCGCAGTCGACGCGAAGATCGTCTTAGACGACAATGCCTTATTCAGACATCATGAACTCTTATCAGAACTAGAAGCGTACAAGAAAATTCCTACCGAGGGCGTAAAATTTAGAAAATCCCTGGCAGAGAAGGCCGAGATACCGACCTACATCGAACTAAGCGGTAATATAGGGATCATAGCAGACGGAGCTGGCACAGGTATGCTGACTCTCGACCTAACAAAGGATCTAGGAGGAGCTGTGGAAACATACTGCGAGCTAGGAGGGAGAGCAACCCCAGAACTCATCGAGGAAGCCATGAATATTGTTCTATCCAATGGAAACATACATGTCCTCTTGATAAATCTCATCGGTGGCCTCAACAGAATGGATGAAATGGCCAAGGGGATAACCTCCTTCCTGTCAAAGAATACTAAGCGATTGGAGCTCGTGGGTAAACCTGAGATTATCGTCAGGATGTCCGGCACTCTCGAGGAAGAAGGTAGGAAGATACTTGGAGAAGCCGGAATTGGCTCGTTCGACAACATATACGATGCAATTGAGAAGGCCTTGGAGCTTTCTAGGAGGAGTTGAAATGTGCATTCTTGTCGATAAGGATACTAGGGTCATCGTACAAGGCATTACAGGCACCGTAGGTTCTTTTCAAACCAAGGTCATGCTCGACTACGGCACGAAGGTGGTGGCAGGCGTAACGCCTGGCAAAGGAGGACAGGAGATCCACGGGGTTCCGGTCTACGACCTAGTCGAGGAGGCGGTAGAAGAGAATGGCGGGGACACAACTATAAGCTTCGTCCCAGGCCCCTTCGCCGCGGACGCAGCCATAGAGGCCATAGAGACGGGACTAGGCCTCGTTGTATTGACAGCTGAAGGAGTTCCACTCCTAGATGTAATGAGAGTAATGAACCTGGCAGACGAGAGAGGAGTTGTCATCATTGGACCGGACACGGCGGGTATAATCTCTCCGGGGAAGTGTAAGGTTGGCGTTCACCCTCATAAATTGTTCGTAGAAGGAAATATCGGAGTAATATCTAAGAGTGGTGCTCTATCCTATGAGGTCTCCAAAGCCCTCTCCGAGGCTGGCATAGGCCAGTCCACCGTTGTGGGCATAGGTGGCGGACCCATGTGGGGTCTGAAACAGGTCGAGGCCCTCAAGATGTTCGAGAGAGACGATGAGACAGAGCAAATTGTTCTACTGGGAGAGATAGGTGGAACTATGGAGGAAGAAGCCGCAAAGTACATACGTGAGCATATATCGAAACCAGTTGTGGCTCTCATAGTAGGTCGACACGCCCCCGAAGGGGAGAAGATGGGACATGCAGGCGCAATTATCCATCACGGGAGAGGGTTGGCGGAAGGGAAGATAAAAGCTCTAAAGAGTGCTGGCGTCCACATAGTTAAGGGCCCCCGAGAGATCCCTCTCATCGTCAAAGATTATTTCTAAGAAGTGAAAAAAATGGTTGAAATCCACATCGATGAGAAACTCTGTAAAGGCTGTTACTACTGTGTAGCGATCTGCAACAAAGGAGTATTGGCAAGATCAGATGTCCTAAGCCAGAAAGGATACATAATCGTAAAAGTTGAGAACCCAGAGGACTGTATCGCCTGCAGATTGTGCGAGAGGATCTGCCCAGACTTTGCAATATCCATCCATGAAACGAAGTCTAAAAAAGATTCTGACGCGCCTAAAAAGAATAAATAAAAAGCGAAACCGAAGGCCTCTAGCCCTTGATTTCTTCGCGTGCGATCTTCTAGGTTTACCCTGATCCAAAATGACTTCCATTGACGATGAGATGGTGATGTCCGGTGAATACTGGGAGGGTTTTTCTAATGTGGCTATATCGATGATTATTATTGAAACGAAGATCATGATGTCTGCCAACCAATCTTCGCGGATAATCATCTATCATCGATGCCACATCTTTGAGGGGGTAGCGATATTATCTTCTTTATAGCTTCTTGAAGGGATAGTACGTGTTCGCGCGCGTTAATTTGCATCGAAATATTAGGTTGATCCTACAGCTGCGCCGTTTATTCCGCGCGATATTTGATAGAGAGGTAGAACTCGATTTAGTGTCCTTTCAGGAAGTGCTCCAGCCTGTTGAGCGCCTCGTCTATGATCCTCTGATCGGGTAGCAATAGTAATCGGAAATGGCCAAATCCTGAATCACCATATCCTGAGCCTCGGTTGAAGATGACATTCTCTTCTTTCAACAGGTCCAAAATGAAGCCTTCGTCGGTTTTCCACGTCCTTCCTATTTCATGAACTTTTGGAAAGCAATAGAGAGTTCCTCTCGGCTTTATACAGGAGACTCCATCTATTTCTTTTATACGTTTCATCGTGTGATCTCTGCGAACTTCTAGTCTCTTTGTCATCTCGATTCCGGCATCAATCGAACCCTGAAATGCCTTTGTTGCGGCGAAGAGAATGGGCGTCGGCATTGCAGTTATACCATGACCGTAGAGCCCTGCCACTCTTTTTGTAACCTTTGAGAGTTCAGATATCCTGCCCTCTGGGTCGTGGAAGCATATGTAGCCGACGCGCCAGCCAGTCCTCATGAATATCTTGGACATCCCACTGAGGGCGATCACAGGGACATCCTTGGCAAACTCTGCTGCGGGCTTCGCAACGATCCCATCGAATGTGATTAGGCCATAAATCTCATCGGATATTATTGGGAGGTCGTTCTCGCCTGCTATGTTCACGATCTCCTTAAGTGCTCTCTCGCTGTATACGGCTCCTGTGGGGTTGTTGGGGTTCACTATAACGATCCCCTTCGTCCTACTGGTGATCTTAGACCGCAATTCTTCCACTTCAGGTTCCCATTCTTCATCCTCTGAGCAGGGAGAAGTCACAACTCTCGACTGGAAGTAGTACCAATAGGATGTTGGCCCCAAGAGATAGTGGGCTGGCTCTATTACGACCATCTCGCTTCCTGGCTCCAATAGGCTGTAGTGAAGGATCTGGAAGCAGCCAGCGACTCCCGGGCCTATGATAACGTCCTCGGGATTGTACTCTATGTTCCGGTGGCGCTTCTCGAAGCTTGAGATGGCTTTTCTCAGTTCATCCCTCCATGGGCTCTGCTCTGGGTACATGTGCCATCCGCCTTCTGCAGCTTCAACAAGACTATCTGAGATGGATTGGTTGACGTGACCGAAGATTACAGGATCGCCCTCCGTTAGATCGATTTGCGTCCCCGATTTTTTCATTTCTTTTCGCATTTTTTCTAATTTAGACTGAAATTTTGAAGGCTTTTGAAGTTCGTCCCATCTTGAGGAGGGTTTCACAACCATAATACCATCCTTCTAAGTATCATATTGGAGTATGCTAGCCGATGAAGTATTAGATTGTTTCTAGTTTGGTATGTCTACTCAAGCCCCACAAGTTTTGCGGGGTTGTCCTTGACCATTACATCGATTTCTTCCTCGGTTACTCCACAACGCTTCATCATCTCAATAAACATTCTCAACCCTTCAACTGGGAGTGGATTCTGGATTTGCCCAAAGTCGGAGGACATGACGCAGCTCGAAGAGCCCACAGCTTTTATTGCCTCCGCAATCTTCCTTGGATCTAGCCTCTGTCTAAGGGGCATGCAAGGTGTGAATGAGTGCTCGATGATGGCTCCTGCTTTCGCGAGTTTTTTCTGGTCCTCTACGGTGATTAACGTTGTATCCAGATCAGCATGAGTAACCACTATTTTTTTTACACCGGCTCTTCTGGCCTCTTTTACCAACGCCATTATCTCATTAGTTGATAGATGCCCTGTTCCCAGAATGACATTGCTTTCCGCCACCATATCCAAGATTTCCTGTAGCTGAGGAATAAGTGCTCCGTCTTCATCGAGTATCTTGATTCCCTCTATATGTCGCTCCTTAAGGTTGAGTTTACTGCTCCATGGATAAGTCGGATAACCGTGGATCTCCAAGTGGTGTGTGGCGTGTACAGTAGGCATCTTCACCTCCGAAACCCCAAATTGAATTGCGGAGAAGACAGCCTCTGGGTTGATGCCCCCCACAGATAAGTTAAGAGTGATGTTGCTGAAGAGCCTGATGCTCTCAAACTCCCTTGCTAGTATCGATAGTCGCGGCGCGTTAGTCGTGAAGTGGCTCTTGAATAAGATTCCTCTATATCCCCTTTTTTCAGCCTGCTTGGCTATCTCGTACTCTGTGAGCGGTCTATCAAAAAGGTCTGGCAGCCCGTGTACATGAATGTCGACGACCCCTTCCAGAACCTTATAAGGATCTTTCAACCTTCAACACCTCCTATTATAACTGATATTCGCGTGCAGAGAAGGTTTGAAGAAACTAGATCAATTATTACCATCTAATCTACCTCGACGATTCTTATACGGTTTCCTGCTATATACTCTGCACTATAATAAGAATCTTGTTCAAGGTGATACTGAATCTAACTTATCGCGCGTATGCGAATTTTACATGAATCTGCTCATCCCCGCTTAAGCTTAACTTCTGAAAACAGATCTTTAACTGAGGAGAAGAATTCACTCAGGCGAAGGTCGTATAAAATACTCATTTCTTATTAACACTTGGGCATGATCTCTCCCGCAATTATCTCGGTAACATCATCTCTCGTCTCCATTCCCGAGGAAAGTGGTATGACTATCAACCTGTAAACGCCCACCTTTTCAAACTTCCTGATTTTTTTGATGCATTCGTCCAGAGTTCCCGTGATCCCAAAATCCTCGACCATTTGATCTGTGACGAGGGCTGATGCGGCTTCCAAGTTAGAGGCTTCAAACGCTTTTCTTACCGCATTCACAACGTCACGATCATATCCAAGTTTGTTAAGGGTGCTCCAAGCATCATCCCAGATCCTATAGGGAATATGTTTTCGCATTGATTGTTTAGCGCTATCAGAATCGTTCGAGACGCATATGCGGACGAAAATGTTGATATGAATATCAGAGTATTTCCTGCCGGCTTTAAGAACGCCTAACTTCACGCAATTTAGAGCATATTTCAGGGCAGTGGGATTTGCGAGTGAACTTATTATAACACCATCTGCGATTTCCCCCGCGACTTCCAGCATTCCTGAACCCCTGGCACCTATATATATCGGAAAATTATTATTTGGAACTATGTCAAGCTTAGCATCCTTAACTCTTATTGTTTTTCCTGTGAAACGTATTTTATCTCCCATGAGTAGTTTTTTTATTACAATAACTGATTCCTTCACAGTTTGTATTGGTAGGGTCCTATCAATTGAAAGAGGGGCAAGTAAATTCTTTTTCGATCCACAGCCTATTCCTAGTATTACCCTCCCATTGCTTATCTCGTTGATACTAGCCATTGCTTGTGCTATATGAAAAGGATGTCTTGAGAAGGGATTAGTCACGGAGGTTCCAAGCAACAATCTTTTTGTGTTCAAGGCGAGTGTAGAGAGGGTAACAAATACATCCCGACGGGACATATCAGCGACCCAAAGAGAATCAAATCCTTGCTTTTCAGCATTGATTGCCGATTTAACTAACCCTTGGAAGTTTTCATTCCCCAAAGAAAGGCCAAATTTCATATGTTGAATCACCCATGTTAAGGTTATTCTCTCACTGATCTCTTTTTCAAAAAAAGAATGTTGAACCATATATAATATTTGGGTTATAAAAAACGTGAGAAATATTTTAATTATGGAAGTGAAAATTAACATAATGAGAGTAGAGATATGTTAAAGGTTGGACTTACTATTGATGCCGCTGGAACTCCAAATGAATTTTATACATTATTAGATTTATTAAAAGATTTCAAAATAAAATCAACATTTTTTGTCGGAGTAAGAATACAACCAGATTTACTTAAGTTGATATATAAAAATGGTCATGAAATAGGTAACCATACATATTCCCATCTAAATTCGCTTCTTAGGTTACCTTTCGAAGAAAAGGAGTTAGAAATTAAACACGCACATTTATGTTTACTTAACACATTAAATATAGATTTTAAAGATGCTAAAATTAGGGGATTTAGGGCCCCTTATTATAACTTCGATCCGGATATACCTAAAATACTCGATGAGATTAATTATGTTTGGGATTCTAGCAAAGCTTACTTTCCTATT
>Ga0209636_10005212_pt1 | contig 13277 bp, 5 predicted proteins | sample DeeMarSWOR152_54_FD_187464 | JGI IMG/M metagenome (GOLD analysis project Ga0209636, IMG submission 187464) | Marine sediment microbial communities from White Oak River estuary, North Carolina - WOR-1-52-54 (SPAdes) (version 2) | ecosystem: Environmental > Aquatic > Marine > Intertidal zone >...
AAAAACAACGTTAACCGAGAATACGACCGGAGTCGGTTTCCCATCCTGTATAAACGGCTCGTAAATCCACTGCCTGACCGCATCGACAGCAGCCTTACTCAACAAAGGAATCGACTTCAAGACTTTAATTTCTGTGACCCTTCCTTGAGTATCCACTCTCACGCCTAAGACCACTGTTCCCCTGACTAAAGACTGAAGGGCGATTTCAGGGTAAACCGGCGGCACTTCCCTTATGAGCCGCGGCGGCTTGATCTTCCCGACTGCAACAACAGCGCCCTCGGCGAATTCTTTGAGTTCCTCTTCTGTGGGAGGGGGTGGAGGCGGAGGCAATGCACCCTTCTTGGGAGGTGGAGGCGGCGGGGGAGGCGGAGGCGGCATGATTTTTCCATCAGGCCCTATGATACTGGTCACATGGAAGGAGAGAAAATAGGGTTTGCCCTCCCTGTTTTCAAACCCGAATATGGCCGCATTTCCTCCGGGGAGAGTAATGGCTGTCGTCAATATGTTCTTTCTCTTGTTTTCAAAAGCCTCATTCACTGCGATAACAAATTGACCCATCCCCTTCCACTCATCCAAGGCGATGATGACGTAATACTCCTTGCCGTTTAAGCGGAAATAATGGCTGACTTGGTCTGGTTTTAAACCCAGCTCCAGGTCTGTCTCAGTCAGCAAACTCACATCCTGCAGATTAAAAACTCTCTTGATTTTTTCCGTCTCTTCTTCCAGGTTAAACTCGGTCTGGATAGTGGCCGAGACTGTGGATTGGAGGAAAGAAGAAGTCACAAATCGAAGCGGTTCAACCGCGCCTTCCTTAGCACCTTCGTATACTCTCAACTTGATGTTCAATTTTTCCGATGCCTGAAGATGAAGGAAAAAGACGGCAATCATTAAGCAAAAAAACAAAGCTGTCTTTTTCTTAAACATGGCTATCCTCCTTTTTGTTTTTCAACTCTTTTATGTTTTTTTCTCAACCCAGACAAAGTATGTCTTCGAATCACGCGGATGATAGACAAAGGCCTGGGCTGGCTGGTTATCAATCTCAATTGAATTGATCTGGAACTGTTCGGCGAAGGGTGGCTCAGGACTCCCCTTCCCCGGTCCAACAGCAAGATACAGCCAGACCGCTCCAGCCAGCACAATGAACAGAAAAGCCGCAGCAAACGCCCATCTCCACCGCCGCTGTGCCTGAGGCTTCTGTCCCCTTCTCTCATCCTGCCGGGATTGTATCGCTGGCCAGACACCCTGCAGGTTCTCAATCTCACTTTCAGGGACGAATAACTCTCGCGCTTCCTCGACAGTGGCCAACTTGTCCTGGCATTCCGGACAGTTCTGGATGTGACGGCGAACCAGAAAATCCTGCCATCTTTTTATCGGCAAAACTGAAAAGAGAAAATCAATCCATCTGCATTTAAGCATGCTCTTTCTCCAGTAAAGATTTAATCTTTCTTCTGGCTTTATAAAGATGAATCCGGGCTGTGCTCGGGGAACACCTCAGCACTTCGGCTATCTCTTTCCCCGTATATCCCTCAACGGCCCAGAGGCAAAGCGAACTCCTTTCCTTGGGGCTCAATTTCTCCAACAGCCTGTGTGGTAAAGGATTCTGTTTCGAAAAGCTCAGGGCCCGGGAACCAGACAATTCTCCGGCTTCACTTTTAGTCTTTTTAAAGAAAACGAAAAACCGCCGCCTCTTTCTCAATTGGTCAAGACACCGCTTGTAAAGGATCGAAAAGAGCCAGTTGGAGAAATTCCTCTTGAAATCAAACGTATTCAAATGGCTGTAGGCCTGCAAGAAGGCTTCCTGACAGGCATCTTCGGCGTCTTGCCGGTTTCCGAGAATGTTCAAAGCCAGAGCCAATGTTTTTCCTCTGTATTTTTCCACGATCACTTTAAACTTCTCCGTATCTCCACGCAGGCATTCCCTTAATAACTGGTTGTCATTCATACGGTTCGTTTTTTTCACTTCTATTACGCCCGTTCCTCAAAAAGTGTTTATGGCCGCTCTTGAAAAAAATAATAACACAATTAGCATTATTAGAAAGTATTACAAATTAATTGATAATAGAAAGCTCAGGTTGGATGGTAAAAAAAATATGCTTCGGCTCCTGGATTCAAAAACACGCCGCTTTTGCCCCTACGAGACCTCGGAGGGGGAACAGCTCCGCTTTCCCCCTTCCGACGGGAGCTCAATTCCATTGAGACTCCCTGCCTCCCCTTCTCGGGCGGAATAGAGAATCCCGCCCTGCGACCAAAGGAGCATACTCCCTTGGAATCCTCACTGATTTGTATCCCATAAGAGGGCCACAAATCAGACAAAAGCGGCTCGATTCCAGGCTTCGCTCTCCTCTCCCCCTGGTCGAGGAACCATGCCCGCTCAGCCTTTCATACGGTTTTTTCATCCACAAGCCTTCGAATATTAAGAATTCTATTTTCGCATTTTATTTTGCTTTTTGACTTTTTCGGTTTGATTTTCTATCTTTATACCTATACATGATAAATTCACATGCATCAGGGAAAAAGTAAACATAGGCTTTTAAGCCTGGCACATCGCCTTGTTTTTTAATCATGTTTCAATGAAATCTGAATCAATAAGGAGGCCAAGATGATAAGGAAAACAAAATGGGCTCTGGTAGTTGTCTTGATGCTGTTCTTATTCATGCCCGGCTTTTCTTTTCAGGAAGAACAGAAAGAGCAAGCTGAGCCTGAAGCGCCCAGGCCGATCGGATTGAAAGACATTCTCGCCTGGAAAAACATAAGGAGCTCTGTCATCTCAAACGACGGCCAGTGGTTTGCCTACATGCTTTCCCCTACCAAAGGTGACAGTGAAGTCATTATCAGGCAGACAATGGGTGAAAAGGAATACAAGTTCCCTGTGGGTGAAGTTTCGGGATTCTCATTTGGTGGCCTTGCCTTTTCTGAGGATTCCAGATGGCTGGCTTACATGATCTATCCTGATGAAAAGGAAGCAAAAACGCTCAAGAAGCAGAAGAAAATCCCTTATAACAAAGTGGGATTGTTGAACCTTTCTTCGGGCGAAAAGGTCGAATTCGAGAAAACGAAGAGTTTCAAATTCTCGGGTGAACACTCCCAATGGATCGCACTGCACAGGTATCCGCCTGAAAGCCAGACAAAAGAAAAGGAAAAATGGAGCGGGTCGGATTTGATCCTCCATGAGCTGACCACCTCGAAAGAGCTCAACATCGGGAATGTCTCTGAATTTGCTTTTGACAAAAAAGGCGGCTGGCTGGCCTGGATCGTCGATGCTGAAAACATGACCGGGAACGGAATCCAGCTTCGAAACACGCAGACAGGAGTGGTCACCTCGCTCGATAACGATAAAGCCATCTACAAAAGGCTGACCTGGACAGAAGAAGGAGATGGGCTGTCTGTTTTGAAAGGCAAAGAAGACGAAGATTACGAAGACAAGCTCTACAGCATTATCGGGTTTATGAACTTCTCCAAGGGGTCGCCCCAGAAAGCCGTTTATGATCCCAAAGAAGACAAGAATTTTCCAGAAGACATGACCATCAGCCCGAACAGGACTGCTGAATGGACCGAGGATTTTTCCGGAATCCTGTTCGGCATCCATGAGGCCAAGAAAAAAGAGGATAAGAAAGACAAGGAAAAAGAAAAAGAGGAAGAAACAAAGGACAAGCCCAAAGAAGCTCCTGAGAAGGAGGCGCCAAAGAAAAAACCCGCCCCCAAAAAGGAAGAAGAAGAGGAGTATCCTGACCTTGTCATCTGGCACTGGCTCGACAAAAGGCTTCAATCCATGCAGCAGGTTCAGGAGAACAGGGATAAGAATTTCAGTTTTCTCTGCGTCTACCGGGTCAAAGAGCGCAAGTTCATCAGGCTCGCTGACGAAGATGTAAGACAGGTGGCGGCCGCACCCAAACACCGCTGGGCTATCGGCCTCGACTCCCGGGAGTATGAGCTGATAGGCAACCTCGAAGGCCGGCGTTACCAGGATGTCTACGTGATTGACCTGAAGACAGGAGCCCGCAAGCTCGCGCTCGAGAAATGCCGCTGGTACTTCGGGCCTTCTCCTGACGGAACGCACTTTCTCTACTATGAGGACAGTCATTACTATACCTACGACATGGCCACTGGGAAAAAATACAACATCACCAAGGATGTCCCCACATCATTCATCAATGAGGAAGATGACCACAATGTGAAAGACCCGCCCATTTATCCTTATTATTTCGGCTGGGTCAAAGACGGTGTTTCTGTTCTCCTTTATGACAACTGGGACGTGTGGAATGTTCCGGTTCATGGAGGCAAGGGAGTCAACCTGACCATAAACGGAAAAAAGGAAGGAATCCGCTACAGAAGCCGTTACAGACTCGATCCGGAAGAGAAAGGGATAGACCTCTCCATGCCGCTTTATATCAGCACCTATGGAGAATGGACAAAAAAGGGGGGAGTCGCCCGTGTGGATAAAGGGAAACCCGGAGCCAAAGTGCTCCTCTGGGATGATGCTCTTTTCTCCATCACCAAAGCCAAAGATGCGGAAGTCTTCCTCTACACAAGGCAAACCTATAAAGATTATCCTGATTACTATGTGACAGACAGCTCTCTCAAAAAAGGCCCGAAGATAACCGATGCCGGCTCTCAGCAGGAAAAGTTTCTCTGGTCATCGGGAAGCATGCTCCTTGATTACGAGAGCGCCAAGGGAGACAAGCTTCAGGCAGCCCTTTTCCTGCCTGCTGACTACGAGAAAGGGAAGAGCTACCCAACGGTTGTCTATATCTACGAAAAGCTTTCGCAGTCGCTCAACCGTTATTTCACTCCCTCTGCCAATGGCTTCAATAAATCCGTGTACACGAGCAATGGGTATGCCGTACTCATGCCGGATATTGTCTATAAGGTGAACAACCCAGGTATGTCAGCTGTCTGGTGTGTGCTTCCCGCCATCGAAGCCGCGATAAAGACAGGAGTTGCGGATAGAAACAACATTGCCATCCACGGCCATTCCTGGGGAGGATACCAGACTGCCTTCCTGATCACCCAGAGCGATATCTTCAAAGCCGCGGTGGCTGGTGCTCCGTTAACCAACATGATCAGCATGTACAGCTCAATTTACTGGAACACGGGATCGGCCAACCAGCCAATTTTTGAGAGCAGCCAAGGACGGTTTACAGGCGGCTACTGGGAAAACATCGAAGCCTACACTCGCAACTCACCGGTCTACTTTTCCGCTAATGTGAAGACACCTCTCCTGCTTCTTCACAACGATAAGGATGGAGCCGTGGATTGGAATCAGGGAATCGAGTATTTCAACACGCTCCGACGGCTCAACAAGCCAGTCGTCATGCTCCAGTACAAGGGCGAGAATCACGGACTGAGGAAGCCAGAGAACAGGGAAGACTACACCATCCGGATGCGGCAGTTCTTCGACCATCATCTCAAGGGAAAACCTGCTCCTGACTGGCTCAAAGAGGGCATTCCCCACCTCGAGATGAAAGACCACCTTAAGGAGATAGCAAAAGAGAAGAAATAACGGAATGGACCTGTGCCGTAAAACCCTTAGGGCTCAGACATAAAATTTCCCTTGCTGAAACAAGGAAAAGAAAAAGGGAAATCGGGGACTGTCCCCAATTTTTGCCAAAGAATAAAAAAGACTCCCTCACTCTGCCCGGAATAAACGTGGCCCAGTGAAAAATTGGGCCTGGCCCTTTTTACTCACAATCTCCTGCGCTGACAAAATGCACTCCATCTATGGATTCTTACGGAGCGGAACTGATGGCTTTGAATGTTGAAAAGAAGGGTGCTGGCTGTCGAGGCGCCAAGGTTTGGAAAAGGAAGCGGGGCTAAGGAGGATCCTCTCCAGCCAGCAAATTTGCTACCTATATTTTAACACATTTAGGTGCAGAATTTCTTCTAACGGAGCAGTGATATCAAATTTATTTGTCTTTCTTTCCCTCTTGGCTTTGTTAGCTTATACTATAATTTTAAAATCTTCAAGCAATTTTTTAAAATTTTTTTAATAATTTAAACCGAACTCTTTCAAGCTGTAGAATGAAGAATAAAAAAAGAACAGGCGCAGGGTTGCGTTCTAACATTAGGTGCCTCATCTTAACATTTTACATTTCTTAATTTGAATTTTTATCGAAAATAATTTTTGTTTTCTTGGATGATTGATAGAGAAAAATTGAAGAAATCGAAAATGTAAAATGTTAAGACGCGATCCCTTTTTACTCAACCAGACGCTGGAAGTTCGGGTGCCTTCGCAAGGGATCCCACTGTGGATCGAGCCTCAAAACAGGCCCGGAAATGATATTCCCAGCAGGGATGGACATCAGATATTCAAGCAATCCGATGGCCTGCTCGTACAGCCCGACAACTTCATAAATTTCAGCCAAGCTCAGGATGTACCGCGGCCCGCCGAAGGCATCTTTGGACACAGGATAGAGCTCAACGGCTCGAGTCCCCTCTCGAACGGCTTCATGCTCCATGCCCAGATAGGCGTAAGCTAAGCCCAGAGCTGCGTACAATCTCGCGTCTCCTGGACGTTCTTCGATGAGGCCTTCCAGAACAGCCCTTGCTCTCTCAGCATGCGTTCTCATTGAAGACAGCTCATTCATCGCCTGATAAACAGAAGCATAAGCCAGGTCCTTGTGGAAAAAGTAGTAATTTTCTTCAAATGACTCATAGGGCAGGAAATCAAGCCGTTCGAGTATCTCCTGGTAATTCCGGTCAAACATGCCGATGTCGAACCACGTCACTTCAGTGACCTGGCTGTGAGGAAATGTGCCTAACAGGGCCCGAGTCTCCTGGGTATTCCCTCTTTCCAGATAAGGGATCCTTGCTTTGGCCAGTTGAGAATAGATCTTATCTGGCTCGATCATGGTGGCCCGGTCAAACCATTCCTCAGCTTCTCTATACCTGCGCAGACACATGTAGGAGAGTCCAATCTGATGGGCAAGGTCAGAGGAACGGGGGTCTAACCTGAATTCTCTCTCCAGCGTTTCGAGAGATTTTTCCCACTCTCCCTGTCGCCTTTGAATATAGCCAAGCAATACAAGTTTATAATTGGGCCGCGCTCTGCGAATGGACTCCAGTATCTCTATCGCCTGTTCATAATCAAGGAATCCCCGGTAATAATAAAAGGCTAATGCTTCCTGGGCTTCCGGAAGGTCTGGATCCAGCTCTAACGCCCGGTCCACAGCATCCTTGGACCTAGCCAGCCTCTCTTCTGTGTGGTCCATCCCTGAAAAGTACATATAGGAATGGATATTCGCAAGAGAGATGAAAGCCAGGGTAAAGTTGGGGTCAAGTCGAGTGGCTCTCTCTAATACATCAATGGCCTGCCCGATATCCCGAATGTCCCACTGCTGCCAGCCTTCCCCCATAAGCTCACCTGCTCTTAGATAAAGATCATAAGCCTCGAGATTACGGGTAAGACGGGAAACAAGAACTCTGCGTTCTGGCTCCAGGAGAGTAAGGTCCAATGCCTGGGCAACCTGTTCGGCGATCTCGGACTGGACAGAGAAGATATCCTGGATATTACGGTCATAGTGCTCAGACCAGAGCTGGGTATCGTCAGAAACCCTGACAAGCTGAGGAGTGACACGAACGCGGCTCACTCCCTCCAGACTTTTATCCCAACGCACAGTGCCCTCCAGCACATAATCCACATCAAGCTCTTCTCCAATCTGTTTTGTTGTCTTATCCGTCAACTTGTACTGGACAGCGCTTGTTCGGGAAATGACACTGAGCCCATGTATACCAGCCAGGCGGCTGTTGATTTCCTCTGTTATTCCATCCGCAAAATATTCATCTTCAGGAAATCCTAAGTTTCGGAAAGGAAGAACGACCAGTACTTTTTCTGCTGGCAAAGGAAGAGCTGGCTCTCTTCCTCTTAAATACAGGATAGCGATGAAGACAGCACCAAGCACTAAAAAGAACGCTGCAATCAGCGCCCAGCGTCTTTTCAAGGTCTGGGTGATCTTTACGGGAGTGAAGTATTTTTTCTCCGGAAAGTCAGTCTCCTCAGCCGGGATGAGTTTCTCGACCTTTTCTAGATCAGCAATCACTTCTTCTGCGGACCGATACCTCTTTTCTTTACTCTTCTCCATGCATTTAAGGACTATACTGTTAAGATCAACAGGGACCTGAGTATTGAGCTTTCTGGGTTCGGGAGCCATTTCTGTTTTATGTTTTGCGGCCGTGCTGAACGGCGTATCGCCCTTGAAAGGGACCTTTCCTGTTAGCATTTCGAAGAGAATCGCACCCAGAGAGTAGATATCCGAACGCTGGTCGATTTTATTCTTCTTTACCTGCTCAGGAGACATGTACTCCGGTGTCCCGGCAATCATGCCTGGTGTTGTCAGGGCTTTTGTCCTAAGGGAGTAAGCTAACCCGAAATCCATGATCCTGGCTTCCCCCTGTTTATCTATTATGATGTTACTCGGCTTTAAATCATGATGCACCACTCCCAAACGATGGGCTTCAGCCAGGCCTTCACATATCTGATGGGCTATATGAACAGCCGTTCCAATGCTCAACTGTTTGGTCATCTTGACCAGGCTTTTCAAATCCTTGCCCGGGACATACTCCATGGTGATAAAGTGAGTGTCTTCCTCCTCGTTGAGGTCATACATACGGCCCACATTTTTATGGACGATCTTCCGGGCAGATTTAATCCCCTTGGAAAAGTTCTCTACGGTTGTCTCATCTGCAGAGATCTCAGGTCTTATGAGCTTCAGCGCCACTTCTTCTTTGATTTTCTTATCTTCAACCCTGTAGACTTTCCCTAAACTTCCTTCACCGAGCTTTTCAATCACCTCATACCGGCCGGCAAAAATCACGCCTCGAACTATCTCCTCCTTGGGTGTTTCCAGTGTTCCTGTGGGAATCTCGGAGATATCCTCAACGGAAGGCAGGGGTGTTGCGCACTTGTTGCAGAATCGGCTTTGATCGGGATTATCGGAGTGACATTTAGGACACTTGATGCTCATTTTAACTCTGACTGTCAGGGCCAAGAATATCAATTCAAACAGAAACAGTCAATCTATATGGGGTCGTTTCTTAACATTTGACATTTCTCAATATCGACAGAACAAGAAGGGGCAGGTCTTAACATTCAACTTTTGTTTACTGAATCTTAATGAAAGGATTTGTCCCAAAGTGACAGGAATTGAGCGTAAAAAGAAGACCCCACCATTTCATTGCGAGCGACTGAAAGAAGCGTGGCAATCCCATAAGATAAAATTGTCATTGAGAGATCAGCGCGGCAATCTCATCATATTATTAACTATGGGATTGCTTCGCTTTGCTCGCAATGACATATAATCCCATCACTTTGGGACACACTCTCATAAAAAGTACTTTTGCTTTCATGGATGATGAGCCGCCGAGAAGCCAAGGAAATGTAAGATGTCAAACGTTAAGATGCGACCCCTTTTTTATTTTCAGAAGATGACTGAGGGAGGAAATCCCCCTGAATTCTCTTGCAGCAAATGCTGGAACTTCGGAAAAGTCCGCAGCGGGTCCCACATCGGGTCAAGCCGAAGCAAAGGAGCCGAGCTGAGCTGCCAGAGAAACTCAGCTGAGGGGACTGATATAAGGTATTCCAGCTGATCAATAGCCCTTCCGTACTCGCCGACCAGGGTGTAAATCCTGGCTAAGTTCAAAAGGTAGAGGGGACCGTTGGCTTTGTCTTTAGATACCGGATAGAGGTTTACCGCCCGCTCTCCTGCTTGAACGGCTTCGTCGTTCCGGCCCAGATAAGCATAAGCCAAGCCGAGAGCCGCATAATATCTAGGGTCTGAGGGGTGCTCGATGATGGTTCTTTCCAGCGCGCTCCGCACCCAGTCCGCATGGGTTCTAACCTTCGACTCTTCTCCGAGAGCATGATAGACAGCCGCATAGGCCAGGTCCCTGTGAAAATAAATATGCTGTTCCTCAAACAGATCATAGTCCATAGAATCAAGTCGGGAGATTACCTCCTGATATTTTCGCTCCAGCATGCCGAGTGTAAACCACATGTAATCGGCCAAGGGATGCGAAGGCACTTCCTCCAGCAAAGCATGCGCCCTTTCCGTATCTCCGGCAGAAAGAACAAGAATCCCGGCCTTTTGCAGCTGAGCGGCAAGATGATCAGGGTTGATGGAGAGTGTACGGTCAAACCATTCATTCGCTTCTTCATACCTGCGCAGACTCATCAAGGCCCCGCCAATCTCGTAAGCCAGTTGGGAATAGCGGGGGTTGAGAGCAAACGCCTTCTTCATCGTTTCCACGGCGAGCTCCCACTTGCCCTGACGTCTCTGGATATAACCGAGCATGTTGGTGACGAAGTTAGGACGGGCTCTCTGGATGGATTCAATCACCTCGACCGCACGGTCATAATCCAGAAATCCCCAATAATAATACAGAGCCAAGGCCAAATGCGCCTCCGGGTTATCCGGTTCAATTTGAATGGCTTTTTCTGCTGCATCTCTGGCTCTTGCCAGCCGTGTTTCGGTACGGTCAGCTCCAAAAAAATACAGCCTCATATGGGCGTTCGCTCCATTGATGTAAGCCAGGGCGAAGTTCGGGTCAACCTGAAGCGCTCTCTCATACAGCTCTATGGCCTGCTCAAAATCCTGGGCATCCGACGACCTCCATCCCCTATCCTCATGCTCTCGGCCCTTGAGGTATAAATCATAAGCCTCGAGGCTCTCAGTGGGTCGAGAATACAATGCCCTGCGCTCCGGCTCAAGGATCTGAACATCCAGCTGTCGAGCAACCTGCTCCGCGATCTCGGATTGAACTGAGAACAGGTCCTCCATAATTCGGTCAAAGGACTCTGACCAGACCTGAGTGTCGTCAGAGACCCGGATGAGTTTGGGCGTAACCCGGACACGGCCTTGATCCCCGCCATTTCGATCCCAGCGCACGGCTCCTTCGAGTATGTAATCCACGCCCAGTTCTTCACCGATCACCCTGATCGTCTTCTCGGTCTGTTTATACCGGCTGGCGCTGGTGCGGGAGATGACTCCCAAGCCCTGCAATGCAGCCAGACGGCTTGTGACCTCCTCGGTTATGCCGTCAGAGAAATAATCATCTTCGGAAGGCCCTAGATTCTCAAAAGGCAGGACCGCCAGCATGGTCCTCTGTACAGGAAGTGTCGGTGCTTCTTTCATCAACAGCAGAACACCTACAGCCAACATGGCAGCTACAGCAATAAAAGCGACCGCCCACTTCCAGCTTTTCCGGAATGTTTCTTTACCTTTTTTGGAGATGATGGGTTTTTTCCTGGGCAGGGCTCTCTCGCGAGTGGAAAGTTTTTCCTCTACCTTATCTAAATCCTTAAAGAGGTCCTGCGCATTCTGATATCTTTTTTTCCTGTCTTTCTCCAGGCATTTCAACACCACACGGCTGAGCGATTCCGGAATATCACTATTGAATTTCCAGGGGTCCTGAGGTGCTTCGGTTTTATGCTTTAAAGCGATGCTCAAAGGCGTATCCCCGTCAAACGGCAACTTTCCAGTCACCATCTCATAAAGAAGGACTCCCAGCGAATAGATGTCCGAACGCTGGTCGACTTCCCTGCCTTCAACCTGTTCAGGGGATATGTATTCAGGCGTTCCAATCATAATGCCATCGGCTGTCAGCCCTTTTGCCTGAAGCGAGCGGGCAATCCCAAAATCCATGATCCGGACATTTCCAGCCCTATCGATCATGATATTGCTCGGCTTCAGATCCCTATGAATAACACCCAAACCGTGAGCCTCACTCAATCCCTCGCATATCTGCTTGGCAATGCTGACGGCTGTCCCTGTGCTCAGCTGCTTGGTCATCTTGAGCATATTCTTCAGATTCTCACCCGGAACGTATTCCATGGTGATAAAATGAGCAGAATCCTTTTCGTTAAGATCATACATACGGCAGACGTTCCGGTGGGTGATCTTACGGGCCAGCTTTAGCTCGTTCCGGAAGCGCTCGATCGTCTTCTCATCGGAAGCGATCTCCGGCTTTAAGACCTTGAGGGCCACTTCCTCATTGATTTTCCTGTCTTCGACTCTGAAGACTTTCCCCATTCCGCCTTTGCCCAGCTCTTCAATGACCTCATACCTGGAGGCGAAAACAGTTCCTCTGGTTAACTCACCGGTGTTTGCTTCCAGGCTTTTTGTGACAAGAGCAGAGATATCTCCTCCAGAAGTAAGATGGGCGGCGCAGTTGTTGCAGTACTGGCTATCCTCTGGATTCCAAGTATGGCACTGGGGGCATTCTATCGCCATTTTCCCTCACTATCCAAGTATCAATTGGCGAAACCTGATTCTTTCTTCCCTAACCCAGTCACTCCTCCTGATTTTATATCATAACCTGTATAGAATTGATGGAAATTAATCCTGAGCGGACCGGGCCTCAAACACAACCGATGGTAAAAAGAATACAAGAAGTGGAATTCCGGTTTTATGGCAAGCTCTGACTGACGAATGGTGTTTAATTGTTCCATTTTCTTATTCCTTTCTCACGAGTCCTCTCATTAAGTATAACTCTGTAGAGGCCGCCGAGTTTCATTATTCTCTCATCTCAAAAAAATGGTTTCTCATGCAAATGTCCTTACATATATATATACGTATCAAAAGGCAAAAAGTAATCACATCAAAATGTGATTTATTGGGGTGATTTCTTAAATAATCTGGCCCATATCCATAAAAATCATCTAAGCCCAAAAATTCAGACAGACTTTTTTTGGCTGCTCTTTAAATTAGGAATTTTTGAGCCGGCGTTCTTTAAGCGCCCGGGAAGCCGGGAGAGCCTTACTCCGCTCGCCTCATTTTCTCCGGAGAGACGACATAAAGAAGACCGGGAACACAAAGACAAAAAGAAGTATTCCCCCTGTAACTATCGGGCCGAGATGAACCATCGAATAACTGAAAAAGACCAGATGCATGATGTTTATCTGAACAGCAATCCTCAATACCGTGTGTCTCGCAATTAAATCCGCAACGAAAGGTGAACATTTATAATAGAGACCCACGAATTCACGGCCGAGTTTACTGGACACAAGGTATTTATCCCTGAAGTCCCGAAGAGTCTTGACATAAGGATGCAAGGGGGAGCCATAGGCTGCTGTGGCGATAAAGCAGGGCAATTCAAAAATGCCTTTATCACCATCTTCTCCTTGTTTTGAAAAATTGGCTGATATTGACATGTCTGAATCCATTACAATTATGATGGGATTATCTGTCCCTGAGGCGTCGCCACCCCAGCCTCTGAAACTGTATCCTGAATCAGGAACGGCTTCAATTTGAGCCTCTGTATTGTTGTAATATGTGTATGTGCCC
>Ga0209636_10005213_pt1 | contig 13277 bp, 9 predicted proteins | sample DeeMarSWOR152_54_FD_187464 | JGI IMG/M metagenome (GOLD analysis project Ga0209636, IMG submission 187464) | Marine sediment microbial communities from White Oak River estuary, North Carolina - WOR-1-52-54 (SPAdes) (version 2) | ecosystem: Environmental > Aquatic > Marine > Intertidal zone >...
ATCCGCTGTTCCGACCTGTACAAACGGTCCAAGGCCTCATCGAGAAAGCGATAGTTAAGTGGATAGCCAGGAGCAAATTTTTTCCATGCATTTTCTATGTATCCAATAGTCTGAGGGATTTGATCGGATTTGAGCCTGGCGAACAGAACTCTGCAGTATGAGGGGTAGTAAACGAGTATCAGAGGTTCAATCTCTTGTTGAAGAGACCTGAAATGATAGTTTTTCACAACCCCTATGATTTTGAAATTCTCATCCTGCAGGGATAGACGCTTCCCGATGGGTGACTCCATTCCCATAGCCTTAACGGCTTCTTCATTGACCATGATCGCTTCGGTGGCGTCTGTGGGGAACTCTTTGGAAAAGCTCCGGCCTTCAGTTATTTCCATCCCAAATGTCTTGAAATAATCGAAATCTATTAAGACTGCCCGCATTAAAGTCTCTTCATCCGGGTTTTGACCCTCCCAGCGCCAGAGGCTGTTCGAGAAGTAGTATCCGTATGTCGGCACGTTCGAGGCTGCTGTTACTCCCAGAATATTCGGATTTTGAAGCAGCTCATTTTTCACAGTATCAAATTTCTCGCGCATGTCTCCGCGCATTCCAAAATAAATCATATGCTCCTTGTCATAGCCCAGTTTTCTATTCCGCATGTAATTGAGCTGGTCATAAACACCGATCGTGCATATGATCAAAAGAATCGTGAGGGAGAACTGAAAAACCACAAGGGTTTTTCTGAATAGCGAACCTTTTGAGCTGGATAGTCGAAGTCCTTTTAACACCATTACCGGTTGAAAGGCTGAAAGGAAGAAGGCTGGGTAGCTTCCGGAGATTATTCCTGTAAGAATCGCAATGCAGAGTAATCCCAGTAGAATCGAGAGATTTCCAGTAATATCCAGGGACAATTCTTTTGCAGCCAGGTTGTTAAAAACAGGAAGAAGGAGCCAGACAAGAACGACTGCGAGTAACAGGGAGATAAATGCCAGAAGGGTCGATTCGCCATAAAATTGTCTGATAATGTCTGCTTTATTCGCACCGGACACCTTTCTCATGCCGATCTCTTTGGCGCGGTTTCCGGACCGGGCTGTGGCCAGGTTCATGAAATTGATGCAGGCGATGAGCAAAATGAAAAAAGCGATAAGAGAAAAAAGGGTGACATAGGTGATATCTCCGTGGGCGGAGTCATACTCATAATTTGAATAGAGATGAATCCGGGTCAGAGGCTGAAGATTCAGCCTGGCATCTTTCTCGATAGTTGGTTTTTCGAAAAGATAACCGGAGATCTTCTGGATAACTTCCTGTGCAGGCACCCCTTTTGCCAGCTGGACATACGTGCGAAATTGGCTGTTGCCCCAGCGGTCGACAGTATAATTCAGTTCCCGCCCGAATATGAAAGGGATCAAAAAATCGAACTCCAGATGCGAATTGCTGGGGACGTTTTTCATGACGCCGGTGACTTGAAAATCCCATTGATTATTTGCTTTGATGGTTTTTCCGATAGGGTCCTCATCCCCGAAATATTTCGCCGCCATCTCCTCCGTCAAAACGATGGAGAACGGATCGGATAGCGCAGTGGCCGGGTCGCCCTTGACAAGAGGAAACGTAAACATTTCAAATATGGAGCCATCCGCCATGCTGACTCCTTCGTCATAGCTTTTGTCATTGTATGTCAGTCGAAGTCCCCGGCCAGTAATACGTGTGGCGTTGATGATTTCAGGAAAATCTTCTTTGAGTGAAGGACCAAGCGGCCCCTGCGTGATCGCCCAGGTCGTGCTGTGGTCGGCGAAATTGATGTCCTGTAGAACGCGGTAAATACCATCGGCATTTTCATGAAAGCGGTCAAAGCTCAGCTCATCCTGAACCCACAAGAGTATCAGGATACAGCAGGCCATTCCGACGGCCAGACCGACAATATTGATGAGTGAATATCCCTTGTGCCTTTTGATGTTTCTTAAAGCAGTTTTTAAGTAGTTTCTGAACATTTGCACACTCCATTAGATGAGATTATTGGTTATGATTGTTGGCGTAGAGTGAAATTATCAATCTGCCTTTTAAAAAAGGGGTGGACGTTTGTGAGCGGCTTTTTACTGTGGAAATGATGCAACTCCTCTTGATAGTGAATTCATAAGTATAAGACGAATAAAATTTTAAAAAGGTTGTCGATGTATGTCATGATGGGCAATGGAGTGAATTGGAAATCTCATTATGAAGATGTCAGTATGCGTCGAAAAATGATGAGGCAATCCTATTCAGTTATCATTGCGAGTGAAGTGTGTGTCTCTAAAAAGATGAAGAAAAGAGGGAATTGCTCATCTTGAAATCCTACTGAGCCGAATACTCTATGATTTTTTCTTACTGAGAGTATATCTCACGATTTTTGGGAAATCTTCCTCTTCGACAAAGTAAAGGCGGCCCTCTTTATCAATGGCATAAGCAAATCCATCCACATCTAATGAAGCAATGGGGACTCCCTTTTCAAAAACATCCAGTTGATTAGGAACTTCTTCGTCCAATAGTGTTTTGAATGTGACGTAGACTCTTTCCTTATATTCTAAAGCGGAGACGGTAGGGAAGATTATCCCGATGCCTTGAGGTTTAGCCTTCGTGATCATCAACGGTTCAAAGGCTTTGTTTTTTCCTTTAAGAGACCAGGCGAATTTATTTTTTTCATAGATGTTGATTTCATACCTGTGGGGATTAGGGATAAATATTTTCCCGTCCCCTAAGCCGTCCATTCTCATGGGGTATTTCAGTGGAGCCAGGTCCTTGTATTGGGAATAGCGCGAGGGGATCTCGAAAGGCTCCCCAAAAGAATCCAGATGCTCTCCCTCCTCACTGAATACGTGGAAGATGTGATTATCCTTTATCCCTAAGACTACGGCCTTTTCTTCAATATAGGGGGCGATATGGATGGCTTGAAAATCCAATTTAAAAAAACGAAGGAATTCTCCGTGCTCATCAAAAAGGAGTATTTTTATTCCGTTTCCTCCCAGCAGATAGATTTTGCCCTTTTCTGTCACGGCCATTGTATTGATCCGGGGGACCTCTTGAGGCCCTTCCCCTTTCTTTATGGTCACACTCTTTAGGAAATTCCCCTTATTATCGAATTTCTGAATTCTGTAGTTTCTCACATCCAATACATAGATATTTCCTTCTGCATCCAGGTCAATGTCATTGATAAGAGCAAACATCAGGTTTTCATCTCCGGCTTCAACTCCGATACGGAGGTCTTCCATCATCACAAACTCATCTGAATTTTTCATGGATGGGAATCCAGAAAGCATATTCATGAATGCTAGAAAATAGAAGATGACTGCTATTAAATATATTTTTCTCATTTTTCTCACCAAACTTAAATTATAGTCCGCGAAAAATGAAAATCAAATCGCCTCATTGAAATCAGGCCTTTGTGAATTTTATTATTTGGTTTCATCTGGATTTTTTAAAGGGTAGTTATTTATTTGCTTTATCTAATGACGGGAAGATAGATATTGGTCCGAATTTTTCTTTATAAAAATCGTCACTTTACGAGAAATGGTTATTGTCCTATGATGGGGGAGGAGATTTGGAAATGAAAGTGATCAGCGATTCGCTCAGTTTTTCAACGGGTGGTTTTAGTGATATGAAAGACCTCACTGGGGATGTTTCGAAAAAGCTTGCTGAAAACAAGCTTCAAAAAGGAATCGTCAATCTCTTTGTCCCTGGTTCCACAGGCGGACTGACGACCATCGAGTATGAATCCGGCCTGGTACAGGACTTCTTTGAGCTCATGGAAAAAATTATCCCCAGTAATGTGACCTATCATCATGATGCCCGCTGGGGAGACGGCAACGGATTTTCCCATGTCCGGTCTTCTCTATTAGGGCCATCCTTGACCGTTCCCTTCTCCGATGGAACGCTTAACCTCGGAACCTGGCAGCAGATTGTCTTTCTGGATTTTGACAACCGCTCCCGCTCCCGCACAATCCTCCTCCAGTTTATTGGAGAATGAGCAAAGTGAGAGGAACAGTTTAAGGGAAAGATGTTGGAAATCTGCAGATAAACAGAGTGACAGGATAATTTTGAGGTAGAAAAGACAAAGGCAAACCCTGGTGTTTATAACCGGCAGTTATAATTTTTCGAATAATGTTCAATTTTTATAACAAAGAGTTATAATTTAATCTGAAATGGCTGATATCAAAGAAAAGCTCCAGCGCCTGAAAAGAGAAAGAGAAGCGCGTGCTAAGATGCAGCCAATCAAAGGTGTCCTGGAAGATGTCGATGAAAATGAAGAGCCTTTGACTGAAGATAAACTCCAGCAGTTGAGGAGAGGAAGGCAAGCCCGCTCGAAAACCGATATCATAAAGGATGTCTGGGAAGAGGTCGATAAAGACGAGAGCCTTTCCGTCAAAGAAAAATTGCAGCGGCTTATCACCCTCACTGGCGGAGAAAGGCCTTCTGAACCCAAAGCACCAGCCTTCGAGCCCCTTGAGAGAGAGCCAATCCAGTTTTTTGAGAATCTTTATCCTCTCGATGTCAGATACGGAAAAATCACCTTATCTAGTGGCCTGGATATAAAGGGAGATGTACTTGCTTGGCTCAGCAAAGACGCCGAGTTTGAAAGCCTGGACCTTTCCACTGCTCTTTTCATCGACCTTGAGACAACAGGTCTTTCGGGTGGAACAGGTGTCGTGCCCTTTATGGTTGGGATGGGCTACTACAGGGATGGCAGATTCTATGTCTCTCAGTACTTCCTCGGAGAGCTGGCCGAAGAAGAACGAATGATCCAGGAACTGGGCCAGTTTTTTTCTGAGATGAATTTTCAATCCGTTGTTTCCTATAACGGGAAAGGGTTTGATATCCCTCTCCTCGAGACACGGTTCATCCTCCACAGGCAGCCTTTGCTCCTCAGTGAGCTTCCCCATCTGGATTTTCTCTTTTCCGCCCGGAGTCTCTGGAGGCATAAACATGAAAACTGCCGTCTCTTTCATCTTGCCCGTGAGGTCGTCAATGCGGACCGCGCCGAAGATATCCCTTCCGCTGAGATCCCCTGGAGATATTTTCAGTACCTGAACACCGGGAATTTCGAGCTGATCGAGCCAATCCTCTACCATAATCAAGAGGATATTCTTTCTCTACTGGGTGTGGTTGTCGCTGGGGCTCTCGTATTTTCAGAAAAGGGAGAAGAGGGATTTGTGGATGCCATGGACCTCTACGGCGCAGGGAAGATCATGGAGAAAGTGGGAGAAGTCGAGAAATCCCTTGATTTCTTCCAAAAGGCTTTGGACGGGGAATTATCGGATGAAATTTCACTGGAGGCCAAGAAGAAGATCTCTTATCATTTTAAGAAGAATCAGGATTGGGAAAGGGCTGTGATGATGTGGAAAGAGATGACTTCTGGAGAAACAGCATCCTTGAGTCAGCTTCTCTCGTTTAGAGAACTGGCCATGTACCTTGAACATAAAGAAAAGAAATTCGAGGAAGCGAGAGAAGTGGCAGAAGAAGGGTTTGTTATGTCGATGGGATTCTCTTCCTACTACGAAAAAGACTTTGCTCACCGCCTTGAGAGGCTGAAACAGAAGATACGGAGGCAGATAGAGAAAGAAGCAGAGCCAGAGAAAAAAAAATCCAAGAAAAAAGCAAAAAGAAAGTAAATGTCATGGAACTTAAAGCATTCAAGGATTATTTAAGATCCCAAAAGCTCAAATTCACCCGAACGAGACGCTTGATCTTTGAAGAGATATTTTCCGATGAAAAGATTCATCCAGATGCCTACGAGATTCACCGCCGTTTGAAAAGCAAAGGAGAAAAAGTTTCTTTAGCCACTATCTACAGGACTTTGAATCTCTTTGTGAAGAGCGGATTGGTGAGCGAGATAGACTTCGGGGAAGGCCACAGTCATTATGAGCCTGAAATTTCCAGAGCTGCCCATGGCCATCTGGTCTGCCTTTCCTGCGGCGAAGTCCAAGAATTTTCCAATGAAAAGGTCCAATCCATCCTAAAAAAGATAGGCAAGGAAAGCCAGTTTAAGACCGATAAATTTTCGATTCAAGTATTTGGCTATTGCCAAAACTGCCAGAAAAAATAATCCCTCCATGTCATTGCGAACGTAACGCGGTAATCTCATATAACATGGAAAAAGGGGACAGAAAATGGGGATAGGCTACTTTATTCAACAAAAGTTCCCTGTCTCTTTTTCCTGTCATTGCGAGCGACCAAAGGAAGCACAGCAATCTCATGCACAGATGTCATTACAAGCGAAGCATGGCAATCCCTGATAAAAATCGTTTTGACTTCCCTGTAAACTTCATATATTTATATCTAATCAAAGGGAAGAGGTAATCCAAATGAAAGCCATGCTTTTAAAGAAGTTTGCTCCCATAGACCAAAATCCACTCGAATTCGTTGATATCCCGAAGCCAGAACCAGGATCCGAGGACATTCTTCTCCGCATAAAAGTCTGCGGTGTCTGCCATACGGACCTCCATACTGTCGAAGGAGAACTTCCCGAGGTGAAGCCGCCCATTATCCCGGGACATCAAGTCGTGGGGGTTGTGGAAAAAAAGGGGAAGAGTGCTTCTCGATTTAAAGAAGGAGACAGACTCGGTGTGGCCTGGCTTTATTCATCCTGCACGAATTGTGGATACTGTACCCGGGAAAACGAGAATCTTTGTGAATCCGCCCGCTTCACAGGCTACCATGTCAACGGCGGATACGCGGAATACATAGTTGTTCCAGAAAAATTCGCGTATGTTATCCCCGGAATTTTCTCTGATGAGGAAGCCTCGCCTCTTCTCTGTGCGGGAATCATCGGTTACAGAGCCCTGCGTTTGAGTGAGATTAAACCCGGCCAGCGGCTCGGGCTCTACGGGTTCGGAGCATCGGCCCACGTGGCTATCCAGGTTGCTGTGCACTGGGGGTGCGAAGTTTACGTTTTTACACGGAGTGAAGAACACAGAAAACTCGCCCAAAAGCTCGGTGCTGTCTGGACTGGAACATCCAAGGATGAGCCTCAGAAAAAAATGGACAGCTCCATCATCTTTGCACCTGCAGGCGAATTGGTCCTTGATGCGTTAAGAGTCCTGGATAAAGGCGGCACTGTGGCCCTGGCAGGGATTTACATGACGCCCATCCCAGAGATGGATTATGTGAGATACCTCTACCATGAGCGAACTCTCCGCAGCGTAGCCAATGCGACACGGCAAGATGGAGAAGGGCTCCTCAAAATTGCAGCTGAAATCCCTATCCGGACAACCACTCAAGCGTTTCGCCTGGAGGAAGCCAATAAAGCTCTCCGACTTCTCAAGGATGGAAAAATCAACGGCGCCGCCATCCTCAAAATCTCTGACTAAAAAAGTAAAAAAGGGGACAGGCCCCTTTTTTTGGGGCTGTTCCTTTTAGTCATTATTCCTAAAAAGAAGAGGGACTGTCCCCTCTTTCTGTCATTGCGGGCGACCGAAGGGAGCGTGGCAATCTCCTAAAGAAAAATTGTCATTCCTGGCGAAGCTTTACAATCTCATATCTTAAAACTTAAAAAACTCCACAAAATCTGGCATAATAAGAAGCACTCATTTTCAGTGCGCCCGTAGCTCAGCTGGATAGAGCGTCTGACTACGAATCAGAAGGTCGGCAGTTCGAATCTGTCCGGGCGTACCAGATAGCCTCTATTAGTTTCAGCAATTTACCTTGTTTTGGCCTCTCAATTCTAATACCGTAGTTTCAACGCTAGTCAACATTTTTTGTGTAATATTTGTGATATAGAATAATTATATGATACGAAAAATCCAGGCAGCAAAAGGATAATGAGGAGCATTTAAAATGGGAAAAGCGTATCCGAAGGAAATAAGAGCGAAATTCAAGGCCAGAGTTACGGCCTTGGTCGCGAAAGGATGGTCAATTGCTGATATTGCCGATGACGTAGGCATAAGTTCAAGCTATGCCTTTTTGCTCGCATGCGAGGAAAGGGAATATAAAAAAGAGGTGGTGAAGAAGATCCGCTACATGCGCTACGAAAGGAAGCCGGAAGCGACATTTATAGAAATAGCCAAAGAGCTGGGAGTCGGCGCCACGACCGTGCGGGCAATTTTGATGCGCTCAAAAGAGGAAGAAGAAAAGGAAGTACAGAAAAAAATCATGAGCCAGTCGGGAAAGAAGGGCGCCAAGGTCCGCTGGGGAAACAATGATGAGGAGAGACACAAGAAAACACTCCAGCTCCGCGAGTCCTTGAAACGGACGAAGGAGAAACGGCGCAAGGTGCTCGAGCCGAAAAAGAGAGAGGCGGAAGCGGAAGGGCCACCACGTGCAGTTGGCTATATCCGAGTATCGACAGAAGAGCAAGCGAAGAAGGGAATCTCAATGGAAGTCCAGGAAAAAAGCATCAGATCGTTCGCTGATGCTAAGGAATGGAATCTAATAGGTTGCATAAAAGATCCAGGAATAAGCGGAAAGGACATGAACCGGCCAGGAATGAAAAAAGTCATACAAATGTGCCGAGAACATGAAATAAAGGTGGTAATAGTCTATAAGCTGGACCGCCTAAGTAGAAGCCTCAGAGATATCTTTAGCATTGTTGATGATGTCTTCAGCAAATACAAGGTGGAGCTTGCCAGTGTAACCGAAACAATCGATACTTCCGGAGCAATGGGCCGAGGCTTCTTCTGGATAATGGCGATTCTGGGCCAAATAGAGAGAGAGAAGATCGGAGAACGGGTGAGCGATGCACGAAGGTTCAGAGCCGAGAAGGGCGAATGGACGGGACGGCCTCCGCATGGATGGAAAATGGCCGTTGACGAGAAAGGCGACCGCGTAAAAGGTAAGGTCGTTGCCGTGCCGGCAGAACTAAAACATTATAAAAAAGCCAAAGAGATGTACGTAGCGGGTTACAGCCAAAGAGAGATTGGGAAGAAGCTCGGCTTCAAAAGCATGCAAGGAAGTAAACGGCTGATAGACACCGATCTCAAAGTCCTTCGCAAAAGAATGATGAAATTTCTTTACAAGCCTTAGTGTCCGCTGCCTACATAAAAGTTTAGGTGTAGTCGTTACCTAGCCTAGTTCATAAAAGCACTCCAACAGGCGGGATTCGTCTAAGCGATAGCCTCGCCACTGCAACCTTCAAAAAATACTAACATCCGATTTGGACCAAGATCCGGGGGGCAGATCACCCTAATCTAACCTCATTTATTGCTACACCTGTAAAGTTAGGGTAGGCCTCTGGAGCAGGTGGTTTATAGCCCAAAGAACTATGCGATAGGAGCTGGTTGTATTGCGTCCCTTTTTGATAATTTACCTTTATTTTACTTTATAAAACAAGCAAAAAATTCAGTTCATTTGAGTCTTCTGGGCTTTCTGGCGAGCCTTGGCTCGAAATGAAGTAAATGCCGGCCGTTGTCAGCAAAAGGGGGGAGTTTGTTAGAGAAAGAAGATAAGGAGTCTCTCCCTTAGGTTAAATAGAGCAAGATTTATTGTACTATATTTGACATCATATTTTGGGGAAAATAAGGATTTAAGTTTATTTTTGATTCTCTAATAGATTAGAACTTGTGGCCAAATTGGCCTAAAATTAAAGTCTTGGAATCTAACACTAAAAGAGGTACTGCAAAGAGAAGCAGGTCAATAGAATAAACACAAAGAAACACGCTTCACTTCTTACCAACTTGTTCAAGAATCGCTTTGAGCCTCGGCAACTCGGAGCGCCAATTCCCTGCTGAGTCTAGGTTTCCAAACCACATCCATTTTCCCTTCCAGAAAACAATCAAAAATGTATCCTTGAGTTCATCGCTTGAAAGCTCTTTAACATAAATTGGCCAGAACTCGCCTTCTTCAGGATTAGGGGGTGGTGGTGGAGCACGAAGTATATCAAAGGCATTAAAGTCTGCTCCCATTTGAGCAATATAATTGTCTGTTAATTCAATATTCATTTTATCCAAATCAATCGCGACATTTCGCTTAATGGCTTCTTTATCCCGGTGGCGAGAGGCTGAAAACATTGTTAAGTAGGTGTGAAGCGGAGTTGTCCCATCCTCATATTTGTCACCTTCTCGAATTTTCTTTCTGATTGTATTGAATTCCTCAATAGCTCCTCTTTCATTCTCACCCATTTCTCTAACCAGAAAGGGATCCTCTATCTTCTTCTTCCATCCAATAAGATATTCTTTCCATGCATCTAAATCTAAATCAGAGATTTTGGGCAGAGTTTGAACAAATTTTCTCATTACATTGAAAAATTTCTCCGGCTCATCTTCAAAAGGGCTGTGGCCTGAATGTTCGAACATTACCAGCTGAGAGTTAGGGTGATTCTTGTGAAATTTTTCTGGCTTATCCGTGTTCCAGGTTAAATCCCACTTGGCCTCAATAATTAATCTGGGAATAGGACACCTCTCGAAGGCACCATTGAGGCGAATTCTATCCACATCTTGACTCATGATCTCATTAAAATCGGCATCGTGCTTCCATTCGTATAGTGCTATCTGAGCAATCCTTTTTTTTAGAGGTCTATAATAATATTGGCGTTTCCAGTCACCGTTAATAAAATTGTTGAAAAGAATGAGTTCTACTGCATGTTCTTTTGAAAATTTCTTCTCTTGGCAAAGCCTACGAATGACTAGGCGATGCTTTTCCATGGTTTCCCTTTCTTCTTCTGAAATATAATCATATTGCCTTGTAGGATTGAGCTCGATATTCATAGCCAATCCTGAGCAGACTAATAATAGTCCAGCGACTTTCTCTGGATATTTTAAAGTATAACATTGTCCTAGAATCCCTCCATAGGAATGTCCGAGAAGGACCCATTTCTCGATTTTCAATGCATTGCGCAGGTTCTCCAGGTCATCCACGGCCTGAGCAATTGTATAGCCACTGCCTTTTTTATAGTCAGATAATCCACACCCTCTCTGGTCATAATAGATGATTTGAGCGAAATCCTTTGCCTGGGAGAAATGAGGGTGAAAATAGTGATGTGTGGATCCTGGCCCGCCATGGAGAAGTACAACTGGCATGCCTTTGCCTTCTTCTTCAATGTAGAGTTCGCAATCTCCAATATTAACTCGGCGTTTCTTTATATCCAAACGGTCACACATGCGGCGAACCTGGGGGATATCCACAATCGGCTCTTTCTCGATGTGGATTTTACGATCCAGAACAGTCTCCTGCGTCTTCTCTCCGGCTTTTTCTTGAGAAGAAGCATATGCGAAAATCATGCCCAAAAACAGGCCTAATAAAAGGAAAATAATGAGAATAGAAACAAAAAACTTCATCCGGCCCTCCCTTTTACTAAAAGGATTTATTTTCACAGATGTCTTATTTTTTTATTGATTGCTTCTTCATCCTGTTTCCCTTGCTCCTGTGATTTAGGAAAAACAATATTCCATTTCCAGGATATATTATATATACGATAAAATTTTCTAAAAAGTTCACAGATAAAAATAAGTGAATTTAGGAGTGTACACCTTTGAAGCTTTCATAATTAGAGAGAATTATATAGCAGTTGCGAGATTTTCCGATTAAAGGAAGAACTTGCCTAGCGTATCAGATTTCCGTTTTAGCCAGGAATAATTTAATTGATTTTGAGGAATAATCGATTTGATTAGCTTTAACAATAGCTGTGATTTGATTTATAAGAGGAGCTACAGAATTCGTTACCAGATAAGTTCTATAGATAGCTAGTTGGGCGTACCATCTTTCCCCGTTTAAAATCCTATTGATCCATCTTCACTAATTCCCCAAAAATATCCCACAGTTTTGTCCACTTCGCTTCATCATAGCTTGGGCCTGGAGAAAGCTTAGGTGAAACATTAAACCGGAAATTTTTGCTTTGCGTTGACACAGTTTGCTTACAATTTGACTCTCGCCTCATAAATAAATATCCTATTGCCGGGTAAATAGAGAGTGCAATGGGGATGAAATGCCCTAAATATGACTTTGATAATTCTTCTGATTCAAAGCATAGCAAAAAGTATGTCACACCGCTCTTCTCCTCTGAAGAAGTCCTTCATAATCACACCCTAAAATTCGAAACACTTATTGATGAAATAACTACAGGCGCAACTATTGCAGGAAAATACCAGATTTTTGAAGAGCGGTGAAAAAGCGAAGTATTGATCAAAGATAAAATTTAATGAAATCCACCGATTCCAATAAATACATTTAACATAAAATACATTCAGTGAAGGAGGTCACAAAATGAAAAAGTCCAAACTTTTAGCCCTTGCGGTGTTAATGGTTTTGTTTTTGGCTGCATCAGGTTCAGACCAACAGAAAAAGATTTATTGGGGCAAGGAAGTGCCGGATAGCTGGAATGGAAACTGGCCGGCGGAATTTCAAACAATCCCTGAAAAAACAAATTATGAAAAGACAACATCCAGCTACCAGGTCCATGAATTCATCAATGTTTTGCAGTGGAACAGTGAGAATGTCCATGTCTTTAATATGTTTACGAGTGAACTCAGAAAAGTCTGCCCTGTGGTGGTTTTGGCCAACCCGCGGATCACTTCTCCACAGGAAGCCAAAGCTTCCGGGAAACCAGTCATCTACCTTCAGGGGAGTATTCATCCCCCTGAGTCTCCCGGCAAGGAAGCTTTGCTCATGCTGATGCGGGATATCCTTTTAGGGGAGAAAAAATATCTTCTGGATAACCAGATAATCTTATTTTGCCCGAATTTCAACGTGGATGGTACGGATACCTGGAGCACGAGCGATAGATTACCCAAACTGCAAGGAACTCGCACTAATGCCCTGGGATATGACCTGAATCGAGACGCCATAAAATTGGAAACGAACAATGTGCGGGCATTGAATAGGAATGTTTTCAGTCGATGGGATCCTGTTCTCGTCCATGACACCCACTGTATGGGGGGAGTCCGACACGCTTATCCCATAGTCTATGCCGCTTCGAATGTTCCGACAGCTCATCCTGAACCTCGAGGCTACGTCACCAACAAATTGTTTCCTGCTGTGCAAAAGGCGGCTAAAGAGAAATGGGGGCTTGAGATATTCTTTCATTGTGGAGCGGATCGTGATAAATGGCCCCCTACAGAGTGGAGTCATGATAGAGCGGCCTGGACGGTCGAAGGCAAGTTTGTTGTCAGTGGTTATGGGCTGCGCAACAGGATGTCTATTTTAGTCGAGAGTGTCTGGTACAACACGTTTGAAAAGCATATCTACAGCCAATATGTCTATGCCCATGAACTTTTGGAATACACAAACACTCACGGAAAAGAAATGATGAAGATCTGTCAGGATGCGGATAAAGAGGTGGTGGATCAGGTTCTCGCCAAGGCTGAGACAGGACAACTGAAGAACTGGGTGGA
>Ga0209636_10005214_pt1 | contig 13273 bp, 16 predicted proteins | sample DeeMarSWOR152_54_FD_187464 | JGI IMG/M metagenome (GOLD analysis project Ga0209636, IMG submission 187464) | Marine sediment microbial communities from White Oak River estuary, North Carolina - WOR-1-52-54 (SPAdes) (version 2) | ecosystem: Environmental > Aquatic > Marine > Intertidal zone >...
GCTTCATAAGTTTTAGGGCTTCCATGAAGGATTTCAATGGTCTTTTCCTCGTAACATTCGGAGTGAGGCGGAAGAAGTTCTCCAATGTTACGAGAATCTTTTATCAATTCGTTAAGCTTGCAGCCGAACAATGTCGCACGGTACTTGTCGTGTTCTTCGTCAATGACTCCAACATTTAACAAGGGATTAACATATTCTTCTGCAATTGTTCGCTGACTATGATGGTAGCCAGACTTCTTCAGTTCCCGCTGAAGGCTGACTGTAGATTGTCGCCTGTTCGATAGTTTCTGCAAAATCTGCAGTCGCCTCTCGTTCTTCAATGTGTTGAGCAGATCTACCCAGAAGTTCTGATCTTTCGCTCTTTCGCGTAGTTTTCTCAGGTCCTTCTTAACTCTCCAAACGTTACATTCTGTAGCGCAAGTCAACGGCGTCAATGGACGGCAGTACTCACAAGTCTCCTTCATCGCTTCTAGCATCTCTGCTAGACTTGTGTTATAAGGTGCCGTTCTTAGCCCTTTGAAACTAGTTTTGACCTCCACGGCGCTGGACTCCGACAGACGTATGTCACAAGGATTGCTGGAGACGCTACCAAAAGTGTGTTGAGGAGAAAGGAGAGAAGGATGTTTTTGTGAGATTCGGGTCTCTCTCAACCTCTTATGACATACGTCATATTTAATATGACATAAGTCATGCTTATATACCTTTCCCAGATAACTTAGAGAAGGTGATCATTCATTTGATACTTCCGTGCGAGATCGCTGTTAAATCAGTTGTGCCAGCAATAAAGGCAACGTTAGCAACAGAACTTGTACAAACATATGGTTTCAAACAAGGCCGTGTAGCTGAAATCTTGGGGATATCCCAATCTGCAGTGAGCAAATACACTCGGCAAGTCAGGGGGTACTTGATAGAAATCGGCGATATGAGAGAAATCAAGCCATTAATAACTGACATGATAGAGCTACTAGTAAACGGAAACCCAAAAAGAACAGAATTCTTAGGACTCTTCTGCCAAACTTGCAAGACAATACGTGAGAAGGGACTTATGTGCCAATTCTGCCAAAAGATGGATCCAATCATCAAGACAGAAGTGTGCAATTTCTGCCTAAATGAGCCAACTGAGTGAAAAAGATAGAGAAGAACCCTGATGTTGGAAGTGCGCGCTTGAAAAGAATAAGAAAGGTGATGTTAAATTTTAATTCTCTCTCTTAACTATACTATGGAAACTTAACGGTTTCCCCAAACACTACCCTTCCAAGTCAATTTTTATTCAAATTCTAACCGTACTTCACACCTAGATGTGCGAGTAAAAAAGGATGAATTTTAAGTTTGTAATGCGAAGAATAATAAGGAGAAGAATATTGAGCTTGAGTCGAGCTTATCGAGACTTCATCTTGTTTTCTCTTTTTTTAGGGCTCATCATTACTTTTGCATGGATGTTATATTTCTACTGGTTATATCGCGAAACTTTCTATCTGGTGTATGCTTTTGTTTTTGGGCTGCTGTCGATGTTGGTGGGAATTGCCAGATTCGTGTTTGTAGTAGAGTTTTGGAGGGCATTAGTGGAATCTTGGCGAAAACGCAGAAGAAAAAATAGCTGACAAGTTTAGAGCGCGCGCTTGCGGTTGTGTACTTGCGAAGGAGTGGAGAGAGTAGGGAGAGGACTCTTTTGGACGTCTTTACTGTTACATCGACCCAGCAAAGACTATGGGTGTCGATCTAGCGAAAAAGCTTGTGCATGCAAAAGCGATTCCTGATGGCGACGATTGCTGCGAATTAGTATTCAGATCTACAACAGGGAGAGAAAGAAAAGATTTCGCCGACAAGGAAGCAGATTGGGAATATACAGACAAGATTAACGAATAACACACACAACAGTCTAGTGCCCAAGGAAAAGGCTAAATATCTCCTTCTAGGTTATGGTTTGGCTTGCTTCAAATAGGGTGTTGTCAAATGTTGAAGATCAGGAGCTTCGTTGAGGGAGAGGACGAGGAAGTTTGGGTTAAGATACAGAATGAAGCTTACAAAGAATATGACGATTTCAGACCAGACACTATCGAAGACATGGAAATTTGGAAGAAGAACCCAAATTTCGATTCTACCGGAATGTTCATTGCGGAGTTAGATGGAAGGCCTGTGGGTGCTGTTAATGCTCACATAGACAGGAATAGGAAAGAGAAGATAGGGTTTCTACGAGCGTTAGGCGTCGCCCCAGAGTTCAGGAGAAGAGGTGTAGGTAGACGCTTGGTGGAAAGAGCCATAGAAAGCCTGAAGAAAAGGGGAATGGAATCTGTTCAGGGCTGGACGAGAGGGGACAAGGTTGCCTGCAAATCTCTCTTGGAGAGTATGGGATTCAAGTTAGTCAGAGTTTTCAGCACGATGCGACGAGACTTAGAGAGTATCCCTTACAACATCGGAGAACATGAGAAAGTAAGGATGAGGAAGATGAAGACAAACATGGACGACATTAAACTGCTCAACTGGCTCAATAACGAGACCTTCAAGGAACACTTCAACTTCAGACCACACACGGTTGAAGAAACAGAGTACTGGATTACCAATAAGCCTTGGTGTGACATACTCGAATACTCCTTCTCCTACTTAGATGACAAACCAGTGGGTTACGTGGGAGCTGGAATAGATAGCAAGTTCATCGAACACAAGGGCATAAAGCGAGGGTGGATAATGGACATCGGGGTTCTGAAGCTGAATCGTAGCCGGGGAATAGGCACAGCACTTATGCAACGAGGCATGGAGTTCCTAAGGTCGAAGGGAATGATTGATGTGGAACTTGGTGTTGACGACTCAAACCCAACAAAAGCAGTAGAACTCTACAATAAAGTAGGATTCAAAGTCGTTCATAAAGACCTAACATATTTGAGTAGAATTCCCTAATGCGCCCGCTAAGCCATTTTTGTTATTGAATCTGTAAATGGTTACTTCTAAGTCACCATATAGTAGAAAAAAGCGCGCGCCTAAGCCTTATTAGAACGTCTGCTAACAAAATTTATTAGGCAGTGAGAATGTCACCGGTCTATGGTAGGAACAGATGGTCTATTACGTAGTATACAAAGCTACCAAGAATTATAGCAATCGAGGTTTAATTCCTACCCGTCTGAGGGCTTTAGGCTGCAAGCAGATAAACAAGACTTTCTGGGAATTTGACAAGGAGAAAACACACAAGGTCTTGAAGCTGCTTAAGAAGAATCAACTTGTCCTGCTGAAGAGGATTAAAGAAGTCAAGAAGCGTTCAATCATACATGGCGAGATCCAAGATATTGGAAGTCTAACAGTGGTGACTTTCAAGGCTCCGAGAGAGAAAAAGGAGACAATAAGAAACTTTTTGATAAAGGCTCCATGTATCCGTCTCTGCAGACTTGTTTATGCTTTTTATCAGCGACACCGGAAATTAGACCCAGAAAACAAGCTGATTGACGCTCGAAGCTTGGCGGCTTTCATTAGAGAACTTGACGGAGAGGTCAGTATCATCCCAAAAATCGTTGTACTAAACGAACGATCAGCTCAAAGACTAGTAGATGAAACCGAGCAACGCATGAAAAAAGAGATCTTTGGCTTAATTCACAAATGCAAAGAAGTCTACGACAGGTGCCTCAGCAATGAGTTCAGCAATAGAAAACTAAGCGAGATCTTACGTAAACTCAAAGCTCAATATATAAGAATTAAAAGAAAAGCAAGCTTCTACAAAGCATGGATGGCCCTTGATTTTTCTAAAGACACAATGAAGGCATACAAGGTTTTGTTGAAGTTACGACACTTTTCTCGTTCACAAGAGACCATTATCTTATCGAATCGACGACGACTAATCGATTGGAATTGTATCGAAAGCTAAATTGAAATTGGGAAATGAAAAAGCCTTCTCTTACATCAGAAACAGGGCTAAAGCATTCTTGATTCATGAGTTTCTCAACTTGAAATACTTAGGTAAAGAGCGGAAAGTCAGAGAACTCGAGGAAATATTTAAAAACGTTCAACTGTAATCTCAGAACCCAAAGTAAGCATTTTGAAGGTCACATCAAAAGTTAGGCTTCAGTTTCATAAGCCTAGACGTTCTTGGGAGAGAATTCAGGAGAAAAGGGACGAAAGGCAATCCAGAAAAGCTTTTGGTTAGTTACGGGCAGGAATTGAGGCAATTTTCGAACATCAGCACTGTTTGTCAATTTTTTTTTAAAAAAAGCCGCTTTTTATAGCTTCTGTATTTTCCGCAAGGTTTATCCCAAAGTGGAATAAGACCGTCTTCCACAAAAAACGGAGGTAAAAAGCATGGTTTACAAACAAGAGGAAGAAGAATGGGAAGAAGAATGGGAAGAAGAAGATGAAGAAGACTGGCTTGAAAGAGAACCTTGGTAGGTCGACTAAAATGGGTAAGAAGAAAGGAAAGAAGGGTAAGAAAAAGGAAAAATGACCATTAGGTCGGATATGATCGATCAATCTCTCATTTTTTCCGTTTTTCCATCTTGATGGTTGGAGGTCACATGATGGGTAGCAAAAGCAAAAAGCGAAAAGCTGAAGGTCTTGAAAGACATAGACAAACGAAAAGAGCCAAGAAGATGCAGAAGAAAGAGAGGAAGAAAGTTGAGCTTCCCGCAAAACATAGAAAAAAACAAAAGAGATAACCTTTTTTTGGTCTAAATCAGTAATCACCTCTGACGTATACATTCATGCTCGTCGTTTAGAGAAAGACAGACGCACCGCGCGCATATCATATAATAGTTTTTTAGTATATTTTAAATCTGTGAAACTGAAACATATGAGTTTCAAGAAGTTATCAACGTGAGACGCATGAATGGTTTAGGTGATTTTTTAGATTCTTGCTGTGGATGGTTTTATGCAAATTGGACTAGGATTGCTTTTTCCGTCGTAGGCATTGTAATTGTATATGTTGTGTATAAGTTACTTGCGAAGCAGATAGAGAGGCTGAAAGGTCAGCGAAGACTTGAAGAAGGCGTCGCTTTCAGTCTAAATAGAGCTTTCAAGTGGATATCCATCTTAGTGGTTCTAGGTGTTGTGGTTGCGCAGTTCGGTTTTGATATAGGTTTAATCGCTGGGTTTTTGGCTCTTGCTGGAGGCACAATAATAGGTTTTGCCGCTATGAACACTATCGGTAATGCTATTGCTGGTATAATTGTGATGGTTAGCAGGCCCTTTAAGATTGGAGACAGGATACTTTTTAAAGGTCAGTTTGCAGATGTGATTGCCATAGATTTGATTTACACAAGAATGAAGACGCTTGACAACGTTCTGATATCGGTTCCGAATCAGGAATTACTAACATCAGAGATAGACAATTATGGAAAAAAGACTGTAGTAAGAAGAAGTTGTTCAATAACTGCTGGATACGAACTAGCTTCCGAGCAAGTGGAAAAAGCTCTGTTAGAAGCAGCAGGCAAAATAGCAGGAGTTCTGAAAGAACCTAAACCTTATGTTTGGATTACCCGTTTTCAAGATTTCGCGGTCGAGTACACCTTATATGTATTCGTTAATCAGATAAAACGTCTTCCAGAAATTGATGCCAACCTCAAGAGAACAGTCTTAGAAACATGCAAGCAGTACAAAATAGACATTACAACACCACGATTGATACAAAGAGTGAACAACGAAGTAGACTAAAGCGTTGTGAACAGATGGTCGTGATAGAAAAAACTGATTATTTGAAGCATGAAATTCATGTCTGAGTTTGACTATTGAACAGGTTTGTGAAGAATCAATTTAGTACGCTTAGAGAGAATTAAATTTCAATCTCACACACACTATTTGTATTTCACGTATATCTTCTGTAGGCATCCAGGAGACTCGGCCCACTATCAGCTCTTCGGGTAGAGCCCTTGGAGATATGTATTTCTCCAAGATTTTCATGGACATTTTTCTCACTTCTAGTATAAGTCCAATATTTCTTTGAGCCACCTGATATGAACTGCTCGATTTTTGAATCTGCAATTCCAATTTTCAACATCATGTCTCTCACGGTTCGCGCCTTTCAGCACCAGCTTAGACTTGTCAGCCATTCAGTTGGCGTGACTCGCGCGGGCTCGTTATGAAAGTCGACAACCAAATGTAAGAAGGACAAAGCCCCGTTCTGATTCAAAACTTGTTGGCGAGAGACATATTTGTTATGAAGTTTTCTTTTCTTGTCGCTGATATACTTTTTTGACTGCCTCCGGGAAGCTTACTCCATGTGCTGTGTATGCCGTTATTTCGCTTCTGAGAAGTTCAATTCCAGTTTGGACGCCCCAACGATCTGTATATTGTGTTAAGAGTTTGTTGTAAATTTCTTCAGTATCGATTTTCTCTGTAGTCGAGAGTTCGGCTTCCCTCTTTTCCTTCTCAACTCGTAGATCATTGATTGTCGGTTTTTTAGGCGTTTCTGTTCTTTTTGAGCCTCCGTAAATTATCAATCCTATTCCCATGATGATGATCAGGATGCCAAGTGATACCAGAATGAGGGCTGAGAATATCCCAAATAATAGAAAGAAAATGCCAAGATAAATTGCTGTGTTAGCCTTTTCGGCATGTCTTTTTCTCAGACAGGTTGGGCATAAATAGAGAATGACTCTAACACCCTCTATGTTGAGAGTATAAACGTGAAGGCATTCCCCACAAAGACTTTCTCCACAGTCGTTGCATATCCCGACAGCCAGCCTGTCAGGATGATTGGGACATCGGAATGTTCGACCACTCATCCACGGCGGAACTAGTATCGTCCCTCCGCAATATTGACATTTTATCTGCACAGCATTGGGTGGAATTACCTTTCTTTGAGGGGCGCCGCAGAATGGGCATGAGAACAGTCTTGTTCCCTGCTTCTTCAACCTCTATCAAACAACTTTAATACTGATGCTTGTTAATTGTGTTTTGCTCAACGTCAAATCGGATGAGAATCCATGAAACAAAAAGTACGTGTGGGATTAAATTTTAATTCTCTCTATTCTTGAAAAGCGGCATGATACTGTGAGAAGCATCAGGAGAACTAAACAAAGGATCTGATGTCCATCTCTCCACAAAGCTTCACAGCCTCCTCCAGAAGGTAATGTGTGGTTGTGTAAGATGTGCCTGATGGCTTTCTTGTGGAAGTTCGCACAAACTAAGGTGATAACGAAAGATTAATTATGACGTATGTCATTATGTTTTAGTGATGTGAAATGAACTGGAAAATCCCGGTCGCTGTTACAATTGTCGTAATAGTCACTGCTTATTTTCTTTTTTCTCAATCTCCTTTTATTCCGGGCAAGAACGCAAGCGTTGAATACTCAGAGTGGAGGTTGTTGGTTGATGGATTGGTTCGACGTCCTCTGAATCTTAGCTTGACAGAGATGTTGACGATGCCTAGGCGCACAATTAACGCTGAACTCTATTGCTTGCCTTCTCCAGGGGGTTCAGGGGTTCTTGTTGATTCTGGGAATTGGACTGGAGTGACGCTCGGATTTATACTGGAAAAAGCTGGAGTTTTCCCTGAAGCTGTGAAGGTAGCGTTTTATGCTGAGGATGGTTTTACAACAGATCTGACGATAACTACTGCCGTGAGCGAAGATGTAATTCTAGCCTACGAGAAAGACGATGAGCTATTACAACAGAAACTGCGCCTAGTAGTTCCTGGTAAGTGGGGATACAAATGGATTTATCTGCTTAATCACGTAGAGCTTATGGATTATGACTTTCTGGGTAGTTATGAAAGGAGAGGCTTTCCAGACAGGGCTGAGATCTCACAGTGAAAGGCTTTTGCGCGCGCTTAGTGTTATTGAATATACAAATCTTGTGTAACCCACGTAGAACTAGTCTAGAACGTTTTCAAAGGTAAAGAGCATCAAGAACATGGTCGACACAATTCATGTGCGCGCCCGCCTAAAACATCATCTACTTGCTTTGGCTAGGATACTTTGACTAGGACATTTTGTGAAGAAAACTATAATTCTTGTTGGCAGAGAGAACAAAACTTTAGGAAACGAGGTTTGGAGGGCGAAGCTCTCAGATGTTTTTCATAGCAGAGAAGAGAGGTTAAGTTTTAATGTACACGCTCTTTCAAAACCAGAAGCGCCTATAAAATGCAGCCGCATATACATTCCATAAGAATCAAAGTGCTCAAAAAGGGGAAAGACCATCCATGAAACAACAAACAAGCCTATTCTCAGAAAAAGCAGCAAACCATTTCAAACAAGGCTACAACTGCGCTCAAACCGTCTTACTAACCATGCAAGAATACTATGACATTTGCGAAAACAAGTTAATTCCAAAAATAGCCACAGCTTTTGGAGGAGGGATCGGAAGATGCGGTTCACTGTGCGGAGCATTGACAGGTGCCATTATGGCCATTGGGTTAAAGCATGGAACAAATAAGCCAATCTTGGAAGAAAAAGAAAAGGCATACAAACTGGCTCAAAAATTCTATGAACAATTTGTGAAAGCATGTGGCAGCCCCTTCTGTAGAGAACTCATTGGATATGATTTAACTGATCCCGAAGAACTGGAGAGAGTACGAAAGTTAAACGTGCGTGATGAAAAATGCTCCTATTTCGTGAAAAAGACTGTTGAGATACTGATTGGTTTAGAAGTGTAGTGGAGCCCACATACACTTTAGGAACATAAGAAAGGTTATACCCACAATTTTTTCGAAGTTTACTTTCATTTGGATTCTTTGTCTCACTTGACTGGCAACAACGCCTTACCGCACGCGCTTTAGGAAAACGCAGCCATCCGTATCGTACCACATGCATTTTGGCCCCAAACAGTTAATTGGCATTCCTCCCAAAATTATCAATGGACACTTTTTGCGTTTCTGTTTTGTGGAATCAATATATATGTCAAAAACCTTTTTCACACGTTTTGGAGCGTCTTTCAGAGAAATTTTATTTGTTATCCCATATTCTCTTAGCAACGGAATTAGATCCGTGAGGCTTAATATACCTATTAGTTGGCCATCATTTGTTACAAGCAATTTCTTGATCTTCTGTTTGATCATTATTCGTGCGGCGCTTGTTATTGTTATGTGAGGTTTTACTGTCACAAGTGGCTTTGACATAACTTCATACAATTTGGTTTTAGCTGGGTCCCTCCTTTCGGAGACTACTCTTTTCAGTATATCCCTTTCCGTCATAATGCCAACAGGTTTTCCATTTTCAGTGATCACCATGCAGCCGATTTCGTATTGATTCATTATTTCTGTGGCATCTAAGATGGTCTCTTCTGAATTCGCTGTTCTAACCTTTCTAACCATAACGTCTTTCACTTTTGTTGACATGTTTCTGACCTATTTTAAATCCAATTTCTTCTTTTCTTCAGTGGTCCTAATAATAGATTGTGAATGTAGAATTTTGAGGCAGCATACTTATCAGAAGACCCTCTTTCACGCGCACATTTCTTTTAGAGGATGCTCATTTTCAGCGATTTGCTCATTCCTTACTTGCAGTCCGAAATGATCTTGAGAATGTTCAAAATGGAAAGAACTCGCACACGTCTGTCATTCATTCTTTCCAAAATCCTTTATGGTTCAATTTCTTGCCTAGATAAACCAGACTGAGCATGACTGGTACCTCCCAGAATAAGCCCATTGTTGTTCCTAGTGCAGCTTGTGAGCCTAATCCATAAAGGCTTATAGCAGTTGCAATCGCGATTTCGAAGTGGCTGGAAGAACCTATTATTACGGAGATTATCGCCTCTCTATATCGGAGACCTGCAAACCTAGTGACGAATAAGTTGAGTCCGACAACTATGACGAAACCTAACAGCAACGGGATGGAAACGAGTATCATCTCCTCGGGATGTTGTATTAGTACATGCCCATTCAAAGAGAATAACACAATCAGTGTTGCCAAAAGAGCAAGTATCGCTATTTTTCCCACTGCTGGTCTATAGACATCACGGAACCAATTCTCGCCATTTCTACTTACTATGTACTTCTTCGAGACATAACCTAGAACCAAAGGAATTCCGATAAAAACAAACACGGATATCAGAAGACTGGTCATGTCAATTTGGATGTTTTGAATTCCGGTTAACAACGAAACAATGGGCACATATAGGAACATTATTGTTATCGTGTTCAGACTAGTGTTAATAACGTTCTGCTCTTGATTTCCGTTTGCGAGAGCTCCCCATACTAAGACCATGGCTGTACATGGACTAGACCCTAGCAGTATTAAGGATACAATCAATTGATCACGATTGGCCAAGAATAGATAAGCCAGAAAAGCAGTTACCAGCGGAGCCCAGATCCAATTCGAGATTAGTGTCAGGAAGATCGGCTTAGGGTTACGTATTAACTTCTTCAATTCAGCCAACTGCAAATTCAAGAGAGCTGGATACATCATCAAAAACAAGCATATTCCGATAGGGATTGATATTCCACTGATCTGCATGCTGTCGATTGCAACACTTAAAACTGGGAAATATTGTGATAAAAATAGTCCTAATAACATGCATAGGACTACCCATGCTGCGAGATACTTCTCGAATATTTCGAGCTCGCGACCTTCTTCAACCATGCTTGGATTCCTCAGTGAGTGATATGGTTGGAATCTACGTATTTAAGTTTGTTAATATGAAAGAAGAAAGGAAAACATATTTAAATATTTTGATATCAAATCTACGTGGTGATGTCATGAACATTAAACAGAAGCCAAAGGTAAGCAAAAGGCTCGAGCGTTTAGTAAAATCGGGAATCTGTCCAGCTGAAGATGTTTCAAAGTATGCTGCAGAGCTCAAGCGTCTTGTTCGCGAAATGACTGAAGAGGATGAGGTCAAAAGGCAAAGCCGATTGTTTAAGGCACTCGCTGATGTGACAAGGTTGAAAATCTTGATGCTTCTTGACATCAGGGATATGTGTGTTTGCGAGATTATGGTTGCATTGAGTTTGACCCAACCAACAGCTTCTCATCATTTGGGCATATTGGAGGCAAGAAAACTAGTAACGGATAGGCGCGAAGGAAAATGGGTCTTTTACAGTCTAAAAACTCGTCGAATTATGAAGCTTATAAAGAAATTTATGGAAGATGCAGACTGAATTCCTTGCTCAATGTGCATGCGCGCTGGTTGCTTTTCAAAATCGGGAAAATATACAGCCTTTTTAGTAATCTCAAGTGGAGCGCGCGCACCAATTTTAGTATGTTGTTTTTAGGGGATTCCGATGAAAGAACCTCCAAACAACCTCTAAACTCTTTTTTTGCAAAAAATATTCAAAAGACAATTAACAACCATGTTGATTAGAGGTTCACTGAAAAAGATCAGAAAACGAAGAATTGAGGTTCTTTTGGTGAACTGCAAAAGAACAGTCTAAGTCCATCAAGATTTTGCCTTGCAGCCATCTCGATGTCTACACCGAACCTTGGATCGTAAAAAGGCGGCCGGAGCAGCTGTTGACTGGTTCAAGTCTCACACTTAGCTAAGGTAATTCCGAAAATGCGGAAGCGGAAATCTTGGGCATTATTAACATCATTAATGCTTTATGCAAAAAGAGGGGAGTTTTTTCCGCGCGTATTAAAGAATCATCTGGAACATCAACCGTTCAACGAGTTCTTTGTAACGATTTCGAATGGTAACCTCAGTCACTTGCGCTATCTCAGCCACTTCCCTCTGCGTTCTCTTTTCACCCGTCAATATCGAAGCTATATAACATGTTGCAGCAGCCATACCTGTGGGCCCACGACCAGACGTAAGTTTAAGTTCTTTTGCAGTCGTCAAAATCTTGTAGGCTATCTCTTCCGTCTTTCCTTGCATCGTTAACTGGTTTGAAAATTTGGCTATGTACTGGCTTGGCTTAACAGACGCCACGTGTGTGTTAAGCTTCCTGACTAGGAATCGGTAGCTGCGGCCGACTTCTTTCTTGTTCATCGTTGAGGCTTGTGCTATTTCTTCTAATGTTCTGGCTAGTCTGCATTGCCTGCAAGCCAAATATATTGCTGCGGCGGTTACGCCTTGAATTGATCTTCCTCGTATCAGTCGTTCTTTGACGGCTTTCCGGTAGATGACTGAGGCTGTTTCAAGTATGTTTTTGGGAAGGCTCAGGTTGTTAGCGATCTTTGTGATTTCCGACAGCGCAAAGGCGAGGTTGCGTTCTGTTGCATCTGAAACTCTTATGCGCCGCTGCCATTTTCTAAGACGGTACATCTGAGCCTTCTGTCCATATGGCAAGCTTTTTCCGTAAACGTCTCGGTCGTGCCAGTCAATCATTGTGGATAAGCCTTTGTCATGAATTGTGTAGGTTAAGGGAGCGCCGACTCTTGTCCGTTTCGCCCTTTGTTCATTGGTGAAAGCTCTCCATTCCGGTCCCCTGTCAGCTATTTTTGCGGCTATCACGAAGCCACAATCCATACAGACTATTTCAGCGCACTCATAATCACGCATAAGCCGCGTGCTGCCACACTCTGGGCAACACTGAACCTTCGCAGGTTCAACTTCTGAGATTGGCAACCCGTCAGAGGTCACAGCTTTTTCCACATCATTCATTTTATTTTTTTCCCCGGTTTTCTTTTAAGGGAAGCATAAACAACATTTCATTTAGTTTTTCTGGGTCCTCGTTTCCAATCTTCATCACTGAGTCACGTGTATTCTGCAAAATTTCAGATTCCCATCTAAAAGATGGTTTGTTCAAACAAGCTATTCATTTAAACCTTTCTACAAGGATTTGTGCGCACATACTGCCCTATTTGTCACTTTCGCAAAGTGACATATCGCAAAGTTGCTGACAGATGAAGTTTGTCCATCTATTCTAAGGACTAACTTAACCGAGCGTGTCTTTTAGAAGACTTTTCGAATGCTTTTTTTCGCCATTTTCGTTTCCAGCTCTTCCATCCCGTCTTTACAAGCTTCTCTCTGAGCTTAGGTCTTTCCGCAACCCAATCTAGAAGCGTCCAGAAACGTTTCTTGTCTTCTAGTCTTTCTGCAGGCACTCCTACTTCAATACACCACCCAACGTAGCTTCTCTCAACAATCTCTTGGAGCTCGCCTGCAATTCTCACTTCTTCCACAACAAATCCTTGGTCTCGCAAGTATTCACGTATGCTCGATAGGACGTATCCTGTACATACCTTGAAGCTGGTCTCACTGTCAGGTTGCATGACTTCAACGATCTCCTCGGCAATTTTCACTGCATCATCCAAATACCGTTTATTTTCAAAGTTTGGTGACTGAAAAGAGGAGACAGGGATTCTACGTCTCATATATTTGCGACCTGGAAACTTAAGAGCGCCAATTACCACACCTAAAATGAGATCTCCCCATCCAGCATCATCTATCAAAATCTCCTTTCTAAATACAAACTGATCTA
>Ga0209636_10005215_pt1 | contig 13272 bp, 10 predicted proteins | sample DeeMarSWOR152_54_FD_187464 | JGI IMG/M metagenome (GOLD analysis project Ga0209636, IMG submission 187464) | Marine sediment microbial communities from White Oak River estuary, North Carolina - WOR-1-52-54 (SPAdes) (version 2) | ecosystem: Environmental > Aquatic > Marine > Intertidal zone >...
CCCCCTCCGCTACGGGGGCTGAGGGCGGCATCCAGGCCACCCAGAGCTTGTAATCCTATTTAATTCGTTCACATTAGCTTGCCCCTCCAAGTTGACAAAAGGCTTTCGTTTCTGTTTATAATCAAATTTCCTGATATTCATACCGGAGGGATTCATAAATGAATATTTCAAAAAGGGGTCAAGAGATTCAGCCTTCCCCGATCCGGAAATTTAAACCCTTTGCTGATGAGGCCCAGAAAAGAGGGATTCATATCTACTTTCTCAACATCGGACAGCCCGACATCCCGACGCCTCAACCTGTTTTGGAAGCCGTCCGCAGCTATGATGATCAAGTCCTCAGCTACGGTCCGGCTCAAGGTTTTTTGGAATTAAGAGAAGCGATTGCCGATTATTTTAATTTTTACAACATCCCCATCAAGGCCGAGAATGTCATCATCACCATCGGGGGGTCTGAAGCCATCCATTTTACCTTCAGTGCCGTGGCCGATCCCGGTCAGGAAATCATCATCCCCGAGCCCTTCTACACCAATTATAACGGTTTTGCCTCCTTTGCCGATGTGCGGATTTCTCCGCTCACCTTGAGTGTCGAAGACGGATTCCGCCTGCCTTCGCCACAGGACATCGAGAAGAGGATCACCTCCCAGACCAAGGCCATTCTGCTCTGCTCTCCGAATAATCCCACCGGAACGGTGTATTCTCCCGAAGAGCTGGAGCGGGTCATCGATCTCGTCCTGAAACGCGACCTCTTTCTTATCGGTGATGAGGTCTACAAGGAGTTCGTCTACGATGGTCTGAGACACAAGAGTGTCTTAGAGTATGAAGAAATAAAGGACAGAGTGATCGTCGTCGACAGCATTTCGAAACGGTTCAGCTGTTGTGGAGCGCGGGTTGGGGCCGTCATCACCAGGAATGAGGAGCTTTACCAATCGCTTTTGAAGTTTGCCCAAGCCAGACTTTGTCCCCCCTCGATCGAGCAGAAGGCCGCTTTGGCCGCCTATCGAATGCCGAGAGATTATTTCGAAGAAGTGAGGGAGGAATACCAGAAGAGGCGTGATATTCTTTTCGAAGGGCTAAAGGATATCCCTGGGATCGTGATCCACAAGCCTCAAGGGGCTTTCTACATCATTGTCAGACTGCCGATCAAAGATTGTGAACATTTTGTCCGCTGGATGCTGACGGATTTCCAGCTGGAGGGAGAGACCGTCATGGTGGCTCCTGCCCCGGGATTCTATTCCACCCCGAATAAAGGAAAGGACGAGGTGAGGATCGCTTACGTCCTCAAGGAAGAGGATTTAAAACGGGCGATTCACGTTTTCAAAGCCGGCCTAGAAAAATACCAGACCTTATTTTCCTGACTCCATATTTTCGACCCCCAATATTTTTCTAGAAGAATTAGTCTCAGCGAAGGCTGGTGGGTAGAGAAGCCCTAGCAGGGCTGAGCGGGCATGGTTCCTCTCCCAAAGGGGGAGGAGAGCGAAGCCCGAATCGGAGCTGAGTTTCCTCGCTGGGGAAACTCAGCGTGTTTCGATACCCACCAGCCTGAGCTTTCACTTGAATTTTGGGGGGCAAGCGTGTATAAATGTGATTTATTCCTTCGAGGAGTTGAATGATGAGCGAGAAATATGTCTACTTTTTCGGGAAGGATCGCGTCGAGGGCAACAGAAAGATGAAGGATATTCTCGGGGGGAAGGGTGCCAACCTGGCGGAGATGGCTGGAATCGGCCTCCCTGTTCCTCCGGGTTTTACCATCTCGACCGAAGTCTGCAGTCTTTTTGCTGAGGCAGGGGATAAAATACCTCCAGGGGTGAACGAGGAGATCGTCGTCAACCTTCACAGGCTAGAGCGATTGACTAAACAGAAATTTGGCGATCCTAAAAATCCTCTTCTTGTTTCTGTCCGTTCTGGTGCTAAGTTTTCGATGCCCGGCATGATGGATACGGTGCTCAATCTCGGTCTCAACGACAAGACAATCGATGGGCTGGCTGAGAAAGCGGGCGAAAGGCGGTTTGCCTTGGATTGTTATCGCCGCTTGATCCACATGTTCGGCGATGTGGGGCTAGAGATCCCGAAGGAAAGATTCGAGACGATCCTGAGGAAGAAAAAGAAACAGGTCAAAGTCATCCAGGATTTCGAACTCTCGGAGAGAGCCCTGCAGGAATTGATTTCTGACTACAGGCGGTTGATTAAAAAAGAGACAGGCAAAGACTTCCCTCAGGATGTCAAAAAGCAGCTAATCATGGCAATTTCCGCCGTTTTTAAATCCTGGAACAACCCCCGAGCCATCACTTACCGGCGGTTGAATTACATCCCTGATGATTTAGGAACAGCGGTCAATATCCAGCAGATGGTCTTCGGGAACTTTGGAAAAGCATCGGCCACGGGAGTTGGCTTCACTAGGAATCCAGCTTCGGGTGAGAAGGAGCTCTACGGCGAGTACTTGTTCAACGCTCAGGGAGAGGATGTGGTAGCCGGGATCCGGACACCCACTCCGCTTTCGAACCTGGAAAAGGAGATGCCCTCTGCCTATAAAGAGTTGAAAACCTACACCAACAGGTTGGAAAAACATTACAAGGACGTTCAGGATTTTGAGTTCACCATCCAAGAGAAGAAGCTGTTCATGCTCCAAACGCGCAGCGGGAAAAGAACGGGAATGGCGGCGATCAAGATTGCTGTGGACCTTGTCGAGGAAGGATTGGTGAGCAAAGAGGAAGCCCTGATGATGGTCGAGCCGGAGGCTCTCCATCAGCTTCTTCATCCCGTCTTCGATGCTGGAGAAAAGGCAAAGCATGCGGTCATTGCAACTGGATTAGCGGCTTCTCCTGGAGCGGCCGCGGGTCAGACGGTCTTCACCGCCGATGAAGCCGTCGAGTGGAAGAAACAAGGAAAGAAGGTTATTCTGGTGAGAGAAGAGACATCTCCCGATGATATCCACGGGATGAGCGCCTCCCAAGGTATCCTGACGGCCACGGGCGGGATGACGTCTCATGCGGCCGTCGTCGGAAGGCAGATGGGAAAACCCGCAGTCGTCGGGTGTGGAGAATTGAGGCTGGATGATGAGAAGAAGATTTTTCAGGCAGGAAGGGCGAAAATCAAGATGGGAGAATGGATATCCATTGACGGGACTTCAGGTGAGGTTTTTCACGGGCAAATCCAGACTCAACCGTCAGAGATCATCCAGGTAGTTCGGGGAGAAAGGGAACCTGAAGATTCCAGAATCTACCAGTATTTCACGAAATTTCTTTTCTGGGCGGACCAAGTGAAACGACTGGGCGTTCGGGCCAACACGGACACACCCGAGGATGCCCGGATAGCCCTGGCCTTCGGTGCCGAAGGAGTCGGGCTGGCCAGGACCGAACACATGTTTTTCGAGAAAAAAAGACTTCCCTTCATCAAAGAAATGATCCTGTCGGAGACGAAAGAGGAAAGACGGAAGGCCTTGAGCAAACTTCTCCCCTTTCAAAAAAAGGATTTCTACGGACTGTTCAGAGAGATGAGGGGGCATCCCGTCACCATCCGCACCCTCGATCCCCCACTCCATGAATTTCTTCCCCGGAGAGAAGACCTCATGGTCGAAATCGCTGTCCTGAAATGTGACGAGGAGAAGAAGAATCAGGCGAAAATCAAGGAACTGGAGAAGTTGTTGGAAAGAGTCAAAGCCCTGTCTGAGTTCAACCCTATGCTTGGACACCGCGGCTGTCGGTTAGGCATATCCTACCCTGAAATCATCGAGATGCAGGCCACCGCCATTTTCGAAGCTGTCTGTCAACTGCGCAAGGAAAGGGAGAAGGTGTATCCAGAGATCATGATTCCCCTCGTGGGAACGAAAGAAGAACTGGCAAACCAGAAGAAGATCATCAACCGGATCGCTGAGGAAGTCATGGAAAATCACAAAGTCAAGATCGATTACTCGATAGGCACGATGATCGAAATTCCAAGAGCGGCCATCACGGCTGATGAGATTGCCCAGGAAGCTGAGTTCTTCTCTTTCGGCACTAACGATCTGACCCAAACCATCTACGGGCTTTCTCGAGATGATGGGGTGGGTTTTCTGGCTTATTATCTGGCCAACGGTATTTGGAAAAACAACCCCTTCGAGACTATCGATGAGAGTGGTGTCGGGGAATTGATGAAGTGGGCCGTGGAGAAAGGACGGAAGGCAAGGCCTAACCTCAAAGTGGGCATCTGTGGTGTCCATGGAGGAGACCCACGGTCAGTATATTTTTGCCACAAGATTGGGTTGGACTATGTCAGCTGCTCGGCCTATCAAGTGCCGGTAGCCCGCCTGGCCGCAGCCCAAATCACTCTCAAAGAAAAGGATGCCGGGAGAAAACATTAGGCAGGAGACGGAGAAAATCCTTTTTTGGAACCTTCGAGGCTCTTGCCTATCTCCGCTATTTTTTACCGGTGGCTTTGTGGAGTAAATTCTTGATGATATAGGTGGCCATGGCGGGATTGGCTGCGAGTCGTCTCTTGCAGTAGGCCGTGGCGTATTTCCATTTCTCGGCAAACGGAACATACAGGCGGACTCGGATGCCGTTCCGGATAAGCTTGTCCTGGAAGGATTGCTTCGGCACACCCATCAGCATCTGGATTTCGTACTGATCCTTCTGGATATTCATTCGTTCAGCCAGGTCGAGAGCTCGGTTGATAACCGCTTCATCATGGGTGGCGATTTCAGGATAGTGGCCGTATTTGAACAACACCTCCAATTGCTGCAAGAGCTTTTGCTTCATTTCCGGCTTGCTTTGGAGAGCGATTCCCTTGGGTTCGTTGTAGATGCCGATGCAAATCCGGATGCGGGCGTTTAAACTTTCAAGGGATTTTATATCATCATCGGTGCGGAAAAGCCGTGACTGGAGTACAGTCCCGAATGTCGGATAATCTTTTTGAATAGAGCGGAAAACATCCAGGGTTAAGTCTGTGAGGGAGTGGTCTTCCATGTCCAGGGTGACGTTAATCTTGGATTTTTCGGCCTGGGCTACGATTCCCTCGATGATTCTTGTACAGTGTTCCGGACTGCGGTGGCTTCCGAGCTGGGTGGGTTTAAGAGAAATGGTGGCATATTCCTGTGGCCCCAGCGCTTCAATCAACCTCTTATAGACATCCACGGTGTATTCGACTTCCTCATCGCTCGTAAGTTCCTCGCCCAAGAGGTCGATGGTGGAGCTGACATGTCTGTCTTCCCAAAACCTGAGGGCTGTGCCAACGGCGGCCTCGATACTATCGCCGGCGACATAGGGACCGGCAAAAAGCCGGACGAGAGGTGTTGGGGCGAGTCGGATGATAAAATCTTTAAAGCCCATTGATGATTCCTTTCTGTTTTAAAACGTTCTCATCCAATTCGGTGAATAAACTAATTCATTTTTAGCCAAACTTCAAGGATAAAAAGGAAAAATAATGGGGACGGTCCTATTTTTTGGACCCAAAAAATAGGACCGTCCCCATTATTTATTTAAGTTTACCTCTTTGCCGTTTTTTGATATTTATTAGCTTGTGGTTCGCGTCCTAAGGCTTCGAAAAGTTTTCCGCCGGAGCAGATTCCCGTTTAAGTTCATTTACAGCCAAAATTATTGGATGGTCAACTTCGGCAATCATATCTTTCCTGTCCAGAAATACCGTCTCATCTATGAAAGACTTCTTCGGATGAGAGCTAAGAGGGATAGGTTCCTAGAACCACAGCCGGCGGCTGAAGAGGACCTTCAGCTTGTTCACACCACCAAGTATATCAAGAAACTGAAGACGGGAAAGCTCTCTCAGTCAGAACTCTTGACTATGGAGCTTCCCTATTCAGCGGAGCTTTTCGAGTTTGCTCTCTTCCATGTGGGAGGGACGATCCTGTCAGCGGAGAAGGCCTTGGAGGACGGCCTGGCGGTTCATATCGGCGGAGGATTTCATCACGCTTTTCCTGACCACGGTGAGGGATTCTGCCTTGTCCACGATGTGGCGGTGGCTCTGGAGAAACTAAGAAAGGAGAAGAGAATAGAGAAGGCCATGATTGTCGATTGTGATATCCATCAAGGAAACGGCACAGCCTTTATCTTCTCCAGGAAAGATTACGCCTTTACTTTTTCTATCCACCAGATGGATATCTATCCGGCCACGAAGCCTTCAAGCTCGTTGGACATCGGGTTATGGTCTGGGGATGGTGACGATCAATATCTTTCCTCGCTTCGTCCTTACTTTCCCCGGCTTTATGAAGATTACAAGCCCGATCTTGTTTTTTATCTTGCCGGCGCTGACCCCTATCAGGACGATCAGCTGGGAGGGCTGAACCTCACTCAAGAAGGCCTGATGGAGAGAGACAGGATGATTATCGAAGAGGCTCGCAAACTTCGTCTCCCGGTGGCGATCCTGATGGCAGGGGGCTATGCTTACGATGTGAAGGACACGGTCTCCATCCACCTGAATACGATCAAGGTTGCCCAGAAGATACAAAAAAAATATTCTTAGGCTCTTCTTCGTTTATGTCCAGCGTCCCTCACTGCTTTTTAGTCTCTTCATCAATCCAGCGGAGATAATCGGACGAACCTTTGATCACAGGAAGGGCGATGATCTCTGGGACTTGGTAGGGATGAAGGGTCCTTATTCTCGCCTCCAGCTCTTCAAAAAGAGAAGCCCTGGTCTTGATGAACAGGATGTATTCCTGATCACGGTTGAGTTTCTGTTGCCAACGGTAGTGGGACTCTGAGGGACCGGAAATGGTGACACAGGCAGCCAGTTTCTCTTCGACTAAAGTCTTGGCGATTTTTTCTCCCTGCTCTTTTTTGGGGACTGTGCTGAGCACCAATGCGTATTCTGTCACAGGCCTTTTCCCGGCAGATTAATCTTGGAGGAAGATATGAGCAAAGACCTTAGCGTCACCCAACATGTTGTCGATAATACAGTACTCGTTGGGTTGATGAGCGGTCTCATCGAGTTTAGCCCAACAAGCGGCTTCAAAATTGGCTTTCCGAAAGAGAGCGGCCACAGTTCCTCCTCCGATTCCCACCGCTTGACCCTCTTTGTTATAAACAGCCTTTATGGCCTTTTTTAAGGCTTGAACAACGGCTGCATCGGCTGGAGTGGGGGGAGCGGCAGGAGCCTTTTGTTCTTCCTTAACAGTGATTTTGACGTTGAATTTTTTCTCGGTTTTGCGGCACATTTTTTGGATGGATTCTTGGACTTTCTGGAGAGGATATTCGGGCAGGATCCGGCTGTCCATATAGAATATATCTTCACCAGGAATGGTGTTGACGTTGGGAACGTTTGATTCCTTCTTGGTGGGCTCGAATGTCGAGATAGGGGGTTCAAACAGAGGATCTTGGTTGGGGTAAAGTGTGTACAGCTTGCTGAGTTCAGTAACGAGGAAAGAGGCGGCCCGGAAGGAATTAATACCTTTTTCAGGGGTTGATCCGTGGGCCTGTTTGCCCAGGGTTCTGAACTTAAGCCAGAGCAGGCTCTTCTCAGCGACCTCGATCATCGTGCCCTCTTCATTGCCGGCATCGGGGACGATGATCAGATCCTGGTGACGAAAGGCATTCGTATTATTGAGGACATAATCGATGCCCTTCTCACTTCCCGTCTCTTCGTCAGCAACCAGGACGATCCCGACGTCATACTGGGGCTGGATTCCCTCCACTTCGAAGGATTTCAGGGCAAACAGGGAGGCCACCATATCCTGCTGGTTATCCTCTGTGCCCCGGCCATATATTTTTCCCTCTTTAATCCAGGCCTTGAAAGGATTTCCGTCCCACAAGGACAGCTCTCCTGGAGGGACGACATCCAAGTGGGTCATCACCCAGATGGTCTTGGCGGATTTTTTCCCCTTGTAAACAGCCAGGATGTTGGGGCGATAATTGGAGGGAGCGTCCATATCAGGGGCCTTGATCAGATCAACCTGATCAAAGCGCATTTTCTTCAGGAAGCTGAGCAAAAACTCAGCCTTTTTGACCTCTCCCTCGCCTCCGCTTGTCGGGGCGATGGCCGGGATGGAGCAGAGTTTAGTCTGCATCTCGATCATATCGTCACGGAAGGAGTCGATTCGCTTGGCGATTTTGTTGAAATTCCTCATCTCAAATCTCCTCTCCGGAAAAATCATATCATCGCCCTAGATAAGAAGCAAGCCTTCAAAAAAGATAGGAAATCAAGCCCTATTTTATTTAATTTCATACACTTGGGATAAGATGATCGGGGCCTTTCCTTGACTTTTCTGGATGGAGAGAATACATTTACTCAAAATGCGCATCGGTTATGATGTCCGTCCTTTCCTGAAAGAAGAGACCGGAGTCGGAGTCTATTTCAAAAACCTTCTTTCATCTCTTTCTCGGATAGACCACTCTAACGAATATTTTCTATTCTCTTCTTCTTGGAAAGACCGTTTACCTCAAAAAAAGATTCCGCCCTTCACCAGAAGCAAATTTCAAGACTTTCGGTTTCCAGTGAAAGCGGTCAATTTTTTTTGGTCTAGGCTGGGCTGGCCGCGAATGGATACCTTCTTCCGCACAAGCTTGGATTTAACTCATTCTCCCACACCTCTAGTAACCCCGACTGGAGGAAAGAAAATCGTGACCGTCCACGATCTGTTTTTCATGGATTTTCCAGGTCTGACGGAGAAAGAAGCGGGAAAAGGTTTTGCCCGAGGAATCGAATCCTCTCTCCGAAAAGCCGACGGTGTAATAGCTGTCTCCAAGTTTACAAAAAATCAGCTCCTTGAAAAATTCGTCGTCGACGACAAGAAAATCAGGGTCATTTACCACGGAACAGATCCACGATTCACGGCAGATCTGTCTCCAGACACGGCTCAGTCATACAGGGAAAAATATTCTCTTCCGCCGTCTTTTTTACTTTTTGTCGGCGCCATCGAACCCAGGAAGAACCTTCTCAACCTGGTTGAGGCTTTGAAAATTGTCCATGAAACCTATGAGAAAATACATCTTGTGCTGATTGGTCCTCCGGGTCAAGATTTTAAGAGACTGGAGAAAAGAATTAAGCAAAACAAGTTTGAACCCTTGATTAGAGTCTTGGGTTATCTCCCTGAGGAGGAAGTCAGGATTTTCTACCGCTTAGCGTCAGTTTTTGTTTTTCCCTCGCTGTCTGAAGGATTTGGTCTGCCTCTCCTTGAATCCATGGCCAGCGGCCTTCCGGTCGTAACCTCTAAAAACTCAGCCATTCCTGAGGTAGTCAATGATGCGGCCCTCTACGTGCATCCGGAGCATCCCGAGGATATCGCCGAAAAAATTGTCCTTGCCTTAAAGGACGAGAAATTGAGATCTCATCTCATTGAAAGGGGCAAAAAAAGAGCCTCAAGATTCGATTGGAAAAAGGCCGCCGAGCAGACGCTGGATTTCTACACAGAAATTATGCAGAGGAGTCAAGCGTGAAGATCGCTGTTGACGGGTTTGAAGTCGGAGAATATGCAACTGGAGTCGGAAGAGTCACCGATAATATCATGAAATCGCTCATCGACCTCTGTCCAGAGCATCATTTTCTTATTTTCACCCAAGAAAAGATACGGCCTTATTCTGGAGACAAGGTTGATCAATATGTTATCCCTTCGAAAAAAGGCTACTTCCGCTGGCAGAATGGCCCGTTTTTGAAAAAGCTCAAAGACATCGGCCCGGACATCCTGATCGCTCCAAACTACACCTTGCCAGTTTTTAATAGATGGAAATCCATCCTCTTAGAACATGATGTTTCTTTTGTCTCTCATCCTGAATGGTTTTCAAAAAAAGAGGCCATCGTGAGGCGATTCTTGGTCAGGCGAAGCTTGAAAAAAGCCGATATCGTTGTCACCGTCTCAGAATTTTCAAAGAATGAAATCATAAAACACTTTCCAGTCACTCCTGACAAGATCAGAGTTTTTCTTTATGGCGTCGAAGAAAGTTTTCAGAGGGGTTCGCAGGATCAAATCGAAGAATGGAAGGAGCGAAAAGGTCTCAAAGACAAAAAAATTGTGGGTTACCTGGGGTCGATCTTCAACCGAAGAAATATCCCCACCCTTGTTGAAGCTGTGGATTTATTAAGAACAGAAATGCCTGAGACGATACTTTTCCTGATCGGAAAAGACCTTACCCATCCTCCTCAAGATATCAACCGGCTTCTGAACAGGGACTGGATCAGATGGGAAAAAGCGATTGGAGATAATGAGCTTCCTTTTTTCTATTCAGCCCTTGATGCTTTTGCCTACCTCTCTGAGTACGAAGGATTTGGCCTTCCACCTCTAGAGGCGCTTGCCTGTGGTACTGTCCCTGTTCTTTTGAATATGTCTTCTCTGAAAGAAATATACCAGGACATGGCCATTTTCGTTGAGGAAAAGAAGGCAGCCAGTGTAAAGAATGCCCTTAAGACGGCCATCACGGATGAAAAAAGAAAGCTACTCATTTTAAACAGGTTTCAGGAAAAGAAGCCTCAATTCTCTTGGAAGAAGACGGCCGCTAAATTTTCCTTGATGATTAAGAATCTGGCGCCCTAATTTCGGGAAATTTGAAGGAAGAAAAGGCAGCTGATGAATCCTGATAAGGGGAAAAAAAATATACCGGACGTCTCCATCATCCTGGTCAGCTATAACGACAAAACCCATCTCGAAGAGAACCTTCTTTCCCTCGACAAGATGGTTCAGGACTTTGATCTCGAGATCCTCGTCGTCGATAACAATTCCACAGACGGAAGCCAGGATTTGATCCAGCGCTGTTTTCCCCAGGTCAAGCTTATCTGCAACCAGGAAAATCTCGGGTTTGCCCGGGCCAACAACCAGGCCATCCAGCAGAGCTCGGCGGATTTATGCCTCTTCCTCAATCCAGACACCATCCTTTCCTCCGAGGCCTTAGGTTTAATGATCGAGGAGATAAAAGGCCATTCCGATGTTGGAGCCGTCGGGCCGGCCCTTCTCCGAAGAAAAGGCTGCTACCAAGTGTCTTTCGGTAGAAAAGTGAATTTTGGATCAGAATTTCTCCAGAAGTGCTTCCTCAATCCCTATTACAGGCTTAAACTCAAGCGTGATCAGGGTAGAAAAAAAGTGGGCTGGCTCAGCGGAGCCTGCCTTCTTGTCCGCCGAGAGGTCTTGAGGGAGGTGGGTTTGTTTGACGAAAAATTTTTCTTGTATTTTGAGGATATCGATCTCTGCCTCAGAATTAAACAGACTGGAGGGCAATTGATCTATCTTCCCCGGGCCAGAGTCTTTCATGCAGGAGGGATGAGCACTTCTCTGGATAAAGCCTCCAGTCGGTTGGAATACCGAAAAAGCCAGCTCTACTTCTACCAGAAACACAACTCAAGGATTTCGCTGCGGCTTCTCCGCCTCTACTTGTTCCTGAAAATCTTTATCGTTTTTTTCATCGGTCAGGAGAGAAAGAAAGAGGAGAACAGAGAATTGTTCTGGTTGTTAAAACGACGCTGAGAAGAAACGAGGATGACAAGAATCAGAGTCTTGGAGATGATCGATAAACCCTCCTTGGGTGGAGGACAGATCCATATCATCAGTTTGGCGAAAGGACTGGACCGAGAGAAATTCGATATCGCTGTCTGCTCCAAGGGTGGAGGAGCCTTGGAGGATGAATTGAGAAGGGAGAGGATAAGCCATTTTCCGGCTCCCTTCCGAAAAAACGGCTGGAGACAGAATGTTCGGGGAATCGCTTCTGTTTTAGAGAAGCACAAGCCAGATATCCTTCATACCCATGGAGGAGTGGCGGGTCTTTACGGCCGCTGGGCAGCCCGGAAATCTCGAACACCTATCATCGTCCATACCCTTCATGGAATCCATTATCTGCATTACCGTAACCTCCTGTTGAAGCGAGCCTGTATTGTTCTGGAGAGGTATTTTTCTCGCCTGACTGATGCCCTTATCTTTGTTTCAGAGGCAGACAGAAAATCTGGCCAACAGCATAAACTGTCAGCCGAGAAGAAGATGGTGACCTTGAAGAACGGGATCGATTTCGGGTTGTACCAGCAGTTAGACAAAGGCGCCAAGCAGGAAAAGATCAGGGAATTGAGGTTGGAAGGGTTTCAGCCCATCATAGGCAGTGTGGCTCGACTTCACCGTCAGAAAGGGTTGACTTATCTAGTCCAGGCCGCACAGAAAGTCTCTCAGGTTTTTCCCGGGATCAAGATCCTGGTCGCCGGGAGTGGACCGTTGAAGGAGAAATTGGAAGCGGAAGTTCACCGTTTAGGCTTGGAAAACCAAATGTGTTTTATGGGAGAAAGAAGAGATATCCCGCAACTTCTTTCTTTATTCGATGTCTTTGTCCTATCGTCGTTATGGGAAGGACTTCCGTATGCCTTGATGGAGGCAGCCGCTTTGGCCCTTCCCGTTGTGGCCACGGATGTGGAAGGAGTGCGGGAGATCATCAAGCCTAGAGAGAGCGGTCTTCTCGTCCCGCCGAGAAACCCTGAGGCATTAGCCCAATCTATTATCACTCTTCTTCAGGATCCAGAATACGCTTCTAGACTGGGGATGAATCTCAGGAGAGATGTCGCTAACCAGTACGGACTCAGCAAGATGTTGGCAGCGATGGAATCTCTCTACCTGAAACTGTATCAAGGGATAGACTCCCCCAGAAAATGAGAATCGAATTTTCATCAAGCTGGAGGTCTGTGTTGTGAATCGCTGGGCTTCCTCTTTCTGCAGATCCTTTATGTCTATCCCTTGATGTGATTGACAATTCCCAGAGCCCCTTTTATAATTCTCCCCAATGAAAAAAGCAAAAGTGGCGCTGGTTCATGATTGGCTCACCGGACAGCGAGGGGGAGAGAAAGTCCTCGAGGTGTTGGCAGATATTTTTCCAGAGGCACCGATCTACACCCTTTTCCACTTCCCAGGTACACAGATCCCTGAGATTGAAAGACGGCAGATCATCACCAGTTTTCTTCAGGGCTGGCCCTTGGTCAAAGCAAAATATCGATCCTACCTTCCCCTGTTCGCTCTAGCCGTGGAACTCTTCGATCTTCAGGAATATGATTATGTCATCTCCAGCTCCCATTGTGTGGCCAAAGGAGTTATCCCACATCCAGAGGCCCTCCATGTATCCTATGTTCACTCGCCGATGCGTTATGCCTGGAATCAATACTTTTCCTATTTCGCCCCTCAGAAGCTAGGTTTTTTGAAGCGAATCCTGATCCCCCCTGTCATCCATCGCCTCAGGCTGTGGGATGAATCTTCCTCCCACAGAGTCGACTATTTTATCGCTAACTCAAGAACAGTGGCCTGGAGAATCTGGAGGTATTACAGACGCGAGGCCGAAGTCATCCATCCCCCCGTGGACACTCAATTTTTCCAGCCCACCTCAGAACAGGGCGATT
>Ga0209636_10005216_pt1 | contig 13271 bp, 14 predicted proteins | sample DeeMarSWOR152_54_FD_187464 | JGI IMG/M metagenome (GOLD analysis project Ga0209636, IMG submission 187464) | Marine sediment microbial communities from White Oak River estuary, North Carolina - WOR-1-52-54 (SPAdes) (version 2) | ecosystem: Environmental > Aquatic > Marine > Intertidal zone >...
TTACGGTTCCAGTTATCTAGGGCTCTCACGTAGGATTCCTGTATGATGTCTTCGGTCAATTCCCGATTCCCCCTTGTACGCCTGGCCATGTACCCGAAAAGGGGATGGACCGTTTCCCGGTACATCTTTAGCCACTGTTGCTCCGTCACAGCATCTGTCTCCTTCTAAGGTACATTCTACTCTATTGACGTTTTCTTCAAAGAAAATCCCACAAAAAAAATGCAAACCTCGAAAAATAATATATAAGGATTCTTTTAAATCATCCGCTTCAGTCACCTACTTGTGACAAACGCGCAATACCTGTTGAATGCATAGGTTCGTAATGAAATTCTAATCTGTCAACAATTCTGAAATGAATTGTAACCTTTGCCTTCTTTATGCATATTATAATTAGAGGATCATCAAAGGAAACTTATGATCAACTTCCAGGATCTATACAAGTCCTATGCGACTGAAGTCTACCGTTTCACTCTTTGGCTCACAGGTGACAGTTCAGAGGCAGAGGATATCACTTCTGAAACATTTATACGCGCGTGGGTAAACAACAGCAAAATCCGCACAGAGACGCTTAAGGCCTACCTCTTCACAATTTCAAGAAATGTTTATTTAGAACATAAGAGGAAGAGAAAAAACCAGGTTGTCCTCGAGGATATTTATCCTGATCCTGCTCCAGGGCCAGACAAACTGACCGAATCTCAAGTTAAATTACAGGGAGTTCAGAGAATTCTTCAAACTCTACCTGAGATTGACCGGACTGCTTTTATTCTCCGCGTTCAGCATGAACTCCCCTACGATGAAATTGCCCGCATCCTGGATTTATCCCTGACAGCGACAAAAGTAAAAGTCTACCGTGTCCGTAAGAAGTTGATCGCTGCATGTATCGATAAGGAGGTTTATTGATTATGGAAATAACACGAAATGTAATCCTTGATTTATTGCCGTTGTATTCGGCCAATGAAGTGAGCGCCGATACGCGTGCCCTCGTTGAGAAATACTTAAAAACCGACCCGGAACTCACTAATGTGGCTAAGCAATTAGAAGCAATGGAAAAGCCGCGAAAGATTCCTGTCCCGCTTTCCCAGGATGACGAAATGAAAGCCTACAGGAAAGCCCGACGGCAGAACCTTCTCCACACCATCCTCATAGCAGGATTGATATCTATTGGATTCATTCTGATGGTTTCTGTGTGGATGTTCTTTTTTTCCTCGCCATAGTTAATTAAATAACGCTGACTGCGTAACAATTTCTCAAATGTCCCATGCATCAATTGTGAAACCTGCCGCGTGACCTGTTCTTCAGGATTCGATGTGAAAAGGAAAGTGATCGATATCGCAAGACTCAAAGACGTCCCCCAAGAGTTTTTAATGGGATAGAGAGATAAGAATAAATTAGCTCAATACGTTTTCCTGCATTTGGCAAAGTCGTTTTTTTAAGGAAAAAATCTGCTAAAAGGATATCGAGTTAGCTGCCTACTCGAGTTGCAGTTGAATCCATAGGTCAGATGCGATTTCTAAGGCCCTATCCTGGTGATTTGCCGATATCACACTGCTGACAATTCGGCCTTTCTGGAAAATGACATCAAATGTACCGCCCATATCACCCGGCCCGCATGTGACGCTTGGTAAACAGCCATACTCCGGCAGCAAAATAGATAAAAGAAAGAATAACAATGGCTCCAATCTCAAAGACCACGTCACCCAGTCCGGAATCATAGTTCAATATCTTACCCAGCGCAGCAATAGAGTGAGTAGTCGGCAGGATATCGTTGATATGTATAGAACGGTCCCCTACAACAAAAAGCTGAAGCGGGGGTATGGGAAACATGCCTCCTGAGAAAAACATCAAAATGAAAAACGGAAAACAGCCAATGGTCATAAGATCAAAAACTGAGCGTATTAAAGCGGCCACCACAAGACTGATTGCGATTATTGACAGGCTCGATAAAATGCCAACCACTATCACAGCAATCAACGAGCCCGAGCTCTGGTAACCCAATGAAATGGCGGTCAGGTAAGTCATCCCAATAGCGAGCAAGCCGATAATGATCTGAGTAACGCTCACTGCTGAAAGCCACTCAAAAGTGGTCATGTTTGAAATGCGCAGACGGATGATAGTCCCTTTATCTTTTTCTCTTATAATCGTTGCCGCGGCTGTAAACATCAACATCATCACAGCCAAAGACAATAAGGCTGGGACATAAAGCGAAAAATCATTCAAAGATTTCGAGCGAGAAATGCTCTCAGCCTGAAGCTCGAGCGGGCTTTCCTGACCAGTCAATGTAACTGCATAATGGTAGGCAATGGAATCACACCAAGCCGCAGCCATGATATATTTTGTATTTGCTGGATCACCATAGGTTTTAACAACCACCGGAGCCGGTCTCTTTCCTTCTTTGTAATCCATGAGTGTTTCTGAAAAATTATTCGGTATTTCTACAACCACATCTACTGATTTATCCTCTAAACGCTTCAGCGCCTTCGCCAGCTCCTCTTCTTTGTATACGACCAGGATATTCGTACCATCCTCATATGTGGCCTCTGTCATCTCAGAGATCAGGACTTTTCCACCATTAAAAAGATCTCTGTCCACGGCCTTGACTCCTTGATCATGGTTAACGAAAATCACCTTGTATGTTTCTGTGGTATACCCGATATATAAATACATGAGTAACACAAAAAATGGAGCAAAAGTCAGTATCAATATAAGAATTTTCCAGTCCCTGAAATTTTCGATCATTGTCTTTCTAAACAAAGTGAGCAATCTCATTCCCGCAGCCTCCTTCCGGTCAATGCTATAAACACATCTTCCAGAGTTTTTTTACGGATGGTCATATCCTCGATTTTCAATTGACTCTGCCGGAACTTTTCCAGCAGCGCAGGCAATACATCTGAGATGTTGACGCCCACCAGACTCAGTATTCCCTTCTGATAGGCGAGATGACTCAAGTTCTCAGGTAGACCTTGCCGCATCCGATTTATTTCTTCTTCCTGATCATCTGAAATTCTAATTTCCAGAATATCTCCCTCTCCGATTCGGCTTTTTAGGCTTTCAGGTGTGTCGAGAACAAGGAGCTGGCCGCGGTCAATGATTGCGACCCGCTCTGCCAGGCGATCTGCCTCATCCATATCATGTGTGGTTAAAATCACTGTTATTTTCTTGGCCAGTGATTGGATATACTCCCTCACCAAAACCCGGCTCTGAGGATCGAGTCCGGCTTGAGGCTCATCCAGTATCAGTATTTGAGGATCATGGACAAGGGCTAAAGCAATATTCAGCCGGCGCTTCATACCGCCCGACAGTGTTTTGGCCAGTTTGTGCTTCTTTTTATCGAGACCAAGGATTCCCAGAAGCTCCAGTGCTCTTTTTCGGGCAGGATCCCTTTTGACATCATACAACCGGGCCATAAACTCCATCTGCTCAAGACATGTCAAGGATTCCCAGATGACCAAATCCTGGGGACAGACACCCATCAATCGCTTGCATTCCCGGTAACTCTTCTTGAGTGACTGGCCATCGATCCATATTTCACCGGAATCACTTTCCAATAAGCCGCAGATCATCGAGATTGTGGTTGTCTTGCCAGCACCGTTGGGGCCAAGGAAACCAAATATCTCTCCCCGGAATATATCCAGCGAGAGATCCTTGACCGCGACCAGGTCTCCATAGGATTTTGTTAGACCGCTTATAGTTAAAATCACATCAGTATCGACAAGTTGTGCCATAATCACTCTCCCTTATCCCTTCACTTCCTATTTTTCATTTCAAGGGTGTGGATAAATTTTTCCTGGTATATGGAAATAACACTATCCAATTTCAGTTCTTTATCTATTATCAAATAGCCCGCAATTCCATCGAGTGCACCCATCAATATCACGGCGCTGTCATATGCCGAATGGGGAATGAACTCCCCAGAGGCGATTCCTCGTTCATATAAGCTTTTAAAGAAGGCAACATAGCTCTCTATATACCTCTCATACATCTCCCAAAGCTCAGGTGAATCTAGCATCTTTGCCATGGATAAAGCATAGAAGACCATTTCTGTCTTGTGTTCCTTCCAATATTCGAGATAATTCTTGATATACCAGGTCAAGCCTTCAGTGGCACTTGATTTTCGTACCGCTTCCTCCATCATCTTGGAAACTGGTTTATGAAGTTCCCTGTTGGCAAGAAGAAATATTTCGTCCTTGCTCTTGAAATGATGGTAAAGCCCACCTTTGCTGATACCAGCTCTCCTGGAAATGGACTCCATTGAAGCCCCTTCAAAACCGCTTTCCAGAAATTCATCCACAGCGGCATGAATAATATCCTTTATTCGCTTATCCTTTGATTCTTTCTTAGTCATTATTTTTATTCATCTAAAACATACCGACGGTCGGTATTTATACAATAAGCTATTTATCCTTTCCTGTCAACAATTTTCCTCATTTTAATCAGCAAGAAGCCTGGAAAATGAGGCTTTGCAATATACAACGCCGGCATCTTCTCCGCATCCTCCATGACAGCCGGAAGGAAAATAATAAATCCCACTTATATTTAAAAAAAGAGAAAAAATATTATTAAAATGAGTCTATACAAGTGAAAACAGATGGCTGGGATTAAATGAAGAATAATGTTTATTCCAACTCCGATGAGGGAACGATGATGATAGTTTCCCTTGTATTCTGTTCACAATTAGAAATATAAATTCTGTCGTGAAAGCCCAATGAGAATGAATCGAGGAATGGATATATGGATTTTACTGATAGTGCTGATGACTTTTTCTTTTTCGAATAAAGAGTTATTTCCCCAGGAGCAAAGTGTAGATGTTATTTCAGAAAAGAGGTTTATTTTAATCATAGACTTTGCCTTCTTTAATTGCCCTCTTTGTGTTCAATCCTTAACAGACCTTAATAACATGATCAATGCATTTAAGCTTGAGGATTCTCTCATCGGAGTGATGGTTTATAGAGAAACGAATGATGAAGTAGACGCTGAAAGGCGAATTAAGATCATAGAGACGAAACTCAGAGGATTCATAAAAGGAAATGATATCAGATATCCCATAATTCTTGATAAAAAGGGCATATTTAAAAGTCTGAGTCAAGATGAAGCTTCGCTGATTCTACTTGATACCCAGAATAAAACCGTAAAGAAATACACATTTCCTTTAAAAAAAGGACAAATTGACGAATTATTTCTTAAAGACGCCAGAGAATAAAAAACATCCTATAAGAAAAGAATCTCGATAATGCATAAAAAGGCTAAAAATGGTAAGCTGATTCCAGGTTTTATGTGAGGACCTGTACTCCGGGAATGTTAATCTGATAAAATAGTTTTGCAAAGATAAAATGAATTCCGAGTCAAAGCAGGAGATATGAAGAATACGACAAAATCAATTACTATAAGTGTTTTATTAATATTGGCAATTTTTTTGGTAAAGCCACCGATTATAGACCTGCTTAAGGGACAAGAATTCGTGTTTTCCATAAACAATCTACTATCGATTTTGTGCGTTGTGGCAGCCATTGTCGTTTTGTTTGTTAAAACGAAGAGATAGAAACTTCGAAGGCACTTCAAAAAGCAGAGTAATTCGAAAATAACACAATCCTTATAATTCCGCCTTTCTCATTATCATGTTCATCCATGCAGTAAAACATATAAAAATTGATGGGATTCAGCAATATTCCTTGACCCACAACGTTCATTCCTCTATACTCCTCCCTGAAAAAGCGAGTTTTTATCCAGTCGAAAACCTTTAAAATAAAATTTTTCACACAGGACAATGCCCAGGCCAAAAAGCTGGATTCAAAGATTTCTTCTTGAAGCCTCTGAGTGGGCTGAGGATAAGTTTGCGCCCTTACGTTTAATACTCTGGTTGTTTTTGTTCTATATTTTTTTAAGACACCTTGGGGATCCCATGTATCAAAGTATTTTCAAGCCTTTGAATCTGGGAATCCATGAACTCGGTCACCTGGTATTTTCTCCCTTGGGGCAATTTTTAATGGTGGCCGGTGGAACGATCGCGCAATGCCTGGTTCCATTGATCTCTTTTTTTATGTTTTACAGACAAAGAGATTATTTTGCCTTTACTGTCTCCTTCTGCTGGATGGGCACAAATCTGTTTAGCGTGGCCGGTTACATGGCTGATGCCAGGAAAATGGCGCTTCCTTTAGTCACTCCTTTTGGTGGAGAAGAGATCATACACGACTGGAATTATCTGCTCGGAAAAATGGGGTTGCTCAATTCAGATACTGTTTTGGGTGGCTTTGTCAGACTATTGGCTATTTTAAACATGGTAATTGGTCTGGTTTTTGGCGCCTGGCTCATACTCAAGATGTTTAAAAAAAAGCGGTAATGTGGTTATTTTTGAGATAAGGCACGTCATTGGATGTTTAACGGGATAAAAAAGAGAGATCGATGTAACCAGCAAGGTAAAAAAAGGTTGATTCAGGCAGGTCTGTTTCTGCCTGTGCCTTTCTCTTTATTCGCAGCGCTTTAAGCGGTCACAATCCCCAGTGGCTTGCGGGTTTTCCATTTGCCCCGGGTGAAGTCAGAACACTCGACAGGAGTGCTGTTCGAGGCGATGGATTGTTCACTCAGAGCGACAACAGCGCTGATGGCAGCGCCATCATACACGTCCGAATCCGTGGGTTTGCCCTCCCTTATACACTGGATAAGTCGGTAGTCCTCGATGAAGTCCATCCCGCCATGGCCTGCACCCTGGGCTTTTTCCTCTAGAGATGTCAGCAGTGGATGCTTATACTGCTCGCTGTAATTGGAGAGTTCTTCCCATCTGTGGCTGCGGGGGGAAGTCCCCTCGATATAGATTTTTTGTTCGGGATATTTTCGTGCCAGCCCCTTCGTTCCCTGGATCAAAATTTTGCGGCTGTAAGGCCGGGGAGAATTGGTGTTGTGCATGACCAGGATTGTTTGTCCTTTATAGGTTTTGATCAGAGTGGAGACCACATCTCCCAAGGCATAATCCGTTTGGGCCAGAGGGTGGTTCTGTCCATACAGTTTGATCGCTTCAAGTTTCAGGCTACGGGACGGGCTGCTCATAGAAACCAGGTATTCAAATTTGTTACCGCGTGTGATATCCATCCATTGGGCGACTGGTCCGAGGCCATGAGTGGGGTAAAGGTCCGCATTCCGTTTGATGGAATACTTGAGACGCCAGTCTTTAGGATAGTAGGGTGAGCGGATCGTGCCGAACTTCCATCCTCTGAGGTCGTGCAGATAGCCGCATTCAGCGTGGAGCAGTTCACCGAAAAGGCCCTGACGCACCATGTTGAACAGCAGCAGTTCGGTACTGTCATAATTGCAGTTTTCCATGGTGCAGCAGTGCTTCTTGTATTTTTCCGCGGTTTCGACCATCTCCCAGCATCCTTCCAGGGTGATAGCCCCGGGTACTTCTGAAGCGGCGTGCGAACCGGTTTCCATGGCTTTGATGGAAATGGGAACGTGCCACTCCCATGGAGTGGCGTTGTAAACCAGGTCCAGGTCTTCAGAGTCACACATGCGCTTGAAATCCTCAGGTCCTTTGGAATAGCCGGTCGGCTTGGGCTTTCTGGCTTTCTCACACTGCTCCTGAGCCCAGAGAACACGTTCTTCCCTGATATCACAGACGGCTTTTATTTCCACGCCCTCGATGCGAAGCAGATTCCGGAGGTGGCCACTGCCCTGATTCCCTATGCCGACATAAGCCACGCGCACGGTTTCGACCGGCGGAGTCACCAGATGCTCTACAGGTTCTGTTTTCAATTGAGGCTGCCGGACGCATCCATACTTGCTCATGGCTATACCCCCTAAAGCCATTCCCAATCCGGCTGTACTGCTTTGCTTGAGAAAATCCCGGCGATTCAATCTTTTTTTCATCGAGACACCTCCTTCATTTTCTTAAAAAAATTTGACTGCCTGCTCAGGCAAAATGCAATCGTCAACATGTTTTTGGTCTTTTATTATAATCGAGGACATTTCCTGTTATAAGAATAAACTTTATTGAATAATCCCATTATAATGTTTTTTTTGTATTTTTGTAGATATTATTCTAAAATTTCGTCCAATGAGCATCGTTCAAAATATCAGGAGGAAAAAATGCATAAAACTCTTAAAGCCCTGGCCCTTGGAATTCTCATCTTTTGGGGAGTATCCCTTTGTGCTTTAGCTGTCGATGTCAGCGGCACCTGGGACATGACCATTCAGTCTGAGCGTGGAGACTGGAATACGGAACTCACAATCGAACAGGACGGTGAGAAAATAAAGGTGACAATGCCAGGTTTCCAAGGTGATAAATTGGAGACAGAAGGAACTGTTACGGACAACAAAATCGAATTCACCTTTAACATCAGCACTCAACAAGGCGACTTTTCCATAACCTACAAAGGAACCATCGAGGACGACACCATGTCCGGCGAAGCTGATGTGGGCGACTTCGGCACTATGAAGTGGACAGCCAAGAAAAAATCCTGATGAGCTTTCCATATTCTCAGTCGCTTTGAGGCTCTGATCAGCCTTAAAGGGGCATTTTTGGCGGACTTCTATATTTAAATCATCCATATGATTTAACTATCCGTCATTAATACGATTGAGGAGGAAAAAATGAACACCCGGAAAATGACCGTATCAGTAATAGGGATTTTGACTTCACTCGTATTGGCTTATCTGGCTTTTGCTTATCCAACCATATTTCCGACTGGAACCACCATTTATAAACCCGATGAATGCCACAACAGCTATATCCTGATCGCAGACCACGCCTCCCTGGGCAATCATCCCTCGGCTCAAGTCAGGGCAAAAAGCGAAATCACGGATGATATCCGTCTTATTGACATGAACGGGTCTGTGGTCCACACCTGGAAGGTCACACCCAATTTTAATAAAAGATGCAGGCTCCTGCCCAACGGGCATCTGCTCTATGTGGGTCCAAATAAAACAATCATTGAATATGACTGGGATGGCAACACCGTGTGGACTCATGAGGGTATTGATTCCATAAATGACATGCGGTGGCTGCCCAACAATAACCGTCTATTCCTGGCGCATGAGCCTCTGCCAGAAAAGTATCAGAAGCAGGTCAAGGATGTCGAAATTTCTCCCTGGTGGCCGCTGCGAAAAAGAGGGAGCGAAGAGAAGCAGTTAGGAGGCGACATCTATGAAGTGACGCCGGATAAGAAAATCGTCTGGGAGTGGCATGCGTATAATCATCTTGACCTGAACAGATTTTCACCGGTCACTCCGGAAGGAGACTGGCTTCACATGAACACAATTTCCCCTATTCCGGAGAACAAATGGTACGATGCCGGTGATAAGAGGTTTAAACCAGGCAATATTTTGATAAACCCGAGAAACATAGACACACTATACATCGTCGATAAAGAGACAAAAGAAATCGTCTGGGAGTGGACTCACACGTATAAAGGAGGATTATCCCATTGTCACGAGCCAGAAATGATCGAGAAAGGATTGCCCGGGGAAGGAAATATCATCCTGTTCGACAACGGACTCTTCCCCAGGCACAGAACGCACTGCGGACAGACGTTTATTATTGAATTCAATCCGGTGACCAAGGAAATCGTTTGGAAATATGAGACAGAAGGCTACGCGAACATTAAATTTTTCAGCAAGACCATGGGAACACAGAAGAGACTTCCCAACGGAAATACATTTATCTCCGAGGATAATACCGGCAGACTCTTCCAGGTCAAGCCGGATGGCGAGATTGTCTGGGAATATGTGAACAGAGGCGGAACCTGCCGTCCCTTCCCTGTTGCTTATGGCCACTGCCGGCAAATAAAAGCACTGCCGAAGCCCCCTGAGCATGCGGTCACACCCCCGAACAACCTGGAATGGCACATTCAGCCTGATGTATTCAGAAAAAAAACTAATGATTCGTGATTTGCAGGTAAGGTTGGCCATAACTTCATTTTCCGAATTTTCCAAAAGTTAGGAATTTTTTTCTATCGATCCGGAGTCTGCCTCACCTTCTCTTTGGTCATAGACAAGGGTACCTACAGGATTATCTCCCATCTGTTCCAACTCGTCTAAAATCAGAGCAAACAGTCAATCGGCAGGAAGAAAAAACATCACAGTTTTTTCTGGAAAATTGCCCGATATCGGACATCCGATGTTTCATAAAAGAACACTTCCCTCTGCTCATTATTTACTTATTCGGGGAGGAACTCCAGGAAATCCAGGCTGGCATATTTTTTGCATACCCAATATTGTGAGGTATCTCAAGCTGTGAGGTGTAAAATGATCTCAAAAACTCTTATTGCCGCTTCAACGAAGCCGATTATTCTCTCTATCCTGATCAGCGGCGAAGACTACGGCTACCAGATCATCCAGCGAGTGAAGGAAATTTCCGGAGGAACGCTGGAATGGTCGGACAACATGCTGTATCCGGTCCTCCGCCGCATGGAAAAGGGCGGTCTCCTTGTTTCCCGATGGAAAATTTCCAAGGAAGGCCGGCTGCGCAGATACTACCGAATCACCGGACAGGGACGGGAGGAACTTGATTCAGAGCGGCGTCAATGGATGAGTGTTCACCAGGCGCTTTCCAAACTCTGGAAGCCTTTGCCCTCATTGAAGTAGATGTTTAGAATCAGTAAAGACCAAGGAGATAAAAATGTTTGACCTGGAAAAGGAAATTCGCAAATGGTTAAAAGCCCTCCGGCGGAGTGAGAATCTGGAGGACTCCGACATCGCGGAGTTGGAATCCCACCTCAGGGATGAGATCGACCATCAAATCGAGACAGGTCTTGATGAGGAAGCGGCCTTCCGTGCGGCGCTCGAAAAGTCCGCTCCGTCTGATATCCTCAGAAAGGAGTACGAAAAAGCCAAACTCTACGAGAGAAGCCGCCCGTACTGGCATCCTTCTCACATCATGCCCTCTCTTATCTGGAGCTATATAAAAATCGCCCTCCGCAAGATCAAAAGGCACAAGGGTTTTTCTCTCATCAACATCGCTGGCCTGGCCATCGGGATAGCCGCCTGTATTCTCATCCTCATCTGGGTACAGGATGAGCTGAGCTACGATAGATTCCACAAAAACGCGGATCAGATCTTCCGCATCAACACTGTGGACACTTCGGGGGGAATGACTTTCATTCAGGCCGGCTCCCCTGCCCCTCTCGGACAGGCCCTGATGGAAGAAGTGCCCGAAGTCGAGAACTTTGTTCGCGTGCAGGCCGGATGGGGCAATTGGCATCTCCACCACGGAGAAAAGCGCTTCCTGGATGAATACCTGGCTGCAGTCGGCCCATCATTCTTTGAAATCTTTCAGTTTCCTTTTATCAAAGGAGACCCGAAAACCGCTCTGGATGACCGATATTCGATCGTTTTGACCGAGGATCTGGCGCAAAAAATCTTTGGCGATGAAGACGGCTTTGGAAAAATAATACAGTTGAATAATACGGACATGACAGTGACCGGAATTATCAAGAATCTCCCCCGGAATTCCCACCTCCATTTTACTTTTGCCTTCCCCGCTATCAACATGACGAGGTGGCGGGAATCAAAGCTGGACGAGTGGACTTACACTCAGTTTGCAACGTATGTTGTCCTCCGAAAGGGCGCTGACACCGCTGAAGTCAATAGAAAAATGATGGGTATCGTCAAACAGCACCTACCTAATGCCCAAGGAAGTATCTATCTTCAGCCACTAAAAGACCTCCACCTTCACTCCACTCACATCAACACCTGGATGCTGGCTTATCCCAACAAGGGAAACATCACATATGTTTACCTCTTTTCCCTGACCGCCTTCTGCATCCTTCTTCTCGCCTGCATCAACTTCATGAACCTTTCGACAGCGCGCTACGCGGCCCGGGCCAAAGAAGTGGGGATGCGCAAAGTCGTGGGTGCCCGGAGGTCAGACCTTATCAAGCAATTTCTAGGAGAATCGACCTTACTGACTTTCCTGGCGCTGCTCATCGCTGTGTTCCTGGTGGAGCTGTCGCTTCCGACCTTCACCAGACTGGCCGGAAAAGAGATGAGTTTGATTCAATCGGGAAACTGGCGCATTCTGATCGGTCTGTTTATCATTGCGCTGGTCACAAGCCTCATTTCCGGAAGCTACCCGGCTGTATTTCTGTCTGCATTCCAACCGGTCAAAGTCTTCAAGAACATCGAGCTTCTCGGCGCACGCCGGGGCGGAGTGCTGCGCAAAATCCTGGTTGTCCTCCAGTTCACTTTTACGATCGCACTGATCATCTGCACGGCTGTCATCTACCTTCAGCTTCATTTCATGCAAAACAAGGACCTGGGATATGACAAAGAACACATCATTTCTTTCGCTGGCTATAATGACTACGAAACCAATTTCGAAGCTGCGAAAAGCGAGTTGCTCCAGAATCCGAACATCTTGGCTGCCTGCCGAGGTTTTCCTCCTCCTTCGGGAGAATGGGGAACCACTGAGGTTGACTGGGAGGGAAAAGATCCGTCTGTAGAGGTCAAAATCGGCAGGGGCTCATGCAGCAATGACTATTTGAAGGTCTTTAACCTGAAAATGGCGGGGGGACGCTTTTTCTCGAAAGAGTTGGCTGATGATGACCAGAACTGGGTCCTGAATGAGACAGCGATCAAGACCATGAAATTGGAGAATCCTATCGGCAAATGGTTTTCATTCAGCGGCCAAAAAGGGATAATTATTGGAATACTCAAAGATTTTCATGGAGCTTCTCTCCATAACCCGATCGCACCGGTGGCTATGCAGCCCTCACAAGGATTTTTTGTGTTCGTCAAGATAAAACCCGAAAATACGGCTGAGGTTCTCTCCTTCCTGAAGACAAAGTGGGATAAATTTGTCGGATCCCACATCCCCTTCCGTTATGGATTCATAGACGAAAACATCGAAAACTGGTACAAGACTGAGCAGCGGATCGGGAAAATATTCCGTTACTTTACAATACTCACCGTGTTCATCGCCTGTTTGGGACTTTTCGGACTGGCCTCGTTCATGGCTGAGCGCCGGACCAAGGAAATCGGCATCCGGAAAGTGCTGGGAGCAAGGGCCTCAGGAATTATGCTGCTTCTGACCAAGGAATTTGCCAAATGGGTAGTGATAGCGAATGTTGTCGCTTGGCCGGCCGCATATTTTGTCTCGAAGAAGTGGCTTCAGGGATTTGCCTACCGGATTGACTTGGGATGGGGGATTTTTATAGGTTCAGCTTTGGTTGCACTTGTGATTGCTGTGGGAACAGTCAGTTATCAGGCTTTAAAAGCGGCCACAGCCAACCCGGTGAAGGCCCTCCGGTATGAATAATCAGCCAGATTAAAAAGTAATCATTTTAGAT
>Ga0209636_10005219_pt1 | contig 13268 bp, 11 predicted proteins | sample DeeMarSWOR152_54_FD_187464 | JGI IMG/M metagenome (GOLD analysis project Ga0209636, IMG submission 187464) | Marine sediment microbial communities from White Oak River estuary, North Carolina - WOR-1-52-54 (SPAdes) (version 2) | ecosystem: Environmental > Aquatic > Marine > Intertidal zone >...
TCCCGCTCTACCCTTCTTTGCAAGAAGAAGAGATTGAAAAAATAATTGCTATCGTCAAAGAGATTTTTCAGTAATCTCAAGCTATGATTTATCTAAACTCACCTAAAGCGGTGAAAATAGGTCATCTCTTTTAATTAAGAAAAAAGAACTAAAATCACCCCTTAAGGCTATTTACTTATATAACGATTTCTATTAATTGTAACTTGATACAGTGTTCAACATCCTATCTAGAATAGAACTTGAAATATGAGAGATATTCTACAGAGTATTCATTTATTTCTTTCTAATGTGCCGCTCAGATGGCTCTTCCTCCTCGTTTTTTCTTTCCTCCTGGCTTTTCTCTTGACTAAGGCAGTAAGACGTATCGCAAATAAGCTAGAAATATTAGACCACCCGAATGATAGAAAAATTCACAAGAAGCCTATACCTCTTTTGGGAGGACTGGCCATATATGTTTCTTTCGTTATAACAATATTTTTAAATTTTAGTTTCTCGATTGAGCTGAAGGGTGTAATAATCGGTGGCACGATAATATTAGTAATAGGATTAATAGATGATGTAAAACACTTGCCAGCAAACTGGAAGTTGATAGGACAGGTTATAGCTTCAAGCACTCTAATTTTATTTGGAGTGAAATTGAGTTTTTTGCCTAATACTTGGTGGGGTATTGGGGGAGAGGTACTCCTGACCATAATCTGGATAGTGGGTATTACAAATGCAGTTAATTTTTTCGATGGTATGGATGGGCTGGCAACAGGCTTAGCCGTAGTTTGCTCATTATCATTTTTTATTGTGGCTCAGATAACCGGACAGCCATATTTAGGATATTTAACCATTGCCTTGGCCGGGAGCAGTTTAGGATTTTTGAAATTTAATTTTAAACCGGCCTCCATATTTTTAGGAGATGCAGGGAGTACTTTTTTAGGATTTACTTTAGCAGGGATAGCTATAATGGGTGGTTGGGCTGAGAAAGATCCAAAGGTTGCTCTTAGTTTGCCTGTCTTGGTTTTGAGTGTTTTTATATTCGATATGATCTACATAACCATAGCCAGGATTTTCAAGGGGGTAGTCAGAAATTTGAAAGAATGGATTGAATACACAGGAAAAGACCATCTTCATCATCGTTTGCTAACTTTGGGATTTAGTGAAAGACAAACAGTTTTGTTAATTTATTTAATAGCAGCGTGTTTGGGAATAGGTGGCATTAATCTTCGAACACCTGAAGGCATAAAAATTTATTTTGAATTTCTTCAAGCACTTTTTATATTTATAATCATTGTTGTTTTAATGATTTCCGGACGCAACGCATTAAAAAATATAAAGTAAAATTCATCGATAACCACAAATCATTATTAAAAAAACCTCGAGTTGTAGGAGTTGCAATAGCCACACCTCCAACAACTCATTATTCTATGGAAAATTAAGTGCAAATTATTGTTTTTTTAGATAAAAAAAAAGCTCTTCACTTCTTAAGGTGAAGAGCTTTAATCTCCTTTATAGGGGTTTGATTTATCAAACCCGCATTTTAGACCTTACAATTAGATAGGTTAGCTTGGTAAATCAAATCCCTACAAAAGGAGGGAATTCTTTATTCGTCGAAAAGAGGGGCTAAACTGTGAATATAAAATAAATAAGAGCTAAAATTCCGAATATGGCTATAAAAATCATAATGTAATTAGCCATTGTTCTCTCAATTTTGAAAATGCGGATCATTAGAACAGTAAGCACGATAGAGAGGGGAAAAAGAATGGAAATAGTAAAAGCCACTTTTTCTGCCATCTTTTCCTGACATATGAATTTTATAAATAATTTCGCATCAATTCAATGGGTCAACAACAAATGTTTTTTTGTATTAGTAATTCCTTATATAAACTGGCTATCTTTTCAATCATAATCTCAGCACTAAAATTCAAGGACATTTCTTTTCCTTTTAGGCTCATTTTTTCCCTTTTATCTTTATCCTCTATAAGAACTTGAATATATTTTGCCAATTCTTTTGGATTTTTGGGGGGAACTAAAAAACCGTTCTTTCCATGAATTACTAAATCAGGTATGCCTCCTGTGTTACTGGCAACGATTGGCTTTCCCAAGGCCATTGCTTCTGCCAGCACTCTTCCCATTCCTTCGTTCAGAGAGGGAAGAACAAAAATATCATAAATTGAGATAATTTTTGCTACATCATCTCTCCAGCCGAGGAAAATAATATTCTCTGAAATACCCATCTCACGAGCTTTCCTGTTTAAATCCTGCTCAAGGGGACCATCTCCAGTGAAAATAAAATAGGTGTCAGGATATTTGGAGATTATGTATTTAGCAGCCTTAATCAGAAATTCAGGTCCCTTGACAGGCACAAGCCTGCCTGCTGTCCCTACGATTAAAGAATTTTCGGGTATTCCAAGCTCTTTTTTTAAATTTTGTTTTTCACTTAAAAGAGATTCTTTGAATTTATTTAGCCCTATACCACTGCAGATTACAGATAATTTATCTTCTTCGGCAATTTTGAATAATATGTAGTCTTCTTTCTCTCTGTTTGAAAGAGTTGCAATTTTATCAGTTATTCGGGAAGCAAGCTTTTCGAGAAGAATAAATATTTTTGTTTTTAAGGGTCCAAAATAACCAAAAAAGACATGTCCGTGAGGCGTGTGGACTATGATTGGCACTCCCGCAAGTTTTGCTGCTAATCTACCCAAAAGACCTGCTTTTGAAGTGTGAGAGTGAACAATTGTTGGGTTTTCTTTAATAAGAAATACATAGAGAGAAAAGAGGGCTAATAAGTCATAAACCGGGTTTATTCGTCTCAACAAAAAGGGAAGATTAACTATTCTTACTCCTTTTAATCGAGCTTCTTTTAGGTCAGCACTAATAGTGGCATGTTCTTTATTACTCATTCTGGATTCATAAGTGGGTCCCTTAACCAATATGACCTCATATTTCTTTTTATTTATTCCTAAAGCAGTAAGGAGCGTATTTTCTGCTGAACCACCCTTATCTAAGCGAGTAATAATATGAATTATTTTATTTTTTTTCTGCATAGACAATCATTGAGGGAGAAATGAGTATACTCTTCGAAGAGATAAAGCTTTGGCTCCTCTTTCTGTCTTAGAAATTATTCCTTCCTAGTTTTTTTGTTAGAACAATAATCTGTGGAATTTTACTGCATAATTCAAAGAAAAGAGTGGAAATTCCTCCTTTTATGGGTAAAAAATCACCTGTAACAAGTAGAATTTTATTTTTCATTCCGAGTTCATTAGGACTGACTCAAAAACATCGAGCATTTTATTTGTCATTCTCTCAGATGCAAAAAGCTCTATTCTGTCGAATCCTTTCTGAGAGCGGGAATTTCTGAGACAAAAAAACGGAACTTACCATGCTTTTCCAATGGAATACTCTCTACTTCTTCAAAATCTATTTTGATGTTTTCCCCCATTAATTTCTTTATTTCTCTGGTAATATAATTGCGATATTCTTCTCTTAATTTCTTCGAAGCTACAACTCTGATTGAGAGCTTATGCTTGTCTTTCTGAATGATCTTGAATTCTTTTATATCCGCTCCATGGCTGATGGCGCTCCGGATAATATAGTTAAATACGTGGGCGTGCAGCAATTTTCCTGCAGGCGTAATCGCTGTATCCAGAGCTCTTCCAACAATTTCACCTATGAGTGGCAGTCCGCGAGCGCACTTACATTCTTCTTCATCTACACATGTTGCTAAATCGCCTATTTTATATCTGATAAAGGGCATGGCGAAGTTATTTAGTTCAGTAACAACTATCTCCCCTAATTCTCCAGGCATGGCGGGCTGTCCATCTTCTTTTAGGATTTCTAGGTACACATTCTCCACTGTTATATGCATTTTGCCCTCAGGGCACTCGAAGGCCATGACTCCTGCCTCGCAGGCACCATATTCGTTGATCATACGGCACTTGAATACATGTTCAATCAGTTCGCGCTCAAAATCATACAGAATCTCAGAAGTAGAAATTACTCCCTTTAGGTTTAGCCGGGCAGCATCTATTCTTTCTTCTTTCAAATATCTTGCAAATCGATACAAAGCTGAGGAATAACCGTACATGTATTTAGGTCTTATTCTCTGGCATGCTTTGAAGTAGTGCCGAAGCGTTTCCCGGGAAATATCAAAGGCAACAAAAAGTGTCCGGTTCAGCATAAAGTCCTTAGTATGCTCTCGCCATTTTGGTTTTTGATCGATAGGCAATCCCCAAAATTTGATTTCCTTATCACCAATGTCGATGTTGTGCCACCTATGTCCACGATATTTTGCAGCCAGGAAATAACCGGATGTAGAACGTTCTTTAAAGAAAGTTAGAGGTGTTCCTGTGGAGCCGCTTGTGCAATCGGCGACGAAGTGCTTGATATTCCGAGCTTTTAAGTCAGAAAGACTATTGCGAATATCGTCCTTCGCTAAAAAAGGAAATTCTCTGAAATCCTCTGGCCCATCAATATCCTCCGGTCTTATCCCTAATTTCTTAAACTGTTTCTGGTAATAAGATATGTGTTTATAAGCATGCTCCAGGAGCCTCTTCAATTTTTGCCATTGTAGTTCTTTCAAGTCTTCTCTGGCATACCATTGAGTTTCCTCTAATTTCTTTAAGCGAGCATAGAGTTTCATGCCAGTAAAAGTTTGAACACCGTAATATAGAGTTTTAGAAAGCCAGGGATACACTCGTATTACTCCTCTGATTTAAAACTCGAGGGAATATTTTTTTAGATAAAAGTTCTTTATACAATTTTATTATTCTTTAGACCATAATTTCTTCATTAAAAATCATGGCCACATCATTTTCTGCCCATCCCATTTTTTTCTTCATCCTCTAAAAGGATTTGAACATATTTTGCAATTAATTTATTCATGAGTTTATCAATTTCCAGAACTCTTTTGATATCTTCTGCCAGTAAAAATCTTTTACTGCCCTCTTTCGTCCCTCTTCCCCCAACGTTTTGGCCAGATCATCATCTGTTAGAAGTTCAATCAATTTTTCGGAAATCTCTCCTAAATTCAAAGGATCTACGAGGAATCCGGTTCTCCCGTCAACAATTGCATCAGGTGTCCCCCCTGCCCTTCCTCCTATAACAGGTTTTCCACAAGCGTTTGCCTCGATGAAAACCATTCCAAATCCTTCGACATTCCCTTTACCTTTTATTTCCCTTGTTAAGAGAAGGAAGACATCGCAGAGGTTATAATGTAGGGGTAATTCCTCATCGGGAATAAAACCTGTAAATATAACCTTGTCTTTCAGATTCATTTGGCTGGCAAGTTCCTTTAATTCCTTCTCGCAGGGGCCTGTTCCCCCAATAATATAAACGGCCGTAGGAATTTTTCTGAGTACCTCAGGAAGGACCTTAATTGCTGTATCAAATCCTTTGTTAGGAACGAGCCGGGAGACTGTAAAGATTACTTTTTTTCCTTGAAGGTTGTGTCTTTTAGCAATTTCCCTAAAATCAAGCCTAGGTTTGTATCTCTCTAAATCTACTCCGGGGTAGACTTTTATCAAATTTTTATTCCTGATCCCCTCTTTTTTTACCACATCTTTAGTAAATTCTGAGTTGGCAATGAGCATCTTTGCCTTGTTTAAAATTATTTTTTGTAATAAGTTCAGGTTCCTGTGTTTTCCAAACTCTGCACCAAATACATACACATGATAATCAATTCCTATGAATATCTTGAGGAAATAGCCGATTAGTGCCGTTGAATTGAGATGCAGACAATGAACTTCATTTATCCGTTCTTTTTTAATTACCCTTTTGGTCTCTAGAAACAGGTCAAAAACAGTCAGCATTTTGCCTGCAAGAGATTTCCCCCTCTCCTTTTTTGTCCTGTAAATTGTAAAGCTTTGTTTTATATCGAAGCTCCTGCCTTCCTCATGAAACGGAGCAAGAACAACGATTCTATCTGAAGGGAAATAGCGCCAGAAATTATAAATGGATACAGAAATGCCCCCGCTTACTGGTGGGAAATCAATCGCAACCAGCAAAATTTTCTTCGGTATATCAGTAATATTATCAAGAACCATATATGATCGCCTTATCCTCTATTGGCGGTAGATTTCCAAATGTTAGTTAGCCAGAAGAAAACGAAACCCGCAGCATAAAATATTTGATATATAAACCACATCCGTCGTCCTGTCACTAGGGTGCTCATCAGACGCAGCGGATAGCGCAGGATCCGTTGCCATAACGGTCGCCGCGGCACAAATGTGCCGTGCTCGCTCGGTGTTTCGATCACCCATTGTGGATAATTGTGGTTGACGTAGGCTGCTTGCCGCCCGTTCCGGAAAGACTGCTTGAGTAGCTTGTGCAAGCTATCTGGCGGCAGATGGTGATAGATAACGTTTGGCACCACTACAACCCGTTTGCCTGACTTTCTATACTCTTCACGCAAATAAGGGTCCAAGCCTCTGGGAATCAGCTCATTCTCACCGCCAATGGATTTGAATTCAGCTGTCCGCATGATTATGCATGGATGCTCCGCTAGATCAGAGTCGGTGATTTCCGAGACTGGTTCCCAGGAACGCCTTGGAAGCTCCTTCATAACACGCCGGACGAAAAAGCTTGCATCTTCTGGAATGACATTGTTCCCTCCGGCTATCCCTATTTCTGAATGCGTATCCATTACAGTTACCAGCTTACTGAAGGTCTGAGTATCGGGCAGCGATGTATCATCATCCAAGGTCAACAGATGCTTACCTTGAGCAAGGGACGCTCCGGTATTGATGGCCCGCCCCTGTCTGGGATCACCTCGTACTACTATAAGCTCGAAATTTGAATAATCCTGACAGTCAATCTGAGACAGCAATTTCAGAAAATAACCACCTCGGTACGCATCAGAAGTTGGGATGACCACGGATAAGTTTACATCACTTTTGCCAGGTGCGTACTGCCAAACTGCTCCAGGGGAAGGTTCATTATTGCGATGATGCACAAAAGGACGCTTAACATCAGCAACTGGCTCCCATCGGCCCGATTGAAAACTGACTACAAGATCCTTCAAATTCTTCTTCCTTTTTTACAAACTCACGAAGGATGGTTTTTTTTAACCTCTGAGATGAAATACCTTAGTTTACCCGAAGGTTCTCTTTCAATACTGGGAACTTTTCTAAAGTTTATTTGAATATTTTTCCCCAATTGTTTTTTCATCAATTGCGCGAAGAGTTGTTCTGCTTTTTCCACTTGTCCAGTTCCAGGTACAACCTCGATCTCAAATGAATCTATGGTTTTTTGTGTAACTCTGAATTGTAAAATACTAGAAGGATAAGCTTTCATCACAGATTTATTTATATACAGAAAGTCACCTGACATATAAGTCTCTCCGTTTGCCAGCCGGATGATATCACTTTCTTTGGTAACTGCTACCTCCATCAGAGGAAGATTACGGCCGCAATCGCATGTGCCCCCCAATGGACTACCGATATCTCCGACGCGGTACCGGATAAGCGGCATGTAATTATTCCTTAAATGTGTCAGGAATATCTCGCCTCTCTCACCCGGGGAAACAGGTTTTCCGTCTTGGCCAATAAATTCGATGAATGTGAGCTCACTTGATATATGCCAATTACCCTCTGGACATTCGTAAACAAACCCCCCTGTTTCTGAACAACCATATTCGTTGGCTGTCTTGCAGCCAAACACTTCTTCGATCACAGACCTCTGCTCGAAGGAGCTGGATTCTGCTGTAATCATAATCACCTTTATTCCCAACTTGGTACCTGGTAATTCATTGTTTTTAATATACTCTGCAAAAGCAAAAATTGCCGAGGGATAACCGTATATAATATGAGGTTTGAAGCGATATATCTTTTTCCATATCTTCTTAAGTGAATGCTGTCTAATGTCAAAGGCTGAATACAGAAGATAGTTCATAAAGTAGCTTTTAATCTGTTGGGCAATTCGGTCCCTATATCCGGTATAGGGTCTTCCCCAAATAGCAACGTGGGGTGAACCTAGTCTCACGCCCCACCAACTCTTGGCCCTCCAGCGGCAGGCTTCAGAGTAGCTGCTGTGCTCGCTGTCATAATAAATATTAAGACTCTGTCCGGTTGATCCGCTAGTTGAACCCTCAGTAACTCTACCCTTGTAATTAGGATTCAAGAACTCTGAGAGATGGTCTCTCACGTCTTCTTTTTCAATTATAGGGATATTCAAATAATCTTCATACGAGAACTCTTTGTTATTGAAATCCCAGCCTATGCGCTTGTAAGCCTGTCTGTAATACGGGACTTCCTTAGCTGCCTTGTTGACCACTCGTCCGACCAATTGCCATTGTTCAGAAAGAATCTCATCCCGGCTTTTCCACTGTGATTCAGACAATTCTTTTAGCGCTTGTGTTGCATGCTCCCTTTTCAATTTCTGGACTAAAGGCCAGTAAATACGACGAGTAAAAGATTCGTGCAAACTCATGAATTTAAAGCTCCTTGATAAAGGTTAATGTATTCAGCAGCAGCTTTCCTCCAGGAAAATTTTTTTATCTGACGATATCCCGATTCAATCAAGGTTTGCCGGTATTCGTTATCAAATACTATTCTTCTTAACTTTTGGGCAATATCATCCACACTCAGTGGATTAACCAAACAGGCAGCATTCCCAGTTACCTCTGGAATAGATGAGCTTTTACCAGCTAAAACTGGCACACCGAGGGACATAGCCTCTAATGGTGGAAATCCGAATCCCTCGTACAGAGAAGGATAGCAGAGCGCTGTAGCTTTTTGGGTTAATCCCCATAAAATATCCTTTTCTACAAGTCCACTTAAGTAAATATTGTCTAAGATACCTAATTCCCTGGCTCTTCTGGCCTGGTCACTCCTGGGCCATTTTTCATGAGAAACTCCCGCAATGACCAACTCCGGAAAATCATTATTTTCTTGTCGGCATCGGGCGATAGCTTCAATCAGTCTCCCAAGGTTTTTTCGGGGATCCAGTACTCCGATGTAAAGCAGATACTCTTGAGGTAAATTGTTCTCTGCGATGAAGCGGTTTACCTTTTCTTCCAGGCGGTCCTTATCTGACACATAAGGATTAAAACCATTATGTATCACTCTTACCCGATCTTCGGAAATCGGAAAATAGGTTAAAACTTCCTGCCTTGTGAATTCCGAGACAGTGGCCACAAGATCCACACGATTCAGGGAAATTATCATTTGACGACGGTAGCTCTCGACTTCCCGGTGATCATAAAGTTCGGGAAGAGCCAAATACCGGCAGTCATGAACGGTTAGGACTGTTTTGATATTCCTTGTCGGCGGGATTTGGATATGAAGGGAGTGATAAACATCCATTCCTTGGAGATAATAATCAAGGGGAGGCCAGGCGTGTTTCCACCACCAAGCTACCAGTCGGCGCGGTAAACGAAAAAAATGGTTAACTGTTCCTGGGTAAGAAATATCTTTTATGTTCTTCGTGGGCCGAAAATAGTTCATGAAGAGGGCAAAGTGGTTATTCTCAGCAACATGGGGAAGATGAAGAAGGAGATTATGAACGACTTCCGATAATCCGCTGAACCGGTTGACGATCAAACAACTTGAATCAATGGCAATTTTCATTCCCTTTGGCCTTTCCAACGTCCTCTCGCTCGAATAGCGGCAAACACTTCTATCAGTCTTGCGGCAGACTTTTCCCAGGTATGGGAGGCAGCATGGCTCAAGCCCTTTTTGATTAACTCTTTTCTCAGTGATTCATTGCCAAGCACTCTTTCCATCTCATAAGCTAGTTCTTCTGAGTTGTTGGGATCGATCTTAATGGCAGAATCTCCAACTGTTTCTGGAATGGAGGAACAATTTGACGTGATAACAGGTGTGCCACAGGCCATAGCTTCCAGAGGGGGCGATGTCCATCCTTCGTAGAATGAGGGGAAAACAAACAGGCATGCGCCATTGTATAAATCGATCAATTCGCCGCTATCCTGGTCTATTGGACCAATTAGGTGGACACAGTTTTCCAGGCCTTCTTTGGCAATCCATCTTTTCGCTTCTTCCCAGGCTGAACCAGGAGCTCCTGCCATGACTAAAGGAATCTCAAATCCATTCGTGCACAAAATCAAGTAAGCAGTCAATATGCCCATAATGTTTTTATGATGCCCGATTGTGCCGACAAATAAGATATATGGGGACGAAAATCCGAGTCTTTCATTCAAACGCGCGGACAAGGCTTCATAATGCTGCAGTCTTTGGAAGTGCGGATCGACGCCATGGCTCACCACGTAAATCCTATCATTGGATATGCCAAGTCGCTCCATCAGATCTTCCCGTGTCTTGTTGGAAACAGCCAATAAGTAATCCGCATGTCTCAACGTATAAGCCAGTCCCCTTTTTAATAAATTGACCTCTCTCGGATCTAATTTGTCTTGAATCATATAATAAGCTATGCCATGAATGCTACCGAGTACCAGGCCATGGCTTGATGGGGGAAAATAGAGGTCCGTCGCATAGAAGATATCAAATGCTCCAATAAGCCATTCCGACTTTGGCAAATTCAAATATTGCCATAATGGCTTAAAAAATCGCTCTGGCATTGGAACAATAAATTCTTTTGTTTTGCGACTATCAGGTAAAGAAGCGTAGCGTCTGTGCTGCCGACGCCAGTCAATATACAATATTTTGTAGTCATTAGCAGGATCAATTCGGGTTATTGTTTCAATCAAATTTTTTGAGCAACGTCTTATTGCTCTGCTACCATGGGCTACAGATGTAGCGTCAATCGCAATTTTCATGTGAATAGTTCTAGCAGTTAAATAAAAAAGAACTCAATCATTTAATCAATTTTACCTTAGCTCGATTCGCTAATTGAAAAAATTTGTTCATCCACCCCTGCTTTTTAACGATTGAAAATTCATGGCCATTTTTTTCTATTTTCCCTTTGCATGCCTGACAGAACTTGTTAACCATCAATCCTTTCTTTTCCATTTCTCTTATTTTCATTAGTCTTTTACTCTTCCATATGTTTTCAATTGGGCTCAAATTGGCATTGCCTACAAAGATTTGTCCATCAAAGTCTTGGCAGCATACTGTACATCGGCCGTCCCAGAGAACTCCCAATGCAGAATAAAAAAAGCTACAATGCCCCCTTTTCTGAGGCGAAACAGTACAATCCTTGGGAATTAAATAATTAGCCCAGGTATTTGCTCGTTTCAGGACAATATAGACTCCTGATCCTATCTTTATTTCAAATGTATCCAGATATTGCTTTCCGCGTTTAAATTTTTTTATTGATCTTGTAATCATTGTCTTATCAAGAACTGTCCGAGACATGTCCGAGTTCCTTGGATATAAAATATTAAATAGTTCTAAGGCTACTGATTCAATCAAAGAATAATCATTTATGATTTCAACATTGAGAAAATTATAAAAAGTATGGAGAATATGTATTTCAATTCGATGAGTATTTATAGGATTATCCCTTATAAAAATCAATATTTCCTTTAACTTATTAAAATATTTCTCAAATAATATCTTGGATCCCCGACTAGTAAAAGTAGTTACATCCGGAGTTTGATAACTGAGGCATAGAATATCAATACCAGAAGTCAGCAATTCTTCAGTCTGTATTCTTTCTGGAACAAGTAAAAAATTGGTAATAACATTGGTTTTTATCCCTGACTTAATTGAGTATTTTATTATTTCTTTGAAATTTGGATGAAGGAGCGGTTCGCCCATCAAGGAAGTTATGAGTGAACCTCTAAAATTCAATTCTTTCAATTGATCAATGACGCTTTTGGCCAATTTTACTGGCATATACCCACGTGGCCTGGTCATCAAGCGGCTAGCACAAAAATCGCAATTCATATTGCAATGATTGGTCAATTCCAGAAAAACAGTGGATATCATAAACCTTGTATGACCTCAGATATTTGAATGCAGTATTACTTAAGGTGCCTCGGCCAAAATAAATTCAGCTAGCGCTCACCTTGTAAACCACCATGAGGTATTAAATACGACCAATAGCGAGTTGCTAATATCAAAGGATAGTTAACCTTGATACCGTAGCATTAGGTACAAACGAACGAAGCTATTTGTACCAAATGACCAGTATGTGGGTAATAATCTATGTATCTTTCTTTCGGGCTAAAACATTTATTTCTGTATATAACGCAGGCTTTCCATAACAAAGAAATCCTAATATTATTCTAAACGCATCAAGTGCAAAATGAATTAATTCATTTCTAATAATAATTTTTGTATTCTTATCATAGCCTATTTCAATTATTTCAAATCCTGCCTTAGTAAGGAGTTTTTCAAGACAAGGGATAGTATAAGGTCTAATGTGTGAGGGATCATTCCAGAAACTAGCAGTTCCTGAGAGTGTATTAACGTTAGGCGTTATAATTAAGAGAATCCCGTTATTTAAGAGTGTATTATAGCAACATTCGATAAATTGAGCGATCTGATCAATGGGGATATGTTCTATTAGGTGGCAGCAAATAATACTCCCATATGAATTTTTATTTTCCTGTAAAAACGAAATAGCATCTTTGTGAAAGACGGAAAGATTATTCTTTACGCAACGTGTTACGGCATCCAAATCTGTGTCAACTCCAAAAACAGAATAACCTTCTTCTTGAAGATATTTCATTAAAACGCCATCACCGCATCCAATATCTAAAACTTTAGAGCTCGTATTAAAATAATTTAAATATTTTTTTCGGATGTTTCTTATGTAGTTATAATAGTTATTCATCATATTGCATGTAATTCTCTACGATACCGCTCTATTTATATTAATAATTGGTAAGAATAAAAAGCAAAATCACTTGCCCATATATTCTTTTATTTCTTTGTTGTTCTCCAATTATAGTCAACACCTTCTTTGCCACCGTCGGGAATTGTTCCAGGAGGCAATCTTCCCTTATTTAAAAAGCTTTTAAGATGCCATACCCATAGACTGCCGCTAATTTTTCGCCCCGGACGACAGAAAATTGTTTGATAAATCATGACAATACTTAAAACTCCCCATATAGAAAAGAAAGAAACCCATGCATGAACAAGGCCATAGTGTTTTCTAAAAAACACATACTGACTATTTAGCAATATTTTATCTGTTATTGTCGAGCCACTCAATGCGCTTCCACTTCCAGGAGCATGTATAATCATTGTACGGTCTGTGACATAAAGTTTATATCCTTTTTTTATCAGGCGTAGAGCTATATCGTCCTCTTCAAAATAAAGAAAAAGACGGGGATCAAACATACCCACCTTAATTAAAGCCTCTCTTCTATAAACACCAAAAGATCCGTTGAGACGACTCACTGAGATTGAATCACTTGC
>Ga0209636_10005221_pt1 | contig 13267 bp, 16 predicted proteins | sample DeeMarSWOR152_54_FD_187464 | JGI IMG/M metagenome (GOLD analysis project Ga0209636, IMG submission 187464) | Marine sediment microbial communities from White Oak River estuary, North Carolina - WOR-1-52-54 (SPAdes) (version 2) | ecosystem: Environmental > Aquatic > Marine > Intertidal zone >...
TCCGATTACGATTTTTCCGTAGTCACCTCTTATCCTTGCGCCTGGACCTATGTAGCATTGTTTTCCAACAATCACGTCGCCGATGATCTCAGCGCTTTGGCTTATGTATGTTCCTTTGCCGATCTTTGGTATTTTATCTTCAAATCGATATACAACCATGTATTCAATCTCCGTCAGGTCAATGGACCATGTGACGTCCATTCTGGAACTCGGGCGTTGGGAGCCGAGTCTGCTCTCGGAATGTAGGGCTTGATGTCAATTATGGGCGAGCCTTCCAAGGCGTCAAGCCCCTTCACAGTCAAGTTGCACGCGTCGATTTTAACCAATTTCACAACACACAGACCTATTGGATTCGGACGACTAGGACTTCTGCAAGCGAAAACCCCGACTTCTACATCTGCGGCATGTCTTCTCGGAAAAACCCGCAAAGTGCGTCTCTCCTCTTCTTTATCGCGCAAGTGAATCCAATAAAGGATTATTATGTGGGAAAACTCGTTGATTCCTTTCAGTCCATCAGAAAACTCTTGGAAAATCCGCACCGTAGCTTCTGTTTCGCCAACACTTTCAACCACTCCGATGGAGTTCAATTCGCTTTTTTCACGCATGCTACTGCATCTCTTATTTACTTTTTGTCGCGAAACGTAAAGCACTTTCAGAGCATGTCTCAACGCATCTACCGCAAAGTGTACAGTCTGTTGAATGCCCTATATCTTCCATTTTTGCTATTCCCATTTCACATGCCTCAAGGCAATCTTCACAATTTTTACATTCTTCTTCATTCCACTCTATGGTCAATATGCTTGCTCTGTTAAATGCTCCTGAGATTGCTCCTAACGGGCATAAGTAGCGGCACCAAAAACGGCTGACAAGCATAGCCAAGGCAATTGTCAACGCGAGTGTAATCATGTGAATATAGAAGAACAAGCCGAGTCCTGCAGCCTCTGGATAAAGCAAACGGAAAGGTATGGCTGCGAAAAGAGAACCAGAAGGACAAAACTTGCAGAAAACCGTGTCCAAAGTAAACCACGCAAAAACAAGCGTCAGAAACAACATTATATATTTACTATACCAGTGATTTGTGGTTTTAGCTTTCTTAGCATTTGAATAACCGAGCAGATCATGCAAGGCTCCGAAAGGACACGCCCAGCCACAAAAGGCCCGACCAAAGATCATTCCGTAAACCCCCAGAGAACCTATGGTGAATAGTAATATTCCCACTAATCCATCTGTAATAAGCGTAGGAGCGTTCTGAAGGATGCCAATGGGACAGCCGAAAGCGGCGAGAGGACAGCCATGGCAATGAAGAAAAGGACACGCAAAGCCGGTTTTCAATACGCGGTAAAAGCCTATGTTTGAAATTGTGAATGCAGCAACCTGGGCGATTTTCCTTTTGTTGCTTAACTTCACTAAATGGTCTCCTTTAGATTCCTATGCATGACTCACAAATTGTTCTCACAAATCTCTCAGCTATCATAAGATACTCGTTTCTCCCTAGAAACATCAAGAGGACAAACAAAGCCAACAGAAGCAATTTAGGATTAGATTTTCGCTCCAATAGCGAACTCTCTCCTTTCATTTTTAGGGAATCAATAGTTCATCTATCTTGCTTGACAATATGGAAGCCTCGGTTAATCCCACATTTCTGTAGTGAACATTGCCGTTCTGATGAAGAATTACAATCGTTGGAATATACTCAACATTATGTTTATTGAAAACTCCAACTGTATCACGTGCAACCAGCCAATTCATGTTATGGTCCTTCTTAAATTGCGTAAGCGCCGTTTCACTATCACCGGAAGAACCAACAGAAATAACCACAACTTCGCTGTTGGTATAACTATTAAATATTTCAGCCAAGTGCGGTATTTCTTCTACGCAAGGACCACACCAAGTTGCAAAACAGTCTAAAACTACAACCCTTCCCCTGAATTCGCTGAAATCCGCGTCGGTTAGTGTGTAAAGAGAAGGAAGCTCACCAGTATTTGATGGTTGCGTGTTTTGCGATGCTGCGAAAACTCCTATGACCAGAACTGTCAGAACTAGGGAGCCTATGCCTAATACTTTTCTTCTAGACCATGCTCTGCTTTTTTTCGGTTCCCTCTTTCTTCGCAGACGTTCAGCTTCCAGTGCCCTTTGATGTTTCAGGGCTGATTGACGTCTTTTTTCTTTCCAGCTTTCTTTCTCCTTCTTTTTCGTCATTTCAGCGCCTTCAATTCATTTGAGCTCTGCCCGGTAATTTTCTCATGTAATATTTGTTTCCTTCATATTCAAGTTCTATGAGTCTATTTTCTTCTGAGAGCTTTTCAATGACATGCCAATTTGCACACGCCCTCTTCAAGAATTCTTCTACCGCTTCTTTACGCATCGGATGCACAGCCGTTATGCTCAGCAAATCCTCTTCAACATTTCCAGTATACGCAAAAGCGTTACCCTCATAACCTATCAAATACTCCACTCTGTCAGCGCTGAGTTCCTTCGCAAATACTTGAAACGAAGCGTTTACAACTTCTTCCTTCGCAGGTTTGACCCACTTCTCCGTGGGTGGTCTCGTCGGAATTCCAATGTAAGCTTTGTCCAGCTTTTTCAACTGCCCAAGAAACTCTGCAATCCTCTCAAACTCATTTTCATAGTCAACTTCATCAAGAAGCATTGTTTCGCTTACGATTTTTCCTTTGAAGTTCTCAGTGAACTCAAGTATCCCTTCTAGAACAGAGCTCAGCTTCAGGTTTCTGTGAGGTCTATCTATTTTTCTCCACAAATTCTCGCTCACAGCATCTACTTTCAGAGAAAGTAAATCCGCTGTCAACAAGTCTTTTCTTACGTCTTCTCGCCAGAGAAGTGAAGCATTAGTTAAAACAGCTGTTGGAACTCCAATCTGCTTCAAGAGAGATATTTCATCACCTAAGTTAATGTCTAGGGTTGGCTCTCCGTCTGGAACGAAGGTCAAGTAGTCGATTCTATGGTTTCGAGAGGCTGCCTCTTTAGCCTTCCTTTCAACTTCGTGGAAAACGTCTTCAGGTTCAAAGAACGCTTGTCTTTCAGTAGTCATACTGAGGGTCTTTCCTAACTGACAGTAAACGCAAGAATAGGAGCAGGTCTTTGCTGGAACATTGTTTATTCCTAAACTTTTTCCGAGCCGCCTTGAGGGAACTGGGCCAAAAGCCAGCATCCCTAGATTTTCCAGTTCAGGCACTCCCTCGCTTCAAAGCTGAGAGGATTCTGCTCCAGACTTTCTCTATCTCTTGTGCAGCATCGCTTCGCGGGGCGTATTCCGAAATGGGCTTTCCATTAACCATGGCTTCTGTTACAACAGGGTTGAAGGGGATTCTTCCAGCAACTCCAAATCCGTTGTCTTCACAAAAGCGTACTATTCTTTCTGTGTTCTCTTTGTTTATGTCATGCATGTTAACGCATACGGTAGGTGGCACTTCGAAGTGCTTCAGCAACTGCACCGCTCTCTCCAAATCATGAATCCCAGACATTGTAGGTTCAGCAACTATTAAGCCGACATCAACTCCGGTGACTGAAGCTATAACTGGGCAGCCGATTCCAGGCGAACCATCTATAATGACAAAGTCAGCATTCTCTTTTTCAGCCAGAATCTTAGCGTTCTGCCTAACTAGCGTGACAAGCTTTCCAGAGTTTGATTCACCTGGACTAAGCAGGGCATGAGACATAAAACCATATTTCGTCTTTGAAATGTACGCTTGCCCCGAAACCCGTTCAGTTAAAGTTATTGCACTTGCCGGACAGATAATTGCGCAGACACCACAGCCTTCGCATGCAAAGGGGTCAACTTGAAAATTCTCTGATACGGCGTCGAACCTGCATTTCTCACGGCATAAACCACACTTCGTGCAAGCAGCCTCGTCAATCACGGCTAGCTTTGAGCCTTTGAAATTCATAGTCTCAATAACGTCGGGATGTAGAAGCATGTGGAGGTCTGGTGCATCAACATCACAGTCAGCTATGACTGCGTTCTTGGCTAGAACAGCAAAGGAAGCCGTTATCGTCGTCTTGCCTGTGCCGCCCTTTCCACTCAGAACTGTCAAGTGTTTCATTTGACATACCTCTCTATCTCGTCAAAAAGGGACTGGAATTTCTCTTTCCACTCAGGCATCTCCAAGCTGAAGGGAATGCCTCGCGAGTAGAGCTCTGCAATTCGCCTTTGAAAAGGAATCTCAAGCAAAATCGGGATACGCCTCTCTCTGCAATATTCGTAGACTTTTCTGTCACCGATCCCTGCGCGGTTTACGACAACACCAGACGGTATTTTCATGCCTTCCAAAACTTGAGCTGCTATGTTCAAGTCGTGTAGACCAAAAGGTGTAGGCTCTGTCACAAGAAGGCAGAAGTCGCTTCCTCTTACAGTCTCAATCACTGGACAAGAGGTTCCAGGCGGCGAATCGAGAATCACGTTTTTGCTCTTATCGATCTGCCGTTTGACTTCTCTTATAATGGGAACCGGCATGGGCTCGCCCACCTCAAGTTCTCCAAAAACCAAATGGACGTTGCCAGCGACCCCCATTCTGACCGTTCCAATTTGATGCTTTTCCTCGGCGATCGCATGTTCAGGACAAATGATTGTGCAGCCGCCACAACTATGACAGAGTTCGGGGAATACAAGGACTTTTTCGGCGCTAACGAAAAGGGCGTTGTACTCGCAGAATTTGGCGCATTTTCCACAATAATTGCAGAGTTCTTCATTGATTCTCGGGATCGAAACGTAGACTGGTTTTTCCTGGCTTATTTTTGGTGTCATGAGCAGATGGGCGTTCGGTTCCTCTACGTCGCAATCTAAGAGCTGCACATCCCTAATGGACAACGCTAGATTAACAGCTACACTTGTCTTTCCAGTTCCGCCCTTTCCACTCGCAATGGAAATAATCATCAAACCGACTCTTCTAGCAGTTTTTTACGGCTCTTTTGGTCTACGTTCTCTTCTGAGATTCGACTATGCTCTTGTGGTAGTTGCTGTATAGAGCTATGACTGGGTTATGACCGAGTAAACGATCTTTGACTATGAGGGTGGTGACTGGAGCTTTGGAGTTCACAGTGAACAACATGTCGTGTCCTAAACACAAACCGACAATAACGTTAATGTCTGTTTCAGCTTTGTTCAGGAGTTCTGCTTGGAGAACCGGATTACAGCTCGCCTCGAACTTCAATGGATCTCCGATTTTGTACTTTTTATCCACATGAAGTCTAGTTTTGTCAACGCCACCACATTTACACAAGACCGATGCAACGCTAAATCCGCTTTTTTCAAGGAAGCTCACAATCCTCGCAGCTTCATCTCGCATTCCAGCACAGAATGCTACGCCAATTCTTTGGGCATTGATCAGTCTGCCAAATTCTATCAGCTCTTTGATTCTAGGGCGTACAGCCATGCGCACGCCCCTAATCGTTTCGTATGCCTCTTTCTCTGTGATGGTGGCTGGAACGTAGATCTTACTCACATCATTGTGTCCATACCTTCTAATCGCTGATTTTATCGTTTCCTCGCTTATCCTCATAGGACAATACTCCGGGAGTATGTCCTTTTTGATTTCCTCCAACGGTGAACTTTGGCAATAAGCTCCTCGACACTTGGCACATTGAGGAATGACACGCATTTCTATCTACTCCTATTTTAGGTTTGAACTGTCTTCTTTCTCTCACTTATTTCGCGATTGTTTTTTGCAGGGTTGTTATGGCAGGCTTGGACAATAAACGTTACTCGATGACTTGGATTGCACTTTGTGGACATTGAACTTCGCATGCTCGGCACACTAGGCATTCATCGGTTCTTACGGGCACAGACTTCTCGCTATTTATCTCAAAGACACCAACCGGACAAACATCAACGCATGTACCGCACCCAGTGCACTTCTCGTTATCAACTAGTATTCTCGCCATATCATCACCCTCTAACTCAATTCGCGTCCAAGCCTCAGCGCGTTACGTCTGCTCGGTTTTTTGTTGAGCTTTCCGTTTCTCGTATCTTACCAGTGCTTTTCGTAGTGCAGTAATTGCAAGCTTGGGGCAATCGAGTTTTGGTTTAGGTAGGCCTCCGAGCTCGTTCAGGATGTCACTTTCTGTTATCTTCTTTGCTGCGTGAATGGTCTTTCCCTTCACAAGATTAATCATGGCAGATGCTGAGGCAGCTGAGCCCGGGCAGCCTAGATAATAAAATTTGGCTTCTTTCACTATGTCATTCTTGTCAACTTTTAGATATAGTCTGATTACATCTCCGCATGGACCCGCATGGGTTTCAGCTATGTCGGGGGCACCTACAACTCCTACGTTTATCCTGTGTGCATACAGTTCTATAGCCTTCTTCGAGTATCCCGATTCCTTTAGTAGTCTGAGTTCCTCTTCAGTCAGTCTCCGCATCATTTTTTCGGCACCCTTAAATCCTGCATTCCCAGAAAACTGTCTTGATGTTGTTGGGTGTGTTGGCATCCATGCGCACGCTTCTCTTCAGTTGCCTCCTTTAGGGGTGCCGTGCCTCATGGCATCCTTCTGTGAGTTCTTCCAGCTCATTTCTATTGTAAGCTTCAACCAGCCGTCTGACAGTATTCGCATTAGCTCTTAGCACTGCCACTCGTGCATCTTGATAGATACTGAGACCTCTTGGGCCCATGCCATACGTGATTATCACATTTGGTTTTAGCTGCAAAATGAAGTCCGCGCGTCTTCCCGAACCTCCGAAATGCTCGCCAACGTTTGCCACTGTTTTCTGGCTTACAACATGCCCCTTTTCACCGACTTCTACAACCGCGAAGTAGGGTGCTCTTCCAAAGTGTTCTGATAACTGGGCATCTAAACCAGCTTCGTTGATTACTGGGATTACAATTCTCATACCCATTTGATCACCTCCTTCTCTGATACTTTCAAGTTTTTTCTTTCTTATAGTCTCAAGTTCTTCGTCCCAAGTGTTCAAGGTATTCTCTATCCTCAGTATTGTCCCCTTCGTTGACCTCGTCCTCCACCCATGCCCATTCCAAAATGTCCCCTAACTGTCGGTGCGTCTGTCTCTCTAAATTCTCCTCTCTTGTACTTTTCAACAGCCTCCCTAACGGTTCCAAAAGCACCTGTCACTATTCTTATACCCGCAGCTGAAAGTGCTTGAAAAGCATTTGGACCCACATTTCCAGTTATGAGCACTTTGACTCCTTTGCTCGCTATGGTTTGGGCGGCTTGGATTCCAGCGCCTCCCATTGCACCAGATGCTGTGTTGGGAATCGCTTCGAACTCCATACTTTCGGAGTCCACGACAACTAGGTACGAGCATCTTCCAAATCTTGGATCCACTTGCGCATCGAGGCTATCTGCTACCGCCGATACACATACCTTCACTAAACCACCTCCTCTGAGAGCAACTTCTCGCGTCGCTTCGAAACGATTGTGACAAGTCTCTTCCGCAAGACATCTCTTGTGGGCGTTATATCCCAGAGATTCAGTACTTCCTCGGCTAGTTCCTTATCTTCAAGGATTTCAGCAATCCACTTGTCAAAATCACCTCTATAGAGGTGAAATTCTAATGATTTGATGTCGACCTCCTTAATTTTCTCCAAGAATTCCTCAAAAGAAGCTGCACATTCACCTGTGTAGTTTCCGACACACGTGAAAAAATTGAAGGCCTGCTCTTCTGGCAGTTTTCTGAGAATTCTGGAAGCTTCTCTTTGCCAACCCCGTGCGCCCATTCTTATTCCTTCTTCCCTCTGATCATTCTTTGCAGCAACGTGGGATCTGGGATTCGGCTTTCTTTCCAAGCTTTTTCCTCCAAAATCTTCAGGATCTCAGTCTTCATAGTAACAGGGATATCGGTAGCTGTACGGACGAAAAGGTGGATATCGTCTGGCATTGTGCCATAGAGACGTTTGTGCAAGTCAATATAGTGGGTCAGCTTCACTGCTCGCCCCTTTGTTGTGTCGTTGGGGCGCATGCAGAGTTTAGCTATCAAAACCATGGCTTCTTCTTTGGTCTCAGCCGCAAGGAACAGATGTTCCGGAGTTGGACCAACATAAACTCGATCGCCAGTACGGGCATCATAAACATACCAGTCCTCTTCGAGGTCTTTCCTTCCAAGAAGCATACGCCTATACTTAGATCCATGAGGTCCAACAATAACTGGTACTCCCAGTCTCCAAAAGCCGCTTGCAATTGAAGCAGCCTTCTGCGACATTGCTCCCCACGCAACTCCCACGGCGCCAACCCGATTCAAAACGTAATCAGCAATCTCTTCATAATTGGCTCGCAATCTTCGTTTAGCAAAAATACTAGCTATTTTGATAGCGGCACCGGCAATGTGAGGATTCGATACGCAAGACCCCACGTTTAATAGACCTCCAGCGTCGAAGGAACCCGGAAATATTTCGTACGGTGTTTTTCCCTCATCATCTTTGTACATGCCAGCGGACATTGCCGCACATCCAGATGTGATTACAATGTATCGGCGATTAGCGAACTCCTTGCACATCTCCGCGATTTCTTCACCACCTTTTGGGTAGTTGGCGCATCCCACAAATGCCACTACACCTGGAATGTCTCCGAGAACTATGGGTCCACCAACATTTCTTATCTCCACATCTTGTATAGCGCCTCTTCCAGCGCGCACTTTGAATTTCTCTTCCTTCAATTTCTTTTCAGCTGCTTTTACAATAAAACTGTGTAAGGGTAAGTTTTCGGGACAGGCGCTTTCGCAACGTGCGCACCCTATGCACAAGTCATAGAGATCTGCTAGTTTGGCTAAGTCTCCCTCCGCCGCTCCATTTATCGCTTCTGGGATCGCCAGATCATTAGGGCAAGCTCTTCTGCAATCGTTGCATTTTCTGCATTTCTTTGCTGCTTCCACGACCTCTTCTACACTCGGAATTACTTTGAATTTCTCCCGTTGTGGAGCAACCTTCAAAGCGGTTCTAACAGCTACTTCACCGACTTTAGAAGGCTCTAGAATAAGCGCTCCAGGAGTTTTCCCACCTGCCAGATCTTCTACGATCTTATCCATAGAGTCATGAGTCCGATTCTGTAATCCCAAGCAGTTCTTCTCGCTTGAGGCTATTACAGGCGCTTTAATCTTCTGAGCTTCAACTAGTGCATCTGCCCGAATACACTGCTCGTCGACTACTACCACATCTGGAATGCCGCTTCTGATGAACCGCAACTGCCACGAGATAGGTCCAACGATCTTAGCCTTAGGGCTATACCTTGTTATGTCATGTGCAGTGCAGCACAGACCACAGACCTCAACTTCGTCATGCAGTCCATTTGCCTTGAGATAGTCCACGATTTCAATAGCAGGCGGAACATTGTGGCCGATGACTAATATGACAGGCTTGGCAGAATCAACCGCGCCGAAACCTAATTCTACAAGAGGAGCCTCTGGATCTGCCTTCGGGAAACCGTAGGCGGCGATTTGTGAAATATCAGCAACTTCCATTCCAACCTGATCCACCATACCTGCGTGAAGGACCTTTGACTCAAAGTCAAGGTTACTGCCCTCTTGCCCGGTGTGGGTTGCTGCTAAGAGATGTGTAACTTGAGTTTCCAAATAGTCAAGGACCCCTTCTAGGTCTCCGAGGGTCTTTGGTCGAATGCCGCAAACCAAGCGAGTGACGGGCGCTTCAACTTCAATGTTCAAACCTCCAACGTCTAGAGGATACCCGAGCCCAAATCTGTCAATAAGGTGTTCCACCAAGTGCCTAGCGTGACCAATGTGAGTCGCAGCGCCTATGCAACAAGCAAGCAGGACTATCCGAGACTGCTGCGCAGACATGTTCAATCCACAAGCTCCGCGCTTGTCACCTGTCAAATCGCACTTGCCAAAAGTGCAAAGACAGCAAACATCACAAAACGGCATGTAAAACGGCTTATACCTTTGCAGTAGCTTGAAATCCCACTCTCTAAGACCAGTTATAGACGGGAAAGGCGTCGGACCGACAGGCTCTTCCCATGCCTCTTCAATTATTCGACCGATAGACAACTCAAGATTCTTTATGGCTAGGACATCTGTCTTCAGTTCCTCTATCTTCACGTGAGCCGATTTTCCAGACATTTGAACTCATCTTCCTAAGGTTTCTAGTAGCTTTCTGTTATGATCGTAAATGTTAATCTCAAGGGGCATCTGTCCTACTGCAAAATGAGTGGCGCACGCAAGGCATGGATCATAGGCTCTGAAAGCCATCTCTATCTTGTTCAAGAGGCCTTCACTCACGTTTTCCCCTTGAATCAGCGCCTTGGCTGCGTCTCTTATAGACATACATATGGCTGGACTGTTGTTTGTTGTGGCCACTATCAGGTTGACTCGTTTGATCAGAGCTTCCTCGTCCAGCGTATAGTGATGAATTAGAGTGCCTCTTGCCGCTTCAACAATACCGACCCCTTCGCCAGGAGCGCCGGGCTTGTTGCGAACATCTTTGCTCGTTATTTCTTTGTCTCTGCTCAGTTCTAAGCATCTTTCAGCCGCGTACAATAATTCTATCAACCGAGCCCAATGAAACGCGAGGGTTGAATGAACAGGCTTCCCGCCAAGGGTCTCGTACATTCTCTTGTATTCTTGCTCAGCTAGAGGCGTTGCCATACCTTCCGAAGCGTTTAGTCGTCCCAAGGGTCCAACCCGGTAGATGCCACTGTCTGGTCCGCCGACGAATCCTTTCCATCCCACCTTCTTCAGGTAGGGGTACTTGACATAACTCCAAGGTTCAACGTGCTCCTCAATCACATCTAAGTATTCATGTGGAGCAAACTTCAGAAACTCTTTTCCACTAGGATCAACTACTCGAACCTTGCCGTCGTAGAAGTTAACTCTGTTGTTTTCGTCAACCAGACCCATGTAATATGTTTTCAAAGTATAGGCGTCGCTGAGAATCATGTCTACATAGTTTTTGTTCTTGAGCACAACATCATCAAACAGTTTTAGACTGAATTTAGCGAACTCAACGCTGGATTCAGCCATCTTCTCGATTTCTTGACGTTCTTCTTCTGTGATAGGTTTAGAAATGCCCCCAGGTAGTCCGCAGACGGGGTGAGTTGCCTTTCCACCGATCATAGCAGTTATTTTCTGACCGTAAGCTCGATGTTTGATTACTTCCTTTGCGATGTCCAAGCCAACTTTCTTTATTACTCCCAGAATGTTTCTTTCACCCGGCGGCGCGTCAGGTCCAACAACAAAGTCTGGGGCACCTAGAAAATAGAAATGAAGCGTGTGATCATAAATCATGTAGCCGCTGTACATGAGTTCCCTGAGCTTTTTGGCGGCTGAAGGGGGGTCTACCTTAAAGGCAGCGTCTAGAGCTTTTGTCGACGCAAAATGATGCGCGACAGGACAGACGCCGCATATCCTTGGAGTTATCACTGGAAGGTCTTCGGCTTTTCTTCCCTCGCAGAATCTTTCGAAGCCTCTGAGTTCGGGAATTTGGAAATAGGCGTTTTCTACATTTCCTTTTTCGTTCAAGAAGATTTCTATCTTGCCGTGACCTTCAAGACGAGTAATTGGACTTATGGTTATTGTTTTTGTACTCATTTGGTGGTTCCTCGCTGACGTAAGCTCGGTGGATCCTCTGGCTTCTCTCTTTGTCCTAGATAGCGTACAGTTTTCTTGACTATCTCCGAAAACGCCTTTGTTGCTGGAGAATCAGTATGTTCGGTGATGAACGGCATTCCGTTATCAGAATCACGACAGATCTCTGGATCTATGGGAATGCTGCCAAGAAACGGAACTGCCAAGTCCTCTGCGATCTTTTGTCCTCCGCCAACTTTGAATATGTTGGTCTCTGTTCCGCATTTCGGGCAGACGAAACCACTCATGTTCTCGACTATGCCAATTACAGGAACTCCAAGTTGCCTAGCGAACGTAACAGCCTTCTTGACTACGACCTGAGAAACTTCAGACGGTATCGTGACTATTATCACGCCATCCATGTCAGGGATCAGTTGCATGACGCTCAAGGGTTCGTCGCCTGTCCCAGGCGGAAGATCTATGAACAGAAACTCGAGCTCTCCCCACATTATGTCAGACAAAAACTGCTTAATGGCCCTCATTTTTAGGGGACCACGCCAAATGACTGGTGTCTCATCACTTGAGAGCATAAAATCCATGGACACAACTTTGATTCCAAGTGGGCCTATGACTGGAAATACGCCTATGGGATTAGCCTGAAGCCTCTGACCGTGGAGACCCAGCATTTTTGGCACACATGGACCGTGGATGTCAGCATCAAGGACACCAACGGAGTTCACGTAACCATGCATCGCAAAAGCCATCGCAAGATTCACGGTCACCGTGCTCTTGCCGACTCCGCCTTTGCCACTTATCACGGCTACTTTGTGCTTGATTTTGTTCAATTTGACCTTGAGCATCTGCTGTTCTAGATATTGCTCCTTTCTGGGGTCTGTGCACGAATCTACTTTTGAGCAAGATTCGCATTTTCCGTCGCATTCCGTGTTCACAATGAATCGTCTCCATCTCTCGCTATTGCGCCTCACCTATGTATAGTGGAGAAATAGTTTAATAGATAAACCGTATTAATACCTTTTGTTTAGAAACTAAACACGGTGCAGTACATGGATGAGGTTGACCGAAAGATAATATCACAACTTCAACAAGACGGACGAACGACGCTGGAAGAATTGGCTAAGATCGTCGGATTCACCAGCATGGGAATCAGAAAAAGGATGCAGAAATTACTGGACAAAGATGCCATCAAAGTATCAGCCTTACTTAACCCTTCGTCCTTCAAACTTTTTCCAGCCATCGTGTTGCTCGAGATGGAAAGCGCAGAGGCAACACAAAGCCTTCTTAAACGATTCAAAGACTGCCCGAGAGTGATCCACATCTTCAAAACCATCGGTGGCTTCAACCTCATCGCTCTGGTTGTCGCTGAAGACCAAGACACTCTTGAGAGCATATCTATGGAGAAATGCTCACTGAGAAGCGGTGGCGGAATACGCAGATCAGAATTCTACCCGATCCGCGAGATCTATTTTTCCCCTTTCCTTCCAGTAAGAGAACACCTCACCCACAAAAATAGAAGCATCGCTCCATGCCAAGTTAACTGTGAGCCTTGCGCTCGATACAAGACGAAAAAATGTGTTGGCTGCCCAACAACAAATCAATATCGAGGCACACTTTAGAAAATCAGCCAAGCAATCTGACACGAGATATGTTCTGAAGCTACACCAAACCTCTGTTGCGTATGCGTTGTTGTTCCCATGTTTTGAAGTCGATTGGCGGATCAACGATTTGGTTTTCTGGTTTTCTTTGGAGTTTGGCTGCGCCGTTTGG
>Ga0209636_10005223_pt1 | contig 13264 bp, 10 predicted proteins | sample DeeMarSWOR152_54_FD_187464 | JGI IMG/M metagenome (GOLD analysis project Ga0209636, IMG submission 187464) | Marine sediment microbial communities from White Oak River estuary, North Carolina - WOR-1-52-54 (SPAdes) (version 2) | ecosystem: Environmental > Aquatic > Marine > Intertidal zone >...
GTTGATGTTTGCTTCTTATAATTATACGGGAATAATTAATCATCCAAAGATAAAAAAAGCTGCTATAGAGGCTATTGAAAAATATGGTGCTGGAACTGCAGGAGTTAGGTTATTAGCTGGAACTACCAAAATACATGAAGAACTGGAAGCAAAGATTGCAGAATTTAAAGGAGCAGAAGATGCAGTTACCTATAGCAGTGGATATGTAACTAATTTAAGTGCTATTTCTACACTCTGTGGAAGAGGAGATTTAGTCATAATTGATAAATTGGACCATGCCAGTATAATTGATGGTTGTCTGCTTTCAGGTGCAAGCCATAAATCATTTTTACATAATAATATGGAAAGTTTAGAGAGAATATTAGATAATTCTAAGGAAAGTGCAAATAAGTTAATAGTAGTAGATGCGGTGTATAGTATGGATGGAGATGTAGCTAATTTACCTGAGATATCCCGTCTAGCTAAAAAGTATAATGCTAAAGTAATGGTAGATGAGGCTCACTCAATAGGAGTTATAGGAAAGACTGGCCATGGCATAGAAGAACATTACGGACTAAAAGGAGTAGTAGATATTCATATGGGAACTCTGAGTAAGACTATTCCCAGTATTGGAGGTTATTTAGCAGGAGATAAGGATTTAATCAATTATTTAAAGCATACTTCAAGGGCATTTATATTTTCAGCAAGTCTTCCACCAGTAGCAGCAGCTATTGCTAAAGCTTCTTTAGAAGTTATTGAAAACGAACCTGAACGTATGTTAAAGTTGCAGAAAAATAGTAAACAATTTAGAGAAGGACTAAATTCTATGGGTTATAGTACTATGAATAGCACAACTCCTCTTATTCCTATTTTAATTGGTGAAGAGGAAGATACTTTAAAGTTATGTAAATTAGTTCATGATGAGGGGATATTTATCTGTCCTATTCTCTTTCCTGCAATTCCTAAGGGAACCAATAGACTCAGAGCTCATGTTCTGGCAACTCATACTTCTAAAGACATTGATAAGGCTTTAGATATCTTTGAAAGAGCTGGGGAAAAATTAGGATTGATCTAGTATCAAATTTATTTGACAAGAAAATATGAATAGCTTATAATCTCTAATAAAGATTGTTATAGTTTTAATATAAGCACTATTGTTTTAAAAATTTGATAGTGCTTATATTTACTTCATAATAAAATGGTATTTGTTATTTGTGATAATAGATACAATAATTTCCAGTGAGGAGAGATATATAATGCTCGATAAAAAGGTAATGTTAACTGAAGAGGGTTTAAAAAAAGTAGAAGAAGAACTTCATTATCTTAAAAGGGTAAAAAGAAAAGAGATTGCTGAAAAAATTAGAAATGCAGTAACCTTTGGTGAAATTGCTGAGAATGCAGAATATAATGTTGCTAAAAATGAACAAGCCTTTGTTGAAGGAAGAATTTTGGCTTTGGAAAGAATTATGGAAAATTATGAATTAATAGATAATGAAAAAAAAGATCCAAATTATGTTTCACTCGGTTCAGAAGTATTAGTTGAAGATTTAAAAAGCAAGAAAGAAATTAAATATATTATTTTAGATTATGTAGAATCTGAACCTGATTGTGGTAAAATATCTATCTCTTCACCCATTGGAAAGGCAATTTTAGGAAAAAAGAAAGGCGATGTAGTAGAAATTAGAGTCCCTGCGGGGAGTCTTAAGTATAGAATTTTGGATATTAATTAATTTATTGATTATAATTTTAATAACATAAATAATTATTGATCGTAATAATGAACAAAGTTTAAAAAAGTTAAAAAATAAAACACTTTGTTCATTATTTATTTTTGACACTAATTTAATAGATAAAAAATAAATCCAAAATAAATCCAAAATACATTTAACCCCGGCTAAAAGATTATCAAAAATGGTGTTATAATAGTTTTAAGTTTTTTTATCTAAAATTTACATCTGATGCGAGGAACATGAGGTGGACTAAATGGATATAAAAAAGAGTACAGCAGAAATGATAGCTAATAAATGGGAAGAAATGAAAGAATTAAAAAAAGAAGGTATCGATCCTTTTGGAGATAGTTTTGTTAGGACTTGTAAGATAGTCGATTTAATAGAGAAGAATAAAGATTTGGAGATTGGTGGATGTGGCCAAGAAGAAGTTACTATAGCCGGTAGGTTAATGGCTTTAAGAAGACATGGGAAGGCTATCTTTGGTAATATTGAAGATGTCAGTGAAAAAATACAAATTTATATAAAGTCAAATGAAATTGGAGAAAAAGCATTCAATCTTTTTGGGAAAATTGATATTGGGGATATCTTAGGAGTTGTTGGCTTAATCTTTAAAACTAGAACTGGCGAGATTACTATTTTAGTAAAAGAATTTACTCTTTTATGTAAATCCTTACGTAGTTTACCCGAAAAGTGGCATGGTCTAAAAGATGTAGAGATAAGATATAGAAAACGATATTTGGATCTTATAGTTAATTCTGCAGTTAGAGAAATTTTTATTAAAAGGAGCAAAGTAGTACAATCTATAAGAAATTTTTTAGATAGCAGGGGGTATTTAGAAGTTGAAACTCCTATAATGCAGCCTATTCCTGGTGGAGCTACAGCTCGCCCTTTTATTACCCATCACAATACACTTCATAGAGATTTTTATTTACGAATTGCCCCAGAACTATATTTAAAACGTTTGTTAGTCGGAGGGTTCGAAAAAGTATATGAATTGAGTCGGAATTTCAGAAATGAAGGTATTTCTACTAAACATAATCCCGAATTTACTATGTTAGAGTTATACGAAGCATATGGTGATTACCATAGTATGATGCAAATTACCGAGGAATTGATAGTATATGTAGTTAAAAATGTTTTTGGAAGTTTAGAAATTGAATATCAGGGTAATAAAATTAATTTTACTCCACCCTGGAAAAGAATAAGTATGTATAAGGCGATTAAAGAGGCGACTGGACTACAGGTAGATAAAGTATCTCAAAAAGACTTTAATAAAATAGTAAAAAAGTACAGCTTGAATATAAAAGGTAATATAAATAGGGGTGAAATTGCCAATGAGCTTTTTGAAAAATTTGTAGAACCAACCTTAATTCAACCAACTTTTGTTCTTGATTATCCCCTTGAGCTTTCTCCCCTATCAAAACAGAAGAAAAATAATCCAGAATTGGTGGAACGTTTTGAGTTGTTTATTAGTTCAATGGAATTAGTTAATGCATTTACCGAATTAAATGATCCTGCAGAACAAAGGCGTAGATTTGAAGAACAAGTAGCCAAAAAAGAAGCAGGAGATATGGAAAGTCATTTTATGGATGAAGATTATGTTGAGGCATTAGAATATGGAATGCCCCCTGCCGGTGGTTTAGGCTTAGGTATTGATAGGCTGATGATGTTGTTTACTAATTCCGATTCTATTAAAGAAGTTATTCTTTTCCCTCAATTGAAATCAAAGAACTAAATTCGTATCGAGTATCGAGTATTGCGTATCGCGTAAAGAGGAATAGTTAGTTGGCTAATTGGTAAATATATGAGATTGGATAAATTTTTAAAGGTAAGTAGAATAATCAAGAGAAGGACAGAAGCTAAAAAGGCTTGTCTGGCTAAATGTATTAAAATAAATGATCGAATTGCTAAAGCGGGAGATGAAACAAAGACTGGTGATGAAATAGAAATTAATTTTGCAAGTAAAATTCTGCAAGTAAAAGTAATAGAAGTACCTTTGAAGAATATTCCAGCAGGGAAAGTAAATTCCTTGTATGAAGTAATAAAAGAAATTAAAAAAGAAGAAGATTGAAGTTTTAGAAAATAATCAGGTAATCGGAAGCTCGAATACAGAATTCAGAAGCCAGAATCCAGTATTCAGAATAATCTTAAATTATAATATTGTGTTATGTATGGAATTATTATGCATTCTTCTGAATTCTGACTCCTTAATGCTTTATATAATAAATAAAAAAGTTATAGATTTCGAGCCATGTTTTTGTGTTACAAGTCAATAAAAGAGGTTTTTGACAAATGGAAGAGAAGATAAAAGAGTTGTCAGAAAAAATAATAAGACTATTGGAAGAGAAAAAGGTCCAAGAGCTAAAAGAAATTATTGATAACCTCTACCCCACAGAGTTTGCAGAATTAGTTGACTACTTAACGTTAGAGCAAACTATTGAAATATTTAAATTGCTTAAAGATGATGAAAAAATTGCTGAATTACTTTCAGAATTAAATTCAGAATTACAAGCAAGTATTTTGGAAGCTCTGGGCAAGGATAAGGCTTCTGATATCTTGGAAGAAATGGATACTGATGATGCAGTTGATTTTTTAGGGGAAATAGCTCCTCAAGAATCCCGAGAATTATTAGATTTAATGCCCAAAGAAGAAGCTGAAGGGATAGAAGAATTATTAAAATATGAAGAGAATACAGCCGGGAGTATAATGACCAATGAATTTGTTGCTCTACTTGAGAATATTACAGCTGAAGAAGCAATAAATAAGATAAGAGAGCTTAGCCCGGAAGCAGAGATGATTTATTATGTCTATATAGTAGACAAGAGAGAAAGATTAATTGGAGTTATATCTTTAAGAGATTTAATTGTTGCTGATCCCAAAGCCAAGATATCAAAGATTATGGAGGAGGAAGTAATAAGTGTCTTAGATACTGAAGATCAAGAAACGGTGGCTCGGGTAATTTCTGATTATGATTTTTTGGCTATCCCAGTTATAAATAAGATAGGTGTATTATTAGGTATTATTACTGTTGATGATATTATTGATGTAATGCAAGAAGAAGTTACTGAGGATATCCATAAAATGGCTGGTTTATCTGAAATATATGAAGATAAACTTATTAAAGCAAATTCGTTAACCAGAGCGAAAGCTAGACTTCCCTGGTTATTCGTATGTATGGTAGGAGAAATATTTTCTGGTTCAGTTATAAAATTTCATTCCGAAACCTTACAAGCTGTAGTAGCTATGGCTTTCTTTATTCCTGTAATTATGGCTATGGGTGGTAATGTAGGTGCTCAATCTTCAACTATTGCAGTTCGTGCTTTAGCTACTGGTCAACTTAGAATGGATGAATTGTGGTGCAATGTATGGGCTGAGACTAAGGTCGGTTCCTTAATAGGGATAATTGCTGGGATAATTATAGCTGGGGTAGCATTTATCTGGCAGGATGACTATGTGTTAGGACTGGTAATCGGATTATCACTATGTATAACTATGATAACCGCAGCTACCGTTGGGACTTTATTGCCTTTGATTTTTACAAGACTTAAGATTGATCCGGCAATTGCTGCTGGTCCATTTATTACTACAACTGTAGATGTAGGTAGTTTATTAATATATTTTAGCTTGGGTACTTTTTTATTAAAAATTTTTGGTAAGTGGTAAATGGGTTTATTGATATGATTCCTCTTTAAAAATTACTTAAAATTAATGATTATTTTAGAGCAAAGCTTTCTTGTTTTTTGTAAATATTAAAATAAAAATAAGCGAAGAAAGAAGAAGGGAGAAATAAAATGAGTGAAATCTTTGAAGTATATGCAAGGGAAATATTAGATTCAAGAGGAAATCCCACTATCGAAGTGGAGGTTGAATTAGAAAGTGGAGCTATAGGTATAGCTCAAGTTCCGTCCGGAGCCAGTACAGGTACACATGAAGCTATTGAATTAAGAGATGGTGACCAAAAAAGGTACTTAGGCAAAGGAGTTCTTAAAGCAGTCGAGAATGTAAATAAAATTATCGCTCCTGAGATTATCGGATATGATGCAACAGACCAACTATTAATTGATAAATTATTGATTGAACTTGATGGGACTCCCAGCAAAGGGCGGTTAGGGGCCAATGCTATCTTGGGGGTATCTTTGGCTACCGCAAAAGCAGCGGCTGATTTTTTTGGATTACCATTATATTATTATATCGGGGGAGTAAATGCTAAAGAACTTCCTGTGCCTATGATGAATATATTAAATGGAGGCAAACACGCTGATAGCGGAGTAGATTTACAAGAATTTATGATTGTCCCAGCAGGCGGAGCTAATTTCAGGGAAAGTCTACGGATGGGGGCGGAAACTTTTCATATTTTGAAAAAAATATTAAAGGAAAAAGGCTACAATGTAGCAGTGGGAGACGAAGGTGGATTTGCTCCTAATTTAAAATCCAGTGAAGAGGCGATTCAATTAATAGTAGAAGCAATTAAAAAAGCAGGATACGAGCCTGGAAAAGATATTTATATAGCCTTAGACCCTGCTGCATCTGAATTATACCAAGATGAAAAATATGTATTATCCCGGGAAGGAACAGTTAGAACTTCCGATAAGATGATAGATTATTACGCTGGATTAGTAGATAAATACCCTATAATTTCCATAGAAGATGGTCTTGCGGAAGATAATTGGGAAGGATGGCAAAAACTCACTCAGAGATTAGGTCATAAAATACAGATTGTTGGAGATGACCTTTATGTTACTGATAAGAAGAGGCTTAATCGAGGGATTGAGTTAAAGGCTTCTAACTCAATATTAATAAAATTAAATCAGATTGGAACCTTAACAGAAACTTTGGATACGATTGAAACAGCAAAAAGGGCAGGTTTTACTGGGGTAATTTCTCATCGTTCTGGGGAGACAGAAGATACTACTATTGCTGATTTAGCAGTTGCGACTAATATCGGGCAAATAAAAACTGGTTCTCTCTGCAGAACAGATCGAATTGCCAAGTATAATCAATTATTGCGTATTGAGGAACAATTAGGTGAGTTAGCAGTTTATCGGGGGAAGGCAGTATTTAATATAAAATGATATCAATTAGGTCAATATTTCATTCGAAAATAATTTGGGCTTTAATTTTACTTTTAATATTTTATATAGTTTTTTTATTTTCGGATAAATATGCCAAGATATTACAGTTAAAAGAAGATATCAAGGAATTAGAATCAGAGATAGAAGATTTAAAATTAAAGAATAGCAATTTATCACAAGAGGTAGAATTGTTAAAAGGTGATGAATATATAGAAAAAATTGCCCGAGAAGAATTAGGTCTTGGTAAACCCGATGAAATTATTTTTAAGGCTATAGAAAAATAAGATTCGTATCTCGTATCTCGTGAATCGTATCTCGCATTATAGCGTAGAGCGGGCAACGTTTAGCTTATAGAACGTAGTAATATTTAATGAGTAATGTGTAGGGGCACGATGCATCGTGCCCGATAGAAAAATTATCGAAATAATTCGGGTCGGATAAATCCGACCCCTACCCCAAAATTCAAAGCTCTAATGACAGAGAATATGATAAACTGATAACTAATGGCTAAAAACTGTGAACCGTCGACTGAAACTTATACTAAATACTAACGACTATTTATTAACCACTGATATTCGGTTCTAAATACTGTCACTTGAGTAATTATAAATTTATAAACGTAACTATTTATATTTTTATTGACGATTTAAAAGATTTATCATATAATGGATTGCAGTCTGCCGGAGTGGCGGAATAGGTAGACGCACAGGACTTAAAATCCTGCGAGCTGTAAAGTTCGTGCCGGTTCGATTCCGGCCTCCGGCACCTATAAACTATATTTACTTATGAAATTGACTTTATTTATTGGAAAAATAGTGTTAGAATTATTTGAGAAAATAAAATCAGATACTTTTATGTTACAGATGTTAAAATACGCCGCGGGGTGGAGCAGTCAGGTAGCTCGTCAGGCTCATAACCTGAAGGTCGGTGGTTCGAATCCGCCCCCCGCAACCAACTTCTAAAAAACCTCTTCATTTGATTAAGAGGTTTTTTGTTAATATAATAGAAATAGAATAACAGCTTTTTATTTATACATTTCAATCCTTTTAAAAAATATTAATTTTAGGCGGTGTAGCTCAGATGGCTAGAGCATGCGGTTCATACCCGCAGTGTCCTGAGTTCGAGTCTCAGCACCGCCACCAAAGAATATATAGTAGCATATTAAATTAAAGGCCTTTCAATTGCAAAGGCCTTTAATTACAAGAGGACTAAAAATGTTGGAAGAGAAAGTATTCGATACTATAAAAAAATTTAATATGCTTTCTTTCGATGATAAAATCTTGGTAGGAGTATCAGGAGGCCCCGATTCAGTTACCCTTTTAAAGATTTTATTATCTTTCCGCCAAAAATATCATTTATCAATATATATTGCTCACCTTAATCATATGTTAAGGGGAAAAGAATCAGATGAAGATGCAAATTTTGTTAGAAATTTAGCTCGAGAATTAGATCTACCCTGTGAAGTTAAAAGCTATAATTTAACTGAAATTGCCCAAAAGAAACGATTAACCCTCGAAGAAGCTGCCCGAGAATATCGGTATATGTTTTATTTAAAAACCACTCAAAAATTTGGGGCAAATAAGATTGCTTTGGGACACAATGCTGATGATCAGGTGGAAACTGTTCTAATGAGATTTTTAAGAGGGAGCGGATTAGAAGGATTAATGGGAATCCCATCAGTACGAGACAAAATAATCAGGCCTTTAATAGAATGTACCCGAGAAGAGATTGAAGAATATTGCCAGGAACATCAAATAGAATACCGAATAGATTCAACCAATAAAGAAATTTTATATTTTAGAAATAAGATCAGATTAGAGCTTTTGCCCCTTCTTTCCCATGAGTATAATAAAAATATAAAAGATATTATATTACATCTGCAGAGTATTATTAGTGAAGTTTCAAAATATCTCCAACAAAAAACAGAATTAATATTTAGAGAGATAGCAGAAATAAAAGGTCGAGAAAATGTAATTATTGATTTAAAAAGTTTAAATTCTCTCCCTATGGTTTTCAAAAGAAGGATAATCAGGAGATCTATCGAAGTTATAAAAGGAAATCTTTATTCTATTAATTTTGCCCATAATGATGAAGTATTAAAACTTACTGAATATCAATCCGGTGAAAAAGAAATTCATCTTCCTGATAATTTGCGGGCTAAAAAGATCTATAACCAGCTGATAATTTATAAAAAGAAAATTTTTAAAGATCATCCAGAAGAAACATCTGCCCCCTGGGAGTATAATTTGTCTGTTCTGGGCCAAACAGAAATTAAACCCTTGGGTATAGAAGTGAAAGTAAAAATACTGGACTCTAAAGGAGTAAAAACTTCTCAATTTTCTAATAGAAAAAAATCTGATTCGGAGTTTGTGGAATTTATTGATTATAATAAAGCTAAATATCCCTTAAAATTAAGGAATAGACGAGTAGGAGATAAATTTTATCCCTTAAAGATGGCAGGAGCAAAGAAGGTGGGGGAATTTTTCATCGATAATAAAGTTCCTAAAAGCCATCGAGATTTAATTCCTCTCTTGATAGATAGTGAAGGTAAGATAATATGGATTGTAGGGATGAGATTAGATGACCGGGTAAAAATTACCTCTGATACTAAAAAAATACTATACATAAAGATAAAAACAAAGAGTAAATTGCTACACTTCTAAATGAAATATAGAATTTTAAGTGGAACATTTTTAAATAAAGGAGGAAGAGCATGCTAAGCAATAATGAAGTTGACGAAATATTAATTACCGAAAAAGAAATTAAAGAAAAAATTGAAGAGTTGGGTAAAAAGATAACCGAAGACTATAAAGGTAAAGATTTAGTTTTTATTGGTGTGTTAAGGGGAGCGGTAGTCTTTATGGCTGATCTGGCTCGAGCAATTTTCATACCTATGATATTTGATTTTATTGCAATTTCTAGTTATGGTGCAGCTACGGAATCTTCGGGTGTAGTCAGAATATTAAAAGATTTAGATGAAACCATTGAAGGTAAAGATGTCTTAGTAGTGGAAGATATTGTAGACACTGGCTTGACTCTTGATTATTTACTTCGAATATTAAAATCACGTAAACCTGCCAGCTTAAAGGTTTGCACACTTTTAAATAAAAATGCTAGAAGAAAAGTAAAGGTTAAGGTTGACTATTCGGGCTTTGATATTCCTAATAAATTTGTAGTAGGATATGGCTTAGATTATGAAGGGAAGTTTAGGAATATTCCGTACGTTTTTACCCTTAATCCAAAAATTTACCAGGGAGAATTAAAATAAAATCGTATCTCGCATCTAGTATCTCGTATCTCGTGAGGAACCCAAACGCTATAAGCTATAATACGAGATACGATTCACGAGATACGAGATACGATTTTATGATTGTGTTTGTTTTTGCTTAGGAAATATGCTAAAATTATTTTGCGATAAGGTTATTTAATACTTTGTTAATGCAAAAATTCTAAAAAAGGAGATATTTTTTTGTCTAAATTACCTGATTTTAATAAAAAAAATTTTAGAGGAAATAAAAGTTATAAAAATATCGGGCTATATTTACTGGTATTAATTATAACAGTTTCGATTATAAGTTCGTTTTTTGAGCCTAAATCTACTCTTCAAGAACTTACATATTCCCAATTTTTAAAAGAAGTGGAAGTGAATAATGTATCTAACGTTACTATTGTAGATAATTCTATAACCGGTAGCCTAATTGATGGTACAAAATTTTCTACCTATTCACCCAATGATCCAGAGATGATAAACATTTTACGTAATAAGAATATAGTAATAGAAGCCAAACCTCCGGTAGAGGTATCCTGGTGGGTGCGTTTACTTTCATCTGTATTACCCATGCTTTTGATAATTGGAGTATGGTTATTTATGTTACAACAGATGCAAGGTGGAGGTAATAAGGTTATGTCCTTTGGCAAAAGCAGAGCTAAGCTTTTAGGAAAAGAGACACCTAAGGTAACTTTTAAAGATGTTGCTGGGGTAGAAGAAGCCAAAGAGGAAGTTGCAGAGGTAATAGACTTTTTAAAAAGTCCAGTGAAATTTAAGAAATTAGGTGCTAAAATACCCAGGGGGATTTTGCTTTATGGTCCACCTGGAGCTGGTAAAACCTTACTGGCTCGGGCTATTGCTGGAGAAGCTGGGGTGCCTTTCTTTAGTATAAGTGGGTCTGACTTTGTAGAAATGTTTGTCGGAGTCGGAGCTTCCAGAGTAAGGGATTTGTTCAAGCAAGCAAAAAGTAATGCCCCTTGCATTATTTTTATGGATGAAATCGATGCGGTAGGCAGACATCGGGGAGCTGGTTTAGGGGGAGGACATGATGAGAGAGAACAGACTTTAAATCAGCTATTGGTAGAAATGGATGGTTTTGACCAGAATATAGGAATTATAATGATTGCTGCTACTAACCGTCCCGATATTTTAGATCCTGCTTTACTTAGACCAGGAAGATTTGATCGACGTATTGTAGTGGATAGACCTGATATAATAGGTCGAGAAGAAATTATAAAGGTCCATGCTCGAGGTAAACCATTATCTAAAGATGTAGATATTAAAGTTTTAGCCAGAAGGACTCCTGGATTCGTCGGTTCTGATTTAGCAAATTTGGTAAATGAAGCAGCTTTATTAGCTTCCAGAAAAGGCAAGAATGAAATCGGAATGGAAGAGCTGGAAGCAGCTATAGATCGAGTAATTGCAGGACCAGAAAGAAAAAGCAGACTAATTAGCGACAAAGAAAAAGAGATAATAGCCTATCATGAGTCGGGACATGCTATTGTAGCAAGAATGTTACCTAATTGTGATCCAGTACATAAAGTGTCTATCATTCCTCGAGGTAATGCTACTTTAGGTTATACCTTGCAACTCCCCACCCAGGATAGATATTTAATTAGTAGATTAGAGTTGATGGATAGATTAGCAGTTTTATTAGGGGGAAGGGTAGCTGAAGATATAATATTTAAAGATGTTACTACTGGAGCCCAGAACGACCTGGAAAGAGCTACCAAGGTTGCCCGTCAGATGATAACTGAATATGGAATGAGTGACACTTTAGGCCCTATTACCTTAGGGAGAAAAGAACATCAAATATTTTTAGGAAGAGACATTTCCCAGGAACGTGATTATAGTGAGGAGATTGCCAATAAAATAGATAAAGAAGTTAGAAAGATTATCGAAAATGCTTATTCCCGAGCCAAAGATATTTTAACTAAAAATAAAAGGAAATTAAAAAAAGTAGCACGTAATTTAATAGAAAGAGAAACCTTAGAAGGAAAAGAATTAGATGATTTATTAAGTGGAATAAAATTGGTTAATATAAGCAAGTTTAAGATGAACCTTTTATTGATTTAAAAATAATTATCATTAGCCAGTTAGTATTTAGTGAATAGTATCTTGTAAAAGATAGAAGTCCGGAGATAGAATTCAAGATCCAGAATATTAAATAACGTATAATGGTAGCGTTTCACGGATATTGCTTAAAATATAGCAATGAGTAATATTAATGATTTAAAAAATTTCATAATCTCTTAAAATATTTTTTGGATAGAGAGGTGAAATAAAATGAAAGAGAAAGAGATTAATCCAGGCAGAAAGAAAGAAGATAGGGAAGAAGTCGATAAGAAAAAGAAGGAAGAATGGCTTAAAAAAGAGAAGATAAGGATGATTGAACAAAGGAAAGAGTATATGAGTTATCTCAAAGGGGTAATGCATAAGAAGGGATTTAACCCGAAATTAAAGAAGGATAAGTTCTTAGGTGGAGTAAGAGGAAGAGGATAAGAAAAAAAATAGTTTAAAAATTTTTTTAAAAAAGAAGGAATTTTAAGATAAGATATAGTATATATATAAATACTGAATGATAATTCGCCTTTACACTGATCTAATAATCATAAATAAAGTTAGGTTTTATAATTCGTCAAAAAGAGGAAAAAGCGAAAGGGCAAATTAAATTGAAAAGGGAGGTGTAAAAAAAGAAAAAATAAATATCTAAAAAATTAATTTTGTTTAATAAAAATAAAGGAGGAAGAAAATAATAATGAAAAAAATTATTTTAATTTTAACATTATCTTTGGTATTAATAGTTGGAATGAGTTTTACAGCTTTGGGAGCTCAAAAAACAGTTTCTTGGGTAATCGGCTCTGAGCCCCCGTCTTTAGACCCTTGCTTAGCTACCGATAGTATTTCCATAGATATGTGTGAAAACCTTTTTCTAGGATTAACTGACCTGGGTTTTGATGTATTTACAAATGAAACAGAGGTTAGGTCAGAGTTAGCTACTTCCTGGGAAGTATCAGAAGATGGTTTAGTCTGGGCTTTTCATATGAGAAAAGACGTGAAATGGAGTGATGGAAAACCAGTTACTGCCTATGATGTAGAATATGCAGTTAGAAGAACCTGTGATCCTGCTACTGCTTCTGATTATGCTTATGTACTTTACATTATTAAAGGAGCTAAAGAGGTAAATACAGGTGAGATAACTGATCTGAGTCATA
>Ga0209636_10005224_pt1 | contig 13263 bp, 13 predicted proteins | sample DeeMarSWOR152_54_FD_187464 | JGI IMG/M metagenome (GOLD analysis project Ga0209636, IMG submission 187464) | Marine sediment microbial communities from White Oak River estuary, North Carolina - WOR-1-52-54 (SPAdes) (version 2) | ecosystem: Environmental > Aquatic > Marine > Intertidal zone >...
ATGTGGAAATTTCTGCAGCATTTCCTGCTGGAGTTATCGGTACAACTGCCGAGGATCTTAAAGAGGCAGCAGGAGGAGAGAACTACGAATGGACCGAAATGTATCCTGGGTTCGCCAAGATTGCAAAGGAGGAAGGCTTTGAAGAGGTGGCAGCAGCCTTTAAGGCAATAGCTGTAGCAGAGAAGCAGCATGAAAAGCGATATCTTGGTTTACTGGCAAATATTGAGAAAAAAACGGTCTTCAAAAAAGACAAGCCTGTTGTGTGGCGTTGCAGAAACTGTGGTTATCTTCACGAGGGAACTGAGGCACCCGATATATGTCCTGCGTGCAAACATGAACAGGAATACTTCGAGCTTTTAGCTGAGAATTGGTGATAAAGTAAAACGGAGGGAGAAGAAATGGAAAAATTTGAATCTGTTGATGCACTATTGGACTTTGCTATTGAAAAAGAGGAGGAGGCCAACAAATTCTATCTTTATCTCGCCAATAAGATGGAAAGAGAAAATATGAAAAAGGTTTTTGAGAGCTTTGCAGCCGAAGAGGCGAAGCACAAGGAAAAAATATCGGCAGTAAAAGAAGGAAAACAGTTATTACCTGTAGAACAAAAGGTAACTGACCTTAAAATCGGCGACTATCTTGTTGATATTCCAGCAACTGAGGATATGAACTATCAGGATGCGCTGATTCTTGCCATGAAAAAGGAGAAGGCTTCCTTCAGGCTATACACAGATTTAGCTGCAACCACTGAGGATAACAATCTGCAATCACTAATGCAGGGATTGGCTCAGGAAGAGGCAAAGCACAAATTGAGACTTGAAATCGAATACGATGAAAACTTTTTAACCGAGAAATGGTAAAATCGATTCACAAAATATAAAACATTGGTTTAATCTCCATCTCAGACCGTGTTTTATCGCTCATCAAATAGTATTAAATCTAACTTTGGTTATCCACATCCTTGAATATCAATCATCGATTAGGACGGGGGACAATATTTGAGCGGAGACTTCACGCTACCTTTAAAATCGTCTGAACAGTTTCCTATTTACTTTTTGGAACCCACAAACGAATTAATGAGAAAACATATCATAAATTCAAGGTTAAGAAAAAGGGAAGAGGATAGATATCAGCATATCGAGCTCGAGGAGTTCAAGAAAAAATTGAAATCTATAAGGGAGGAAAATGTTCGAGATATGGAAAAAAATGTAGAAAAAATACAGATATTGCTTAAAGAAAAGGGGATAAAATCTTATTATGCTGAGAATACAAAAGACGCAGCTAGGTACATTAAAGACACCCTCAACAAATCGAAAATAAGCACCATATGCATCAACAACTCCTCTGTTGTGCGGGAGGTTATACCAGAGATAGATGATGATTTGGAGATAATGGATACCTACAACCCAAAATCAAGGGAGATCGAAAACACGGATTCTTTAAAATATTGGGAACTACCAGAGCTTGTTGAAGAGAGTTTATGGAATTCCTTTGACATCATAGAATCAAAGTATAAAGATAAATACGGTTTTGCAAATCTTTTTGGGGTGAATGCGATTTCCTCGGAGGATGGCAGCATTTTCTTTGTCCAGCATTTTGACAACATCTCTGAATTTTTAAAGAGCGCAAAAAAAACTATACTTGTAATTGGAATTGAAAAAATCGTAAAGGACCGAGAGCAAGCCCTTTTTATTTCCAAGAGCGCGGCACTCTTTGGATTAAAAAGCATTATTCTGGGCATCTTATCGAAAGGAACAAAATTCCAAAAAATCTCGATTGATGAGGCAAAAGCTAAGTTTAAAAAAGATGAAGAGCTGGGGGTAAGTAATATTCATGTTATAATTTTGGACAACGGCAGAAAGGAACTGTTGAAGAGCGAATTCGAGGAGTTTTTACATTGCATAAACTGTAGGGCATGTGGAAGTGTCTGTCCTCGCTCTTTGCTTACAAAAGAGGAGGAATTTATAACACCAAGAGAACTTATCTATTTGAGGATTACAAAGGGTTTAAAGGAAACTGTTGATCATGGATTGTACAACTGTTCACTATGCGGTGGTTGTAAAATCGCATGCCCACTTTCTATTCCCCTTCCAGATTTCTTGAAGAATATCAGAGCACAGGTTGTTGAGGAGAGTCTTGTTCCAAAAAAGCATTTGACTCTTGGGAAGAATGTGAAGATTTTTGGTAATCCTTATGGGAAAGGTGATCAACCTGATAAAAAATAAAAACAATGAACCGGTTTACATATGGCTTGGTTGTACCACACGTTATAATTTCAAGGACACAATACAATTCATAAAATCGATTTTTGATAGATTGAATATAGCATATCAAATACTAGATGAAACCAAAAACAAATACATATGCTGTGCATCAACACTTTGGGGGATTGGATTAAAAGAATATGCAGAGAACAACAGATCAAAGGTGGAAAAAATATTAAAAAGTGAGGTAAACAACACAGGTCAAATCATCTCACCTTGTCCAGGATGCGCAGGAACTTTCAAAAGAGAATATTCCTTTCTCACAGAGCCCCGACACATAGTTGAATTTCTTTTCGATAATTTGGAAAACATGAAATTCGAGAATAGCAAGGCCATCCAGGTTACGTACCACGATTCATGCCATCTTGCAAGGGGATTGGGGGTGATAGAAGAACCTCGCAGCATCCTTAAAAAAATACCCAATCTTACCCTAAAGGAACTTTCCTATACAAGAGAAAAAGCCATATGCTGCGGTTCTGGAGGGGGAATGAGAGCCTACAACAAGGAGCTTGCAGATTCAATGTCCTCCCTGATAGTTGAGGAGGCTATATCCCTTGGCTCTTCTGCAATCGTAACTGCATGTCCTTTTTGTGAGCGATCCTTTATCGAGGGGCGAGATTTAATTGGAGCAGATATAGAAATAAGAAATTTATTGGGGATCATCGATGAGTTTTTGGTATGAATATTGATCTTTTTCTCAGTAAAACCAACCTTTATAAACTCCGGTAGCTGGACATCCTAGGCACTTTCCCTCCCTAAACGATTCACAGTTCTTGCATTGAATTAATACACCACATGGAGGAGTGTCTGTAATTTCGGGTGTTAAAATACTGGGCACGATAAAATCCTTTTCCGAGCCAATAACGATGTTAAAATCCACAACAGTAACCGATTTGTTGGGCCTTATATGACCATTTACGATAGCCTCAAGGGTTGCGATGCTTTCGCTTACAAAAAGCAGGCATAGATTATGCTCGCCTGATACACTGAAGCCGTTTGCAAAGTATGGACAGTTCTTAAACATAGCAAGGATTTCGGAGGGTTTGTTTGATGAGATATCCACCTTTGCCATATAAAGGCCCATTTTGAGAGGATTTATCCCGGTTTGTGTTTCTAGGGCTCCGTTTTCTTTTAGCTTTTTAATCCTCATTGCCACAGAGGGTTGAGATAGTTCGATAATCCTTGCGATATCATCCTGGGAAACATTTGGGTCTTTTGCGTACATGGAAATAATGATTCTATCCTTTTTATCAAATTTCATAGATCCAACCCCATATCGTTTTATCTAATATCTGTTATGATATATAATGTATAAATAACTTACCTATAAATTATAGTAATAAAATGAGAAAGCCATATAAATAACTGTAAACAGCCTTATATATTATAGAATGAATATCTAAACATGGAAGAGAAAAAGGAGCAAAGTGGAAAAATGAGTATATTATCATGTCCAGGCGCAAACCGCATAAAGGAGCCAATACCCGAGTTCTTCATATGTCCCACTTGTAATGCTGAGGTTGAGATATGGACCAATGAGAATTTTCGCAAATGTGGGAATTGTGGGGAAATGGTTTACAGGGAGCAACTCCCCACTTGCATAGAATGGTGCGATTATGGAAAGGAATGTGTTGGCGAGGAGGCCTATAATAGATATATGGAAATGAAAGAAAGCAAGATAGAGGACAAAAAAATTATTGAAGAAGAGGAAGCTAAATTAAAAGAGATCATAGAAAAGGTGAAAAAATACTGTAAAATGAGGAGTAAAGATGGTGAAAAGACAGATAATTAAAATCGACGAGGATTTATGTACTGGTTGTGGTGATTGTATCCCAAATTGCCCTGAAGGCGCACTTCAGATAATCGATGATAAAGCAAGGATAATAAGCGATTTATTTTGTGATGGTTTAGGAGCATGCATCGGTCATTGTCCTGTGGGAGCGATCTCGGTAGAGGAAAGAGAAGCTGAAGAATATGATGAGAAAAAGGTCATGGAGAATGTTGTGAAACAAGGGCCAAACGTAATTAAAGCTCATCTTGAACATCTCAAAGATCATGGACAAACTGAGTATTTTAACCAAGCAGTTGATTATCTAAAAGAGAATGGCATTGAGAATCCTTTTGAGGTAGAAGATCACATTCACCATGCCCATGAAGAGAAAAAACTGCCATGTGGATGTCCTAGCTCTGCTGTTATGGATCTCAGGAATGAACAGGACTGTGAAGTGGAAAGTATAACGGTAAGTTTGCTGGTAGATGTAAAAGAAGAACCAGTTCCAAAAAGCCTATCTCAATTAAAACAGTGGCCTGTGCAGATCATGCTAGTTCCACCAAGTGCGCCGTATCTTAATGATGCGGACCTTTTAATAGCAGCAGACTGTGTTCCTTTTGCCTATCCAGATTTCCATGAGGACTTTATTAAGGAAAAAATCTTGCTTGTTGGCTGTCCAAAACTGGACGATGCGGAGTTCTATAAAGAAAAAATTACCAGGATATTAAAGGAGAATAACATCAAATCCTTGACAATTACACATATGGAAGTTCCATGCTGTTTTGGTCTTGTGAAATTGGTCTCAGAAGCAATAAAAGAGTCTGGTAAAGATATTAATTTAAAAGAATATACAATTGGAATAAAAGGAAACGTAATAGAGAAATAGTTAACTACCAAATACCGATACCGAATAGGGGGTTTTTAATGAAAAACGATAGAATATCTTATCATGAATCAGTTCAAAAGATGTATAAAAAACTAAAAAAGGACAACATGAACAACGTTTGGGATAGATACGAGGCCCAGGGTTTAGGGGATAACCCTGATAAGAGATGTCCTTTTTGTATGGGTGGCGTAAGATGCGATTTATGCTCGAACGGCCCCTGTCGCGCTGATGTGTCAAAGGACAAGCGCGGAGTATGCGGAATTACTGGGGATGGAATGGCCATGCGCATGATGCTGCTTCGAAACGTCATGGGTGTTTCAACCTATCATTATCATACAGACCAGACCATCAAGACCCTTTCCGCCACTGCAAATGATAAAACACCATTTGAGATAAAGGAGCCTGAGAAACTGAAAACGTTTGCCGCCAGGCTTGGTGTTGATATTTCAGGCTCTGAAAAAGAAATTGCACTTAAGCTATGTGATTTCGTTGAAAAAGATTTTAATCGAAAATATGACGAGCCAAGTCAAATTGTGGAAGCACTGGCCCCGCAAGAACGCAAAGAGCTCTGGAAAAAATTGGGTATCTTCCCAGGGGGTATCCATGGAGAGATAATGTTTTCCACCAGTTCTTGTCTTACCAATGTGGATGGGTACTATGTGAGTCTTGCGCTTAAAGCCATGCGTTTGGGGATCGCCATGGCATACCAAAGCCAAATCGTAAACGAGTATTGTCAGGATATTCTTTACGGAATTCCAAGACCACACAATATGCGTGTCGATTTGGGAGTTCTTGATCCTGACTACGTCAATGTCCTCCCCAATGGTCATGAACCATTTCTGGGTTTTGCCATGGTCCAATTGGCTCGAAAAGCTGAATGGCAGGATAAGGCAAAGGCTCAAGGTGCGAAAGGATTGCGAGTAATCGCGAATATAGAAACAGGCCAGGAGATGATTCAAAGATGGGATATGGACGATGTCTTTTATGGATTCACAGGCAACTGGATCATGCAAGAAGCGGTAATTTCTAGTGGATGTGTTGACCTTTTTGCATGCGACATGAACTGCTCAATGCCTGTAGATCCAATCTATGCCCAAAAATACAAGTTCAAGCTCGTTCCTATAAGCGAGGTCGTGGCCTTTGAGGGGGTTGAGGATCGTGTAAACTACATCCCTGAGAAGGCGGAGGAGCAGGCTGCACAACTTTTGCAGATGGCAATAGACAATTTCAAGGAGCGTAAATCAAGTGTCGAATCTGTTATGAACTTGCCTATGAAAGAGGCTGTTGTGGGCTTCTCCACGGAGAGCATACTCGAAGTTTTGGGAGGTAAACTGGATCCATTGCTTGACGCGATTAAACAGGGAACCATAAGGGGTGTTGTGGGCATGGTTTCCTGTACCACTTTAAGGGATTCTGGGCAGGATGTGCATACAGTGAGCATAGTCAAGGAATTGATTTCACGCGATATTCTCGTGCTTTCCATGGGTTGCGGAAATGCAGGGGTCCAAGTTGCCGGTCTATGTAGCCCTGAGGCAAGAGAATTGGCAGGACCAGGGTTAAAAAGACTCTGCGAATCGCTTGAAATTCCTCCTGTACTCAGCTTCGGAACATGTACGGACACAGGCAGAATAGCTGATCTACTGGCTGCCATCTCAAAGTCACTGGGGGATGTACCCATTCCGGATTTGCCTGTAGCAGCTTGCGCTCCTGAGTACATGGAGCAAAAGGCAACCATAGATGCAGTTTTTGCCCTAGCTTTGGGGCTTTACACATATGTGAATCCTATTCCAACAGTTACAGGTGGACCCAATCTGGTAAAATTGCTTATCCAGGACTGTAAACAAGTCACCGGTGGGGTAATGAATGTGGAGAAGGACCCAAAAAAAGCCGGTGATGGTATCTTGGCACATATAGAGGCAAATCGAAAGAAATTGGGGATTTGATATCCTCCTTGGTGAGTCCATTTTAATTCTTTTAACGAAAAAAACATCGAATTCTTTTTATAATCAAAACAAAATCCCCCATTGATGAAGAAAAAGAAGAAAATAGACGAAATCTCCAATGCAGAGAAGAAATACCAGACCTTAATCGAGAAAAGGGACGAGTTCAACTCAGAGGCAAATGTATACAGGGACGAGAGGGATACAATCAACAACCAGAAGAAAAAGTCGTTGGATGAAATCAAGGAGAAAAAGAAACTTCGAGATGATCTGGTAAAGGAGATGAAACAGCACAAGAACAAAAGAAACGAACTTCAGAAAAAGGCGAAAGAATTAATCGAATTTAAGAGGAAGAAAGGAGTCAAGCTCGACAAAAATCTCGCAAATGCAATTGAAGAGCTTAGAAAATCCATAGCCAGGCTCGAGATCAAGCAGGAAACAACTTCTATGAAATTAGAAGAAGAGAATGAATTATTGGAAGATATTAAATCAAGAAGAAAAGAGCTTAAAGAGATGGAAGATTTATTAAAAGAGCAGGATATAATTGCAACCGATGTTGAGGAGCTGAACGCCAAGATAGACGAGCTCTTTGCACAGGCGGACAAGGAACATGAAGAGGTAATTCGACTTTCAAATGAAAGCCAAAAGCACCACGAAAGGATCACGGCTGTAATGAACGAGGTCTCTGTTCTGATAAACGAAGCCAACAAGAAACATGAGAAATACTTGAAGATCAAGGAAAGGGCCGATAAGTTCCATAAAAAAGCCATGGAAATGAGACAAAAGATACTGGAGATAAGAAAGGAACGCAGGAAGGAATACGTCGAGGCAAAAAAAATGATAGAAGAGCAGAACATCGCCGTAAAAAAGGCCTTAGAGGACGAGGAGGAATTGGAAAAAGCGGCCAAGGAGAGCGTTGAGAAATTGTTGAAAAAAGGTAAAGTGGAGATGTGAGATATTGAAGGCTGTGATCTTAGCTGGAGGTGAGGGGACTAGGCTTAAACCGCTTACATATAAAAGACCGAAACCACTTATTCCAATTGCAGGAGAGCCATGTGTTGATTATATGATAAAATCCCTGGTTTCTGCAGGTTTTAAAAGACTTATTGTTACAACTGGCTACATGTCAGATACTCTGATAAAAAGCATCGGCGACGGTAAGAAATTCGGGGCTAATATTCTCTATGCGTTCGAAGAAAATCCAGCTGGAACCGCCGGAGCAGTGAAAAATGTGGAAGAATTTTTGGATAATACTTTTGTTGTTGCAAGTGGTGATGTGCTTGCTGATGTAGATATCAAGGCCTTGTACGAATATCATAAAAAGAAAAAAGCGGTTGCTACCATGGCCTTGACAACAGTGGAGAACCCGACCGAGTTTGGTATTGTGGGATTAGATGAGAATAACAGAATAATCAAGTTCAAGGAGAAACCAAAAGAGGGTGAAATATTTTCCAATCTCGTAAACGCTGGGATATATATCCTTGAGCCAAAGGTAATAGATTACATACCTGAAAACCAGATGTTCGATTTTTCAAAAAATGTTTTTCCTGCCCTTTTAAATGATGGCCAGCCAATATTCGGTGCCCCCATCTCAGGTCTATGGATGGATATAGGAAGACCAAGTGATGTTCTATTAGCCACTTTCGAAGTTGTAGAAAGAAACGGAAAAGAGACGGAGATTCAAGATGTGAATGTAGAAGGAAAGATCATCATAGGAACTGATGTTACCTTTGAAAAAAATGTTAAGATCAAAGGTCCTTGTTACATCGGTAATGGTATCGAGGTTGGAAAAAACAGCGTTCTCGAAAGGGCATGTATATATGATAATGTGAGAATCGATAGAGGGGTTGTGGTACAAAACAGCATTGTCCTAAGCGGCAGTTCCTTGGGCTGGAGAAGCGAAATTGTAAACAGCATAATCTCTAACAGGTGCATTTTGGAGGAGGATGTAAAACTTAAGGACAGTGTGATAGGTGAAGGAGTCACCATTAAAAAGCATTCTGTTATGTCAGATGCCAATATTTCTCCAATGGAAATCTGACGTTATTTTACCATATCTAACATATGCTGGTATATTTTTGAATTTATTTGCGATTTGTTAAGACTTTCTTCAAGTTTTTTCCTAAGATTGGTTAGTTTCATTTTATCAATCTCAAATTGAAAATCGTAACTTACATCCATTAGAATCAAGGAATCAGGCGATGCAATGTCAAAATCCACTTTTTCCTCGCCCTTAAGAGCCTTTACGATATCGTCTCGTGATAGCTTGTCGCAGCTTGTGTCGATTATCGCTTTTACAATTCTTCGGACCATATTCCATAAAAAGCTATTGGCTCTGAAATCAAGTATTATGAATTCCTTCTCTTTAGAGATTTTTATGAAATCGATGATTCTTTCGGGATTCTTTCCCTCCTCCAATCTTGCAAAATTTGAAAAGTCGTGTTTTCCAACAAAAATTTCCGCTATTTTTTCGATTTTATTTTGGTCGATCCCCTTGTCAAGGAGATAATAACGATACCACCCTTTTTTAGCATATCTTGGATTAAAGTCCTCTTTTACCTCTGCTAATCCATAAAACCAAACATCCTCCAACTGGGCATTTAATGCCTGAGTCATTTCGTTTTTTCTAAAATCTGTGTCAATTGCGATAACATTACCGATTGCTGAAACACCCTTGTCGGTTCGTGATGCGCTCTGGAAATTCGCCTCTTTTTCGTCTGTTATCATGGTAGTTTTCTTAAGAGCTTTAATTATCTCCCCTTCCACTGTTCTTAAATTGGGTTGGCATGCATAACCAAAGAAATTCTTTCCATGATATCCGAATTTCAGGGCATATCTCATCTGGTCCCCCATTTCGGATAAACAAGAGCCTGTGCTAAAAATCTTTTGCTTTTTATCTTCTCTTTCCCTTGAATAAATATACAATTAGTGGATTGAAGGCATTATAACAACAATTTAATAGCAAATTCTCTTTTTACTAAATCGGTGTTAAGATGCCGAATTACAAGGTAATACTCGCCGAACCAAAGTTTCAGGGAAATATTGGAGCAGTCGCCAGGGTAATGAAGAATTTCGGCCTAAAGGACCTAATTCTCGTGAACCCATGCGAAGTTGGGGATGAGACCTATCAAAGAGCAATGCATGCCAAGGAGATAGTTGACAATGCTGAAATTTGTAAAAATCTTGACGATTCCCTCGATGGTTTGGATTATATTGTTGGCACCTCGGGTATAGATAGTAAAAGCGATAAGAAACATCTGAGGAATAACCTAAGTCCAAAGGAATTCGCCTCAAAGATGGTTGGTTTAGAAGCGGAAGTTGGTATAATATTCGGAAGAGAGGATTACGGTTTATACAACGACGAATTAAAAAGGTGTGATACAGTAATCACAATCCCAGCATCAGGGGAATATCCGATTCTTAACATATCTCATTCAGCTTCGATAATATTTTATGAATTGTTCTCTATTCAAAGTAAGGGGAGGCAAAAACGAGAGGCCTCTAGATTCGAAAGAGATAAATTAATGGAGCATTTTGTAGAGCTTCTTGATGCAGTGAATTACCCAGAGCACAAGAAGAAAAACACCACGGTGATGTTTCAAAGAATTCTTGGAAGGGCTGTTCTCTCAAAATGGGAGTTTCACACTCTAATGGGTGTTTTTAGTAAAACTTTAAAGGCAGTTTCAAGATAGAGGAAGTTTTACATTATCATCTTAATATTCTATTTATTTCGAAGGGATTTTATCGTCAATATCAATATGTTCTCCAGTGATCATGTAATGTATCTTCTCTGCCATCTTGCATGCATGATCTGCGCATCTTTCAAGATATCTTGCTATAATTATGTAATTGATACAGCGAGTTATATTCTTTTGATCTTCCATCATGTAGGTTAAACATTCCCGGAAGATGGAATATCGGAGTGCATCGACCTCGTCGTCCCTTTCTTTGAAATTTTCTATATATTTTATGTCCCACTCTTCATAGGCCTTTAATGCATCGTCTATCATACTGCATACCATTTGTTCCATTTGGGGAATACTCACAAGTTTAGCTATATGGGGTTTATCTGCTAATTCTTTTACAATTGCCGCGATGTCCTTTCCATATCGACCTATCCTTGCTAAATATGTGATCATCTTCAAAGCACAGGCTAAAGTTCTCATATCCTTGGCCATGGGCTGATGAAGTGTAATAAGAAGAAAAGCGTCCTCTTCGATTTTGGCATCCCATTCCGCCACATGAGATTTATTCGAGAGCACCCATTCTGCAAGCTCCACATCTTGCTCTTTTAATGCCTTAACTGATTTATGTAGCATTTCCTTTGACAAATTCGCCATTTTCATTAGGTTTTCTTTCAGTTCCCTTAATTCTTTATGAAATTTCTCAGACATGTTCTCACCCATTCAATTTTATCCAAATCTCCCTGTTATATACCTTTCTGTTAATTCTTCGTTCGGGCTCTCAAATATTTGTTGTGTCTCCCCGAATTCTATCAATTTTCCCAGATACATGAAACCTGTAAAATCGCTTACTCTGGCTGCCTGCTGCATGTTGTGGGTAACGATGATGACGGTATATTTTTTTTCCAATTCATTGATCAAGTCCTCGATTTTTCCGGTTGCTATGGGATCGAGGGCTGAACAGGGTTCATCCATCAAAATAACTTCTGGTTCGATGGCGAGTGCTCTGGCGATGCACAACCTCTGCTGTTGCCCTCCAGATAAGCCCATTGCGGATTCCGATAATCTATCCTTGACCTCGTCCCATAATGCTGCGTCCTTGATGCTTTTTTCAACAATTTCGTTTAATTTCTTCTTCTCCCTTACACCGGCCACTTTTGGACCATATGCGATATTTTCAAAGATCGATTTTGGAAAGGGATTGGGTTTCTGGAACACCATGCCGATTTTCTTTCTTATCCCAACTGGATCGGCACTGGAACCATAGATGTTCTTCCCATTGAAGATAACCTCCCCTTTCACTTTGCATCCATCTATAACATCGTTCATTCTGTTGAAGCACCTGATGAGGGTAGATTTTCCACAACCTGATGGTCCTATGAGAGCTGTCACATTGTTTCGCTTGATCTTCATATTTATGTCGATTAGGGCATGGTTGTCATCGTACCAAAGATTGAGATTATTTGTTTCAACTACAAAATTCTCTCCCATCTTCTCACCATCTCATCTTCTTTCTGAATCTGTTTCTAAGGATTGCAGCACTTCCATAAACGCTTAACACCAATAATAATAATATTAGCGCGGCCGCTGAAGCATAGGGCTTTCCTTCCGGAACATTCAGGGCCATCTCAAATATGTAATAGGGAAGCGCCATTACCGGTTCAAACGGACTATTTGGGATTTTGTATGTGATAAGTGCAACTGCTGTGAATAAGATCGGAGCTGTCTCACCAGCAGCTCTACCGATTCCCAAAATACCTCCTGTTATTATCCCAGGACCTGCAGGGGGAAGAACCACCTTTCTTATGGTCTGCCACTTTGAGGCTCCAAGGGCAAGACTCCCCTCCCTCATACTCTGGGGCACGCTCTTCACTGCCTCCTCTGTGGTCCTTATTATGGTGGGGAGGATCATCAATCCCAATATTACTTGACCAGCCAAAAGTGATCTGCCCCAGCCTAAGTAGAATACCAAAAACAGGTAGCCGAAAAGACCAAAAACAATGGATGGAGTTCCGTTGAGGTTGTCTATGCCTGCCCTTACTATTTTTACGATCTTTCCTTCTTTTGCATACTCTGAAAGATAAATACCTGCCCCTATTCCAAGTGGTATGGCAAATAGGATTGCACCGCCTACAAGATAAAGAGTCCCAACGATTGCAGGGAATATCCCTCCCTCAAATCCGAATGAGCCTTCTGGCAAACCAGCAATAAATGTCCAGTTAAGCTTTGGTAATCCATTTACAATAATATATAACAGGATGATTCCCAGCATAAATAGAACAATTAAGGTGGAAGATATGAGCATAGTGACAGCAACACGCTGCTGGGTCTTGGATGAGAGCCCTTTCATTACATGGCGGATTAAAAAAAGAATTAGTAGAATAGCAACACCAGTGAGTATCCCAAACCATACTATCAACAATAAAAGCAGAACAATAACAACAAGCCATTTAAATGCCATTTTAAACATATCTCTGAACTTCTCCGGGATGGTAAGGGATTCTGCAATTTTTTTCCTAATACCATCTTGCCTTTTTTTCTTTGTTAAACCAACATGTTTTTCCTTCAATTTGGCTAGAAAATAGATGGCAAAGGAGTTTATCACCAAAATTATTACAAATAACAGCACACCCAGTGAAAACAGTGCATGTTCACGTGGGCTTCCCACCGGAGCCTCTCCCATCTCGGTTGCTATGGCCGCTGTTATCGTTTGAATAGGTGA
>Ga0209636_10005225_pt1 | contig 13261 bp, 13 predicted proteins | sample DeeMarSWOR152_54_FD_187464 | JGI IMG/M metagenome (GOLD analysis project Ga0209636, IMG submission 187464) | Marine sediment microbial communities from White Oak River estuary, North Carolina - WOR-1-52-54 (SPAdes) (version 2) | ecosystem: Environmental > Aquatic > Marine > Intertidal zone >...
CCAAAAAGTTCTTCGATACTTTTTGGAGACCTCGAATCCCCCCGCCCGACGACCGATATTGCAGTGCAGTGGGTCTATGCCGTGTTGGCATATCCACGTTTTAATATGTCTGACTACATAACGCCATGACCAGACATCTTGGTTCTTGCGGAGTGGGAACCAAGATTCTTCTTTTTGAATTCTCTGTTCGACAAAGATGGTTTACAATTACAGTGTTTGTCTTATTAATCCGGCGAGCTTCTTTGTTAGATTTTCTCTTGTGAATTGTTTATAGGGTGTTTCGCCTGTAATAATTTTACCGTGCCTGTAGTCTTGATACATCTCAAAAATCTTAGTCTTCATGCCATCAATATCATCATAATCATATATCCAACCAGGATAACCCTTTTGGAACGCCTCTTCCAAAAGATGAATTCCTTTAGATCTACCACAGACAATTATCGGTAGACCAGATGCAAGGTATTCATTTTGCCGTGACGGAAAGAAATATTGGTTCCCTGTGGTTATCATGAGACCGACATGTGACGAACTGAACTCTCTGATCGCATGAATATAGGGAAGATGTCCGAGTGTTTTTGTGAATTTGTATTTTTCTATTTCTTTTAAGAAACGGCCCTCAATGTAACCAATGAATTTTATACGTATATCAGTCTCGGGAATTCTATTCTGTGTTATCAAGGCTTGTACTGATTCAAGAAACCGTTTCGGATTTCTTTCCTCTCGAATCGTACCAAGATAGGCAATGGTGAAGATGGTGGGTTTTCCAGAAGTCTGAAAGTCATCAGGGTCATAGCCGTTGGGAATCACAGATATTTTTTGAGAGATGTGTGGGAATTTTTTTATTAAGATATTTCTTATATTTTCGTCGACGCAGATGATGCGTGATGCATATTCTGTTACCTTCTTTTCCCAATGAGACACAAATTTCTTTTGCATTTCTCCTTTGTATGGCATGAATGGAAATTCAAGCCAGGCATCTCGAAAGTCAAGGATGAGCGGTTTATCTGTCTCCCTGGCAACAAGATAAGCAAGTATAAAGGAACTGAATGGTGGCGCGGTCACGAAGATTGCATCGAATTTTATCTTACGCGCCGCACTATATGCAAAAGGAAGCCAGGGAACCTTGTTGTCTGGAAAATTGACTGCCTGCTTTATTGGTAGTTGCCATTTCTTTGGATGATATTTTCTTATGCCTAAAAGATACAGAATGCGTGCCGGGTCGAGAGACTCAGTTCTGAAGGTCTTCATATTTTTGAGTTCACCGCCCAGTTCCTCATCAATACTGTGGTACGCAATGTTTTTACATGTGAGAGCTACTGATTCAATGCCAAACTGTGGTAGATACTTCGAAAACTTAACTGGCCGTAACGCACCCGGACCGCCAAGCGGTGGCCAGTAGTAGCTTATAATCAATAGCCTTATGATGTATCACTCCGATCTATTTGAAGCAACCTTTACATGTGTTGATTTTAAAGCATGCGGCTGAGAAGACCATATGCTTCACGACAGTAATCTTTAATTTGAGGATACTCTGCAGCATGTTGTTTATACGCAATTACCTCTTTCAATGCTTGTTTTGCTTTCTCTTTTTCTCCTATTTCGTAGAAGCATTTACCCACATAAAGTTTACAGTATGCTAAGTTTGAGTAGTTTTTTTTATTATGATTATCATACATAGCAAAGAGTCTATTATATAAATCAGCTGCATGAGCATAATTCTTTTGCTTGAATGCCAACTGTACTTTATTCCAAAGAAACACTCGTGAATCTGAATAGTCCATAAGTAAACGATCAATAATTGAATCAGCTTTACCGAATTCTCCTTCCTCTCCGTAGATCGACGCAAGTACATTTTTTGATATTGGACCTGAATAGATACTCCTGTCTGCAGCAATATGCAATTGTCTTATTGCTTCACTTACTTTGCCATCAGCAAGTCTGAGAACAGGAATATAGCGTGTGACACGAGCCCAAAAGTACTCGAAGGTTCCGATACCAAAATATGCATCATAGAATGTTGAATCTTTCTGGACAATACTCTTGAGTATCCTGCTCGCCTTTATAGTCTGTTTAAATGCTTCGAAATAGTTACCCTTGAAGCCTTCATAGAATGCTCTGTTGATATAGCTGCTTCCTATGTAGAATTCTGCCCATATATTTTCTTCGTCTGCTAATATCCGCTCAGCATATTTTGTTGCCTTTTTCATAAAGGAAAGGTATTCATCCTCATATGCATTATGACATTCATCCATCATTTGAAGCTGTAAAAGGGTAGCCATTAGAAAATAGCCAGCTGGATTGTCAGGATATTGTGCAATAATTTTATCAAAATATGTTTGAGCGCTATCAAATTCTTCCACGTAAGTAAATTCGAGCCCCGAATGAATGAGATCTTGAATTTCAGCTGGATTGAGGTCATAGTGAGGAGCAAAAAGATACAAAAGAGAGAATAGTGTAGGATAGATCATTGAAGTTCGATGACAGATGAATCGCTTACATTCAGTTTTTTAAAACCACCCTTTACCACGGCTCCAGCACCGATAATAGATTCCGAAAGAAAGGCATTTTCAATTACAGCTTCTCTGTTTATGATAGAATCGTTGATTATTGCGTCTTTTATTGTCACATTTTCGCTGATAGAAACATTCGGTCCAATGACTGCATTCATGATTTTCGCAGAATCACTCATATAGACCGGAGGGATAATAATAGTTCTTTTTCTTGGCCTAAAATGATGGGTCTTTTTTAAGAGATGGCGATTTGTTTCAATCAATGCCGCTGCAGTCCCACAGTCATACCATTTTTCGATTTTTACAACATTAAATCGCTCGCCTTTTTTCAAGAGATATCTCAAGGCATCAGTGAGTTGATACTCTCCTTTTGTCTTAATGCCTTTTTTTATGATATGGGCAAGAGCTTTGGAAATCTTCTCTATTTCCTGTAAGTAGTACAAACCAACAATTGCCAGATTAGACTTTGGTGTTTTTGGTTTTTCTACAAGATCAACAACTTCATCAGCTTTGGTTTCAACAATGCCGTATCTCTCGGGTTCATCTACTTCTTTCACTGCGAGGAGATTCACTTTACCTTTGCAGAACTTTCTGAAGTCGCAGTCAATTATTGTGTCGCCCAATAATGCCATTGTTGGTCCCTTCAATTCTTTTGCACCAAGGTAGATTGCGTGTCCGAGGCCGAGCCGTCTATCCTGGCGAATAAACTCAAAATTATAAGGATAATCTTCACAGAACTTGACAATTTCCTCGCCTTTTGCCCCGAGTATAATCACAAGCTTGGAAATTGGTAATCCCTTAAAACTGTCGAGAATGTGTCCTAATATTGGTTTACCCGCAACACATAAAAGACTCTTGGGTTGGAGATGGGTGTGTGGTCTCAATCGTGTACCTTCTCCAGCGACGGGGATAATAATATTCATATTATAATCATAGCAAAAAATTCATCAAAGTCAATACGACCGTGTATCTATAGGTTGATACTTAAAGATTCTGGACGAGTGTTTCAAGCTCGGTATAGAGTGCAGTAGATTCAGTCCTAACAGTCGGACTAATTTTGCTGATCAAATCTTTCAATATCTTACTTGGACCGATTTCAAGGAAATCGTGATATCCGTATTTCTGAAGATTTTCTATCGCTACAACCCAGTTTACCTGAGATAACATTTGCCGTTTTAATGCATCCTTTATCAATAGACCATCATCCTCGATTTTTTGATCAACAACCGAATAGAATTTTGATGTCGGCTGATTAAATGGTATCGTTTCCAGGAAATCCTCAAATTCTTTTGCGACTTCTTTGAGATAAGGACTATGCCAAGCTCCACCAACTTTTAATGGAATTCCACGTGCACGTTTTTTCGCAGCGAGGTGGGCAACCTTCATTATTCCGTCTTGTGAGCCTGAGATAACTATTTGATTTGGCGCATTGATATTTGCCACAACAACAGGCTCAGAGATTTCCTGTGAAACATTTTTACAAGCCTCTTCAAGAGATTTCATATCCATATTAACTACCGCCATCATTGTGCCCTCTTTACCGCCGCGTTCCATAACCTCACCACGCTTCTGGATGATTTTTATTCCATCAGGAAAGGATACAACGCCACAATACACAATTGCAGTGACTTCACCGAGACTATGACCTAATGACACATCAGGTGTAACACCCAGATTCTTTAAGACCTCAGCATAGGCAAGTGAAAGAACACTTATTGCTGGTTGCGCAATGCTTGTTTTGTTGCTTGTATTTGTAGCCTTTTGACCCCATAGGTATTCTGTTAAATCGTAACCTAATATGTTGCCACTTTGATGTATGAGTTCCTTTGCCTCAGGATATTTTTTGCAGAGTTCCTTGCCAACACCAGGCCTAAATGCGCCCTGACCGTCAAATGCAAAGACTATATTCTTCATAATACTCCCTTTTTATGAGTATTTCTCTATTTCATAGCAACGGCAATGCCAATCGCAAGATCTTTTGTATGGCTTATGCTCACATGAATACGATTTATACCGAGAGATTGGGCAATTTTCTTTGTCTCACCACTGACTGTAACATAAGGAGCACCAGATGGCTCGTTTAACACGGTGATCTCTTTGAACTTGACACCTCGGCGCCATCCTGTCTTTATTGCCTTGAAGATCGCCTCCTTTACAGCAAATCTGCCTGCCAATTCTTCAAATCGAAATTTGCCCCTGTTCGATAGCTTGATTTCTTGAGGAGAATAAATACGTTCAAGGAAGGTTTTGTTTTTGGTTACTGCATTTTTTATTCTAGTTACCTGAACCAGATCAATGCCGACACCAACGATGTTTGTACTATTCTTCATGAATCCCTGTTACCGAGGGACACTTGATTATTACCCTTTGGTACTTTCTCCCGATGCAGGGTTTATCAATAGAATAACCACCGAGTTCAATGCGGTACTCGCCGACTGTTCCGGTAAGCATGCCCCGGCGATTTTCATGCCAGTCTACCGATTTCTTCTTCAAATTAACGGCGCAGATTATATTTATCTCTTGGGGGACTGTTGATATAAGATCTGTACTAGATGGAATAACTGTAGCGCGAGAATTTCCAAACACTGTGTGTGAGTGAAAATCTCCAATATATTCGAGACCTTGAGATAATTTGCTCAGAATTTCATTTATACGCGCCACCCTCTTTTCATCTATCGTTGCATGGGTAGCAGTACTTTCCGCAGTTTGGTATGGAATCGCGTATTCAACCATGAACTTGTTTTCGCCTTTGATACCAATGAGATAGCCGATTGTTTCCTTTCTGAATACCTCTACAGAAGAAGAGACAATAGCCAGAAATGTTGGAAGGCTCAAATAAGCTTCCAACGTTGGATGTTCCAGTTTATTATTCTCCTTCATAGGGCCTCTCGTTTGGTCAGAACTTTGCTTACCCGTTCAATACATCTATCTTTGCCAATGAGTTCCAGGGTTTCAAAGAGGCCGGGTCCGCCTTCTCTTCCGGTTACAAAGACCCTTAATGGATGTATTATTTCCCTTGCCTTGATATGGTGCGTTTCTGCAAAACCTCGTACTGTCGTTTCAATTGATTTCGCATCAAATGTTTCTATGGATTTCATTTCGGATAAAAATTCTTCTATTAATAATAACATCTTGTCATTGAGATATTTTTCTAGTGCAGTCTTGTCATATTCAAAATCATCCCGAAAGAAATAGCGTGCCACTTCGTTAATGTCAGTGAGAGCTCTTAATCTCGGCTTCACCGCACGGGTGAGTTTGAGAAGCCATTCTCTCTTCTCCTCAAACGCACCGACACTCAAGAGCCCTGCATCGATAATATATGGCTTGAGTTGTTCTAAGAGATCTTCATCGGCCGCTTTATAAATATATTGGCTGTTCAGCCATTCAAGCTTATCCGCATCGAAGATTGCGTTGGCTGGATTTATCCGTTCAAGGGTGAATTGATCAATTAATTCACCTATACTCATAACCTCTCTATCATCACCTGGCGACCAACCTAGTAGTGCGAGATAATTCACTACTGCATCGGGAAGGAATCCCATATCCCGATATGTCATGAGAGAAACAGCACCATGCCGTTTTGATAGTTTTCTCTTATCTCCACCGAGAATTAAGGGAAGGTGAGCGAACTGTGGAATTGATAATCCTAATGCTTCATAGAGCAATATCTGCTTGGGGGTGTTCGTTATGTGGTCAACTGCTCGAATAACATGACTTATGCCCATTTCATAGTCATCGACTACGCAGGCAAGATTGTACGTGGGTAGATTATTGTGTCGCATGATAATGAAATCCTCAATGTTTTCTGATTCTCTCTTTATCTTTCCATGTATTATATCATCATAGACCACAGCATGAGCAGGGACGAGAAATCGAATTGCCTTGGGGATACCAGCATCCTCTTTCGCGGCGCGTTCAGCCGAAGACAGATGGAGACATCTTCTGTCGTATTGCCAGTCTTTTTTATTCCTATAGGCCATTTGTTTCTCTTTTTCTAGATCTTCGGGACGACAGTAACAATAATAGGCATGGCCTCTGTTGATCAACTTCTCTGCATAGCTTTTATATATATTCAGTCTTTTTGACTGGTAATAAGGGCCTTCGTTCCAATCCAGACCGAGCCAGGTCAGACCATCAAGGATCACCTTTGTCATCTCTTCTGAGGACCGTGCCACGTCGGTATCTTCTACTCTGAGGATAAAGGTGCCCCTATGGTGCCGTGCGAATAGCCAATTATAGAGCGCAGTTCGTGCGCTCCCAACATGAAAATAACCTGTCGGGCTCGGTGCCATTCTTACTCTTACCTCGTTGGAACGCTTCATAATTATCAGCCTTCAATTATGCGCACTATTGAAGTGTGAATAAGCTATGCCGCTCAGGGCGGCACACGGAGAGGGGGAGATTCGAACTCCCGTCCCATCTTTCGATGAGAAACCGCTTAGCAAGCGGGTGCCTTCGACCACTCGGCCACCTCTCCTGCAATAGGGCGTAGGATACAGGAAACAGGATACATTTAAAAATTATCTAAATACGACAGATGCAATCACTATACTAAATGCTTAATGCTTTTCTTCAAAGCACTTAGCACCTTAATGACTTCGATATTCTTTTTCTCAATCTTCCGAGCGAATGCAATGATTTTTGGTAAGGCAAATTTCTTACTTCTTTGGATGACCTGTAACCAATTATCAGTTTCCTTAGCTTTCTGTTATATTCTCTAGTTATCCCACTGCTATGACCTTCAGCGATATTTGCACAAACAGATGTGGAAGATCCTAGTATTTGTTTACCTATGATTTCACGTGCTGGACCAGGCGGCAGCATGTCGACCAATTCTATTATATCACATACTACCTCTACGGCCTTTTGCCAAACCTTAAGATCCTTGTAGTCTTTGATTCCATTTTTCATATCTGTTCTCCATTATTATCTATTATTCTCTGTTTCCTAAATCCTGTATCCTATTCCCTCATTACGGAGGGCGAGGGATTCGAACCCCCAAGGGATTACTCCCGGCGGATTTCAAGTCCGCTGCCTTACCAGTTAGGACTAGCCCTCCTTCAACAAGGGGGACACCCCCTTGTCTCCATAAAGTTTTCTACACGAAACCAAAAACTTTCTGGAGACCTCTAATCCGCCATGCCCGTAAATCACTTTCGCTGGGCAATGGGGTTGTTCCCGCGTTGACACGGTTCAGTTTTCAATACATCTCATCACATACGTCAGCTTGGGCTATCGCCCAAACAAGGGGGACACCCCCAAATATAGGCAACAGGGCACAGGGCGTAGGGCACAGAGTTTCATTTTAGAAACATATTCTGTTCCCTATTACCTGATTCCTGTTTCCTTCTTTAATCCCCCATGCCCGTAAATCACTTTCGCTAGGCAAGAAGGTTGTTCCCGCGTTGACACGGTTCAGTTTTCAATACATCTCTTGACATACGTCAGCTTTTTCTAGCTTTGAGTTTATGGCTCATTACCTATCGTCTATTATACTGAATTACTGACCATTGTCAATTTATATGTACTTGACTATCAATAACCTCTGAATATAATGAATATTGAGATTTTTGTTGGACGTTTTGCGGTTTTTGACGCCGGCATCCGATCTGCGATCTATACTGGGGGATCGTCTAATGGCAGGACGGTTGACTCTGGATCAACTAATCGGGGTTCAAATCCCTGTCCCCCAGCTTTCATATAGATTCGAAGTCCGAAGCACTAAATCCGAAACAAATTCAAATCAATCAAATTCTGAATAATAGATCTTTGAACATTTGAATTTTGAATTTAGATATTGTCTAGTATTTAGAATTTTGAGATTAGAATTTAAATAATGCCGGAGGCGGGATTTGAACCCGCATGCCCGAAGGCCTACGCCCCTCAAACGTATGTGTCTGCCAATTCCACCACCCCGGCAATAGCATTAGTTTTCAATGCAATCTTATGATTATAATGAATATTCCTTATGAGTCAAGATATCCTGAGATACCTTTCATATAAGAGAACCCCTGGTATTTTACCTGGGGCCTGATACCTTTGGAGTCTTGTTTACCAGCAACCTCCGAGACAGCCACCGCGAAGGCAACCTGTTGGCTTTGGTGTATAAGTAAAGCCGATAGAAAACATGAGACCATGATGAGGGCCATCAAAATTTTCGACTTGAGCCATATTGACTCGGTACCGTAGGTCCAATAAAACTCTAATATCATAGGTTCTAAAAAATACTATGCCACCCCCACCATTCAGAGTAAAGCCGTATGCAGCTTCTGGATCAAATCCGGCCTCAGGATTGAGTGACAGAATTCCAAATCCTATACCACCACCAACATAGGAAGATATGTCACGCCTGCTCAACATGTAGAGAATCGACAGTTCAGGTACACAGGTTTCGGTGGCATTACCCTCTGGGTCAGCAAGTTGACCTGAAAAAGTACTATATGCAGCGAGTTCTGCTACAAGATTTGATGTCTCATACCAGTAGAGAACACCTAAATGATACATGGTACTTGATTCTCCATATCCGCCTATAGGTAGGAGCATACCCGCCTTAATTCCTGCAGTATGGAAGACTTTTCTTCTTAACGGCTTCTTCGCCTCTTCTTCGAGAATCAGACCAACTTCAACAGTTTCTTCTACCTTTCTGCCTTCAGCAATAGATTTTGCCAGACGTTTGGCAGCCATATCAAGGTCTTCAGCTCTCTTGGCAGAAAGACTTCCTGACCAGATTATGTCGCGTGTTGAGACGCTTACTATTGAAATTTGCACGATGTGTTTCTCACCCAATCTTGATACCGAACCAAATGCTACTTGTTCCACTTTTGCTGTGAAACCCACTTCAGCTGCACAATCACTCTCATAACATGTTAATTTCTTACCCGCTACAGCATCCATCACATCGGGGTTCGCAACTTGATATTTATAATTACTGAGTTCAGCAGCAAGCAAGTTTGCCACAATTTCGGCTGTCTCTGGTTCTACACCTACTGACTTGAGATGGAGCACACCTATTTTTGCAGCGAATACAACTGAAGGGATGAAACATATAATGCAGAATACTAATGCCTTTCTCATCTCGCCTCCTTATTTATTCTGTTATAATACTAAAACGAATCATCCTGTCATAATATTTAGTGAGAGCTCTAAATAAGTATCGATTGCTCTCATGATTACAGAGATGCGAGAAAAATTACAGAGATTTCTGTTTTGTTTCAGAAATTTCTTAATAAACAAATGAACTACCACCTATGAATTCCCTTAAGATGGAATTTGACGGCACATCACGTTCTTCGAGTTCATAGAAAAGGCTAAAGAACTCAGTCAGTCTTTTTGCTTCTCCGTATTCAACGCTACCTTTCTGTATTCGTTTGATAATTGGTAGACAGAATTTCTTGAGTACGGCAGGTTCATAAATGAGCGCCGAATTAAACATCTCATCAGCCTCTTCTTGAAATGGATAAATGTTTTTCTCTTCTCCATTCCTCACACTTCCCCAATGGCGCAGGATTGATTCTATTTTGTGCCCGCGGAAATATGTGTCACGAACGAGGCGCCGTAACATTCTCGTATCAGTTGTAGATATTCGGTTATGATCATCAATATTGAGATGAGTTAAGGCGCTAATATAAATTTTGAATTTTATCTGTTTTGGTATCTTATACGTAAAATCCTCATTGAGACAATGTATTCCTTCAAGTAAGACGATGCCATCATTCGGCAATAATACCGTAGGACCATCATTTCTTCTTCCTGTTAAAAAGTTAAATTTGGGGAGCGTTGTTTTTTCTCCCTGAATAATTCTAAAGAGATGCTTATTCAAGAGGGAAATGTCAACTGCATCAATTGATTCAAAGTCGAGGCGACCATATTGATCTCTTGGTGTCTTACTGTGTGGTAGAAAGTAGTCATCGGCTGAGATAATGAGTGGCTTCATTCCATTGACCAAGAGCTGAATTGCCAATCTCTTGGTAAAGGTTGTTTTTCCAGCACTGCTTGGTCCAGCTGTCAAAATTATCTTCTTTTTCTCTTTTAAGATGCGATCTGCAATATACACTATCTTCTTTTCATGTAATGCCTCGCAGATTTTGATGATCTCCGGTCCCTCTCTATTTCTAATCTTGTGATTAAGCTGACCGACGTTATCGATTCCGAGAATCCGTGCCCACTCTCCATATTCGTTGAAGATACGCGTAAGCTTTGGTTGAGGAATATAATTCGGTAAATGCGTCAGGTCTTGCCAGATCGGAAACATTATAATAAAACCAGGCGGAAATTTTTCCAGATAGAATAACGGGACTTGTCCTGCAGAATCAAGTGGCGGTATTGCATACATGTCGTGGAACTTAAGCAAGCAGTAGAGCGTTACTTTCTTTTTACGGATATTCTCGAGAAGCGTAACCTTATCCTGCAGTCCAATTCTTTTGAAAAGTCTCAGTGCTTTATCTTTAGGATAATTCAGCTTTTTAATCAATACATCCTTTTCAACCATTTGTCTCATCTTCTTCTCAATACTCATTAAATCAGCATGCGATAGCTTTCTGCTTACACGGAAGTAGAATCCCTTACTCATTGAGTGTTCTATCCTGAGCCTGGTCTTTGGGAACGATTTTTGTAATGCTACATAGAGCATGAATGATAAGGCAGATTGATATCTGCGCCAAACCCTGAGTTTTTCTAAATCTAAAGTACCTTCCCTGGAATTTTTGGGCAAAGTTACTCTCCTCTTGGTCCAAAAAGCGCAGTGCCCAAACGGATCATGCTAGCCCCCTCCTCGATTGCAATTTCGAAATCTGATGTCATTCCCATAGAGAGAATAGGCAATTGTATATGAGATTCCTGAGCAAGTCTTTCCCTGAGATCACGCAAGAGACGAAAACAAGGACGTGCTGCCTCTGGATCACTTATTGCCCACCCAGGACCTATAGTCATCAATCCCATAATATGTACATTTTTGAGATTCCTTATGGATTCAAAAAAAGCAGATAAATTCTCTGGTGTAATCCCAAATTTTGTCTTCTCTTGTGATGTATTCACCTCAATGAGACAGTCAATCGGTTTCTCTGCCCTTTTTTCGAGTTCCTCAGCAAGTCTCAGCGAATCAAGGCTGTGAATTAGGGAAAAAATCCTCAAGGCATCTTTCGCTTTATTGGTTTGCAGATGACCTACCATGTGCCAGTCTGCCTTACTGCCGATACGCTGAAATTTCTGTTTTGCTTCCTGAACTCGATTCTCACCAATGATTTTTACCCCACAAGCAATAGCCTCTTCAATTTTTTCTGCAGAAACAGTCTTAGCAACAGCCACGAGGGATATGTCATCAACGTCTCGACCAACTCGTTGTGCTGCACGTGCAATCCTCGCTTCCACTTTTTTGATATTCTCTTTAATCAATGTCATGGGTAAGTAGTTTAATTATATAGATGTCTGACGTTCTGTCAATCACTACAGGTATATTTAGACTCTCTGGAGGCCATAAATTGTATTTCAAGGTCTTTTTGTAAATCATTGACATTATTATATAAATTGTTATAATGAGAGGCGAAAGGAGAATTATGGCAAGAAGGTGTGCGATATGTGGCAGAGTGGCGCAAAGTGGTTCGAATATCAGCCATGCTCACAATGTCACCAAGAGAAAATTTAGGATAAATCTGCAGACCGTGAGGGTAAAAGTAGGTGGGAGAGTGAAAAAAATGCTTGTCTGCACAAAATGTATACGCTCAGGCAAGGTGATGAGACCGTAATTACCGCACTACATGTCAAAACACAATCCATTTGATTTTATCTTTCTCCTTAGACCAATTCTACTCATTCCCTGTTGGAATTTTCTTCTTATTGGTAGCTACCGAGCACGAGGTGTTGATGGATTTACTGGAGAAATTGTTCTGGGTTTAATAATCTATACTTTCGTAATGGGTGGTGTCTACATACTCAATCAAATCATGGATGTGGAGACAGACCGGCTAAACAAGAAGTTATTTCTCCTCTCTGAAGGTTATGTGCCGATCAAATATGCATATATTGAAATGCTTGTATTATGGATAGTTGCCATATTTCTCTCCTTGAGATTCGACATGATATTCATCATTTTTATTATCCTCTCGATCATAATGGGTATACTATATTCTGTATCACCTGTAAAATTAAAAGGAAAACCAATATTCGATACATTGTCTAATGGATTTGGTTACGGTATAGTAAATCTCGCTGTTGGGTGGCTGCTTGTCCGGTCTTTTGAATGGAATATGTTTCTTCTGTTTATTCCCTATTTTCTCAGTCTTAGTGCATTCTTTATTAATACTACAATTGTCGATATAGAAGGTGATAGAAGAGCACACGAGTTAACAACGGCACTATTTCTCGGTGAAAATGTTGCTTCTATTATTTCAACAGCATTAATGTTGGGGGGGGTTTTAATAGCATATATATTAAAGGACTTTATTTGTTTGATACCGGCGGCAGTTGCTCTACCCCTCTTTGCTTATGTCGCAGTATATTCTTCACTGAAAAATAGAATACACCGAAAATTAACGATTGCATCATTTCGTCTGCATGGTTTGGTATTTACCTTAATAACTGCATACGTTTATCCCCTGTATTTAATAGTTTTGATAGTAGTATTTGTCAGTATGAGGTTCTATTACAGAAGCCGTTTTGGTATGGTATATCCAACACTCTCTCAAGGTTAGGACCTTGAGAGGCGTTTTTTGAAATAGTCAATCCGTATCACTGGCATTGGATCGACATTCGCTCTC
>Ga0209636_10005227_pt1 | contig 13259 bp, 12 predicted proteins | sample DeeMarSWOR152_54_FD_187464 | JGI IMG/M metagenome (GOLD analysis project Ga0209636, IMG submission 187464) | Marine sediment microbial communities from White Oak River estuary, North Carolina - WOR-1-52-54 (SPAdes) (version 2) | ecosystem: Environmental > Aquatic > Marine > Intertidal zone >...
ACTGGAGGAAAGGATGTCCACGTCCGCGTTATAAAATGTCTTCCAGATGTGGTAGCAGGAGGGACAGGTAAAGATGACCCTCTTGGCACCCACCTGCCTGACCTTTTCAAGGTTGTGATCCATGAGCGCCTTAACCTCTTGCGGCTTACCTGCTCCAATGAGGGGAAAGCCACAGCACCACTCCTCGCCGCCCAGGATGGTAAAGTCCACTTCGGCCCTTTCCATGATGCGTACCATGTTCGCCGGGATCTTTTGAGCCATGGGGAAAAAGGAGGAAACGCACCCCACGAAATAGATCACTTCAGCGCGGTCTTTTTCGAGGCGGTGCTCCGGGAGATCCTTAAGAAATTCGCGCCAATCCCCGCGTTCCTCGTTGTCTTCGTTTGAGATATTGTGATTTTCCTGGATATACCTGCTGAGGCGATCGACAATCTCCGGATAGATTCCTTCATCAACCAGGCATTCTCGATCCCGAAACACCAGCTCCCTTGTTTCCACAGAAGGGAAACAGGCAACGGTACACGCCCCGCAGCCGAGACAACTGAAGATGGATTTCTCAATCTCAGTGCTCCATGCCAGACGTCCCTCAATGACCGCCCGGGTGATGGCATTCTTGCCTCTGGGAGAAGCCGATTCCATCTTTTGGACCTTATAGATGGGACAACTGGGGAGACAGAAGCCGCACTTATTGCACTTGGCGACTTCGTCATAGGACAGTTTGCGCAATTGGACGATATTCATATGAGCCTCACGGTAACTCAGATCCCACCAACAAATCGGCCTGGGCAGAAAAGTCCCGAGGGGTCCATCTGCTGTTTTATCCTCTTCATCACAATCTGGTCTTCTCGTGGTATTCCCCAAGTTGGCAATCTCCGTTTCAACTCGGGCATAGCCCTTTCAACGACAAGGTTGCCTCCAAGGCCTTGGCACCTATCCAGAAGCCTTTCTGAGACCGACACAACCCTGTCGGTGGCTTTGGCGTTGCGCGGATCAACCAGGAGATGGATCCATGCTGTGCCGGTTCCAGCATGAGCGAGAAGCGCATGATCAATGTGGCTGTCTGAGACCAGCGAAGTGCCAAATTGGATAACCTCAGGGTAGCTGGAGATCGGGTAGTTAAGCTTGAGGGATACTAGATCCCGGTAGCGCTTGGATAACGCAGGGAGTAAGTTGCTATACCGATTCCAAAAGCCCAGATGTTGGTCTTCCTGGAGGTAGATATCCTTCTCGGCGCCTGATTCCAGAGCCATTTCGCTGACTTCCGATGCCATGCGATCGACGGGCTCATGAAATCCCTCGAAGGCCACAGCGGTGGCGTACCCATCGGCTTTCACTCCTGTCGCTCCTTCTGGCCTCAACAGTTCATAGGCCCTCCCATTCATTATCTCTACGGTAGCTGGCAGCAAGCTGGTCTCGAAGATACGATCAACAAACCTGGACGCATCACTTAGAGTAGCAAAGGCCGAAAGGCAGGTGCCCAGGCGCTCGGGCAATGGGAGCAACCTGAGTGTCATTGCGCATACGATGCCAACACTTCCCTGGGAACCGATCATCAGCTTACACATATCGTACCCTGAGACATTCTTGACTGTCTTGCCTCCGGTACTGACGATCTCTCCGTTGGGAGCCACGTAGTCAACGCCCAAGACTATATCCCTTGGTAGGCCGTATAAGAGCCTTGTAGGACCGCTGGAATTGGCAGCGATAATCCCCCCCAGCGTTGCTAAATCCCCGTAAGGAGGCGACATGGGAATGAAACACTCGCCCAAATTAGACTGGACATCCTTAAATCTTACACCAGCCTGAAGCGTGACAGTCAGGTTGGATGTATCGATGTCAATGACCCTGCTGAGCCGCTTTGTGCAGACAACGAGGTCGAGGCGGAGTGGCAGGTTCCCCATGGCCATTTTAGAGCCGCTCCCCCATGGAACCAGGGCAAGTTTCTCCTTACAGGCCAGCTGGACAACTTCTGATAGCTGCTGTGGGTCCCCGGGAAACACTACTGCCCACGGCACTACGCCGTCAACTGCATAAGCGGAAAGAGTTTCGGCATCGCTCTTGATGTATTGGGGTCCCACAATTTCCTTCAGGGACTCCAACTTATGTGAGTTGCTTGTCATGGACATTCCGAAGAGAGGAGTCAGAGATTTTGAGGGAGGCCTAGTGGATCTGGTAATATCTTTCCAGGGTTCAAGATGCCCTCTGGATCAAAGGCAGTCTTCAGCTGTCGCATGGCCTCAAGATCACGATCTGAAAACACCAAGGGCATCTCTTTGATCTTTTCCACGCCGATCCCATGTTCCCCACTGATGGTTCCTCCTACCCTGGCACATATGTTAAGGATCTCGGAGGCTGCTTTCTGAACCCTTTGAAGCTCACCTTCGTCTCGTTCATCAAACAAAATCAGGGGATGCAGATTTCCGTCCCCCGCATGAAACACGTTTCCGATGAGAACCCCGTACTTTTTGCCTACCTCCATGACTCTACTTAAGACCTCCGGCAGCCTTGTTCGAGGGACCGTGCCGTCACAGACCATATAGCTGGGCCTTAGCCGGGCAACTGCACCGAAGGCACCCTTGCGTCCCGCCCAAAGCCTCTCCCTCGCCGCATCGTCCTTTGCCACTTGGATGTCCCTAACCCCGTGTCTTTTACAGATCTCCAGGATTTTCTCGGCCTGCCGGTCCATCCCGTCTGACATCCCGTCAAGTTCGATAATCAGCACGGCTGCTGCATCGAGAGGATAGCCGGCGTGGACTGATTCCTCTACTGCGGTGATAATGAGGTGATCCATCATCTCAAGGGTGGCGGGGATAATGCCTTCAGCGATAATGGCGGAAACCGTGTTGCTCGCATCTTCGAGGGAGCTATAGATGGCCAACATCGTCTTAACTGCCTCCGGTGCGCGGAGGATCTTGAGGATAATCTTGGTCACCAAACCCAGGGTGCCTTCACTCCCCACAAGCAGGCCAGTGAGATCGTAGCCTGGATTATCTTGGGATTTGCCGCCCGTCCACACTACGGTACCATCATAAAGCACAACCTCAGCACCGAGGACATGGTTAGTTGTAACCCCATATTTCAGGCAATGGGGGCCTCCCGAATTTTCGCCGACGTTCCCACCTATGGTGGAGACCTTCTGGCTGGCCGGATCCGGCGTATACACGAAGCCTTCCTTGAGCAGGCGGTTTTGAAGGTCGAGGGTGATGAGGCCAGGCTCAACCGTTACGGTCCGATTGGGAATATCGATCTCCAGGATTCGGTTCATCCGTGAAAAGTGAACCACGATCCCCCCTTTGAGAGGGATGGATCCACCACTCAAATTCGTGCCGGATCCACGGGCAACGACCGGTATTTTCTCCCGGTATGCCAGGGCTACTACTCTTGATACCTCTTGAGTTGAAGCGGGCACGACAACCACATCGGGTCTACCTCGCTCCAAGGAGGCATCATAGCCGTAAAGGGCCAGATCCATCTCCGATGAGAGAACGTAGCCTGGTTCTACGATCTTCTGAAGCCGGTCAATAAGCTCTGCACTGTCCATACAAATTCCCCCCCGCTAGCTTCGCGATACCGGATACTGGATAGCAGGTCTTAACTCGGTCACTTTTCACTGATATGCCCACTCTCTATAGCTTGAACAAACGTATTAAGCTTTTTGATTGTCATGTCATGAATTTCGATAACGAGCTCCCTGGCCAGCTGCCACACATCCAGTTTCTTGTAACTCCTCAGCACCATCCATCTTCATCTACTACCGTAAATCCAGTATCCAGTATCATGAATCCAGTATCCAGCATCGAGTACTATGTTTCCCCATAAACCGCTGACGCAGCCTCGATGGCACCTGTTTTGACCTTAATACCCTCGGATTTAAGAATAGCCCCCAGGGCTGAGAGAAACATAAAGACGTTTTTTCTACGACAGGTATGGCCCATCAGTCCCACACGCCAGATCTTACCTCGAAGATCGCCCAGTCCGCCGCCGATCTCGATTTCAAAGTCATCCAGCAGCGCCTTGCGCACCTTTGTGTCGTCTGCGCCCTCGGGAATACGGATGGCATTTAACATGGGCAGGCGCTCGGATTCAGGAACAAGCATCACAAGACCTATGGCCTCGATACCTGCTACGAGGGCCCTGTGGTTCAACTGGTGTCTGGCAAAACGGGTCTCAAGGCCTTCCTCCGCAACGATACGTAATGCTTCACGGAGTGCATAGATCATATTGACGGGCGCGGTGTGGTGGTATTTTCTCTCGGCACTCCAATAGCTGCGGACCATGCTCATATCCAGATAAAAGTTCGGCACTGGGCTCTTGCGCTTATCAATGGCCTTCATGGCCGCAGGGCTTAATGAGATGGGAGCGAGTCCGGGAGGGCAGGAAATGCATTTCTGACTCGCGCTGTACGCTGCATCGATCCCTATGCCATCCACAGCTCCTTCCATCCCTCCAAGTGAGGTCACCATGTCCACGAGAAACAGGGCACCAGCGTTGTGGGCAATACTGGCAAGGTCTTCGATGGGTTGACGGACACCAGTCGAGGTCTCCGCATGCACAACAGCAAGGAGTTTAGGGCTTCTTCCCTGGACCGCCTTTCGCACCGCCTCCGGATCAATTGCCCTGCCCCAATCGCCGTCAACACGGATAAGTTGTGCACCCAGGCGCGTGACGATGTCTGCCAGACGGGCGCCGAAAAATCCATTTGTGCACACCACTACCTCTTCTCCCGGTTCCACTAGGTTGACAAGACAGGTTTCCATTCCCGCAGTCCCCGTGCCAGAAACCGGTATGGTGAGGAGGTTCTGCGTCTGGAAGAGGAATCTCAATAAACTCTGGGTTTCGTCCATGACCGATAGAAAATAGGGGTCGAGGTACCCGATGCATGGAGCGGACATGGCCTGTATCACTCGTGGGGGCACATTGCTTGGTCCCGGCCCCATGAGCACACGTTCGCCCGGGTCGATGTCCTTGAATTTATGAATGTCGATATCCATTGGAGCCTCCAAATGTTGTTGTTAGAAAATAATGCCGTTGCGGCAGGGAGTCGGAAATATAGTAAATAAAGGGAGGCATGTCAAGGATGAAACAGGGCTGGAGTTTCCTTAATTTTTGGAGAAAACCGTTGCCCTTGAGCGTAAATTGCTGGAGAGGTGGGCTACCCATCGAGGGTGAGCAGGAAGGGGAAAGCCAGCCCTTTAGAGGCTGGAAAGGGTGGGGGGGTACATATTCTAGATCTTTTCGAATTCACCTCCCCAGTGTTACGGAGGAGCTAACTAATTAGGTTCTCTTCTTTTGTCGCCGCCTCTGATTTTATACGATTGACCGCATCGATAAGTGCTGGAAATACCCGATCCCTGATATCACCAGCAACCACTACGGCTAGGATATCGTCTCCAACCTTAAGGTAGCCGCTATTCGTCTCAATGAGGATGTCCACTATTCCGGGCCTTGATCTAATATACCTTACAATCTCCTGAATTTTTTTGCTGTCAAAGTGCACGTCAACCCCTGAGACGGCCTTTCCTTCCCTTGAGAAAGACCTGACTATACCAAGGTGGCTGGCGATCATCCCTGCCTTGTGGAAATCGGGATGTGCTTTAATACGCTCTATCATCCTATTTATATCCATCCCGTTCACCTCATTTAGGGTTTGTGTCATCATTATTCTGGTCCAGATGGAAGAGCTTTCTGGTGACATCTAAATAGAGATCCCGTGAAGCCCTGGCTTTCTTTCTCTTTAGAAAGAGAATGGGGTCGTTGAGGACCTTTTTCATAATTGACGAGGTTAGCTTTTCCACGCCCTTCCTCTGCTCTGGGGTAAGATCAGCAAGACTGGAAAGGGTTTTTTTCAGCTCATTCCGGCATATCCTTTCACACTTATCCTGGAGGGCTCGTATGGTGGGAACGACATCCAGTGTCCTGAGCCATTCGCTAAACTTGATGACCTCCTCATCCACCATTCTTTCCGCCTTAACTGCTTCGCCCTTTCTCTGACTTATATTGAACTCAACAATTCCCTTGAGGTCATCAATGTCGTAGACGAACACATTATCTATTCCGTTTACCTCGGGTTCAACATCTCTGGGGACAGCAATATCTATGAAGAAAAGTGGCTTATTCTTTCTGCCCCTCATCGCCATTCTCACGTGGTTTGAGGTGATTATCGGCTCCGGTGAGGAGGTGGAGGTAATAACAATATCTGCGGCTAGCAGCTGATCATCTATCTCATCAAAGGAGACTGCCATTCCATGAAACTGGTCTGCCAATTCCACAGCCCGGCTAAAGGTTCGGTTGGTTACGAGGATCTTGGCGATCCTGTTATTCAAAAGATATCTGGCTGCAAGCTCTGCCATCTCCCCGGCCCCTATGAGGAGGCAGTGTTTGCCCTCCAAATCCCCAAATATCTTCTTGGCCAGTTCTACAGCCGCAAAGCTGATAGATACGGGAGATCCTGCTATAGCCGTCTCGGTCCGAATTTTCTTTGCCAGTGAGAAGGTCCTGTGCATAAGCCTGTTAAGGATTACAGAGGATGACTTCCGATCGACTGCCATCCGATAGGCCTCCTTAACCTGTCCGAGTATCTGCGGTTCGCCAACTACCATTGAGTCGAGGCTCGCGCCCACCCTGAATATGTGTCTTATCGCATCCTGATTCTCGTGGATATAGAGTGCTGGCTCCAGTTCCCCTCTTGTGGTTCCACCAAGGCGACAAAGGAACGCTATGACAGATTCCTTGGCCTGTTTTTCCCTGTCAGTTGTGAACAATATCTCCACCCGGTTGCAGGTGGAGAGGACTATGAACTCTTTGATATCCTTAAATCCCCTAATGGCGTTCACCACTTCGTCAATATCATCCCTTCCGAAGCCAACCAATTCCCTCAGCTCAACTGGTGCCGTCTGATGATTCATACCGATATTGACGATTGTTATCATGGCAACCGATTTCCCGTTAAGCTCTCAAAGCTGTGGTACCCCTCCATTAGGAAATTGACCCCTAGGAAGGTGAAGATCAGGATAAAGAAACACCCTATGGACATAAGGGCAGAGCGTCTGCCGCGCCATCCTATAGCCATTCTCTGATGCAAGAGTGCTGCATAGCAGAGCCAGGTTATCAGAGACCAGACTTCCTTGGGATCCCAACGCCAGTAAGAGCCATGCGCGCCCTGGGCCACGATCGAACCAGTAATCATACCGATGGTCAGAAGGAGGAATCCATAGCTGATTGCGTGATAATTTAACGAATCGAGGACATTGAGAGAGGGAAGTCGGCTGTAGAAGGCCCCGAGCCTTTTTGTCTTTATCTGGCGTTCCTGTATCAGGTACATAATCCCGGCGGTAAAGGCAATCAGAAAGATACCATTACCCAAAAAGGAAGCCGCCACATGGAGTGGAAGCCAGAGGCTCTTAAATACAGGCCTCACCGTTATGGTTGAGATGGGGATTGTGGAAGAGATGATCATCAAAAAGGCCGAAAAGGGCACGACAAATGAGCCCAAGACCATAAGCTTGAACCGTAACTGAAAGATGATATATGCGGCGATTATCGTCCAGGAGAAAAATGAGAGGGATGACTTAAAGGTTAGAGCCGGAACAGCACCGAGCTGGTAGTAACACACGGCCAGGTAGATGGAATTGAGTGCAAAGCCCACAAGGAGAATCCTGTGCGACCAGCGGGCCACCCTTTTGTCCTTCTTGAGGATAAAGAGCAGAAAGCCGGCTGTGGCTATGAGATATGCAATAAGCGTCAACCTAAAGAAGATGATATCCATCCTAATCCCTTTAAACGTAATAGGGTTCAGGGGTCAGGGATCAGTTGCGTGCCCCTCTTTTCCAACGATTTCCGCAACCCGTTGAGCATCCGTCCGACCTCCGCTGTCTTGTCCAGCATTTGTTTTAAATGATTCATATCGAGATAGTTTAATCGCTGGGCTATTTGAAGATGGGTTTCCAATTCAGCAAGAAATCCATAGGCTATTGAAAGATGTTGAAGAAACTCCTTGGTATATTGTCGTTCTCGTCCTTCAGCGATATTTGCCGGAATCGATACTGCTGCACGTTGTAGTTGACTGGTCAGTCCATAGATCTCGGCCTTCGGGAATTTCTTCGTTATCTGATAACACTCTACCACCAGATCCATAGACTTCTGCCAGACTTCCAGATCTCGATAACTCTTTAAATTCACTCTTCCCCTGATCCCTGACCCCTGACCCCTGATCCCCGTAATTCTTCGCTTCTAAAGACCTGCTCAACAGCATCCTCTATGGGGAAGTCTTCTCCCAGGATAGATGTGAGGGTAGCGCTCACCCCCTCCCAATTTCCCTTCTTGATCAGCTCCAGGAGATTGGAATCGACTAGTTGTCGAAAGATGGTCTTATTTTTAGAGGATGCTTGCCCCTGAGCAAGGATCTGCGTCCGAAGCAGGCCCAATAGCCCTAGGAAAAGACTATATTCCGGTCCAAATATACCATCCATCTGTTTTCTGATTTTCTTTGCGAGGGCTGGGCTTTTACCTGCTGTAGATATAGCTATCTGAAGGTCCCCCCTCTTAACTATTGAGGGCATAATAAAGGTACACTCTTCGGGCTTATCAACGACATTAACCAAAATCCCACGTTCTTTTGCCTGGGAGGCAATCTGGCTGTTGACCTTCGCATCATCCGTGGCCGCGATAACCATAAAGGCATCATCCAGAAGCCTATCCAGAGATTCATGTGATACATGGTGGATCTTTTCTTTAGCAACCAGTTGCCTTAAATGGGGGGCAAGGTGAGGGGTGACTATATATATCTGACAACCATAAGCCAGGAGGCTCTTTACCTTCCGTTCAGCTACCTCACCACCACCGACAACTATTACACTATGATCGCTCAGATCGAGAAATATGGGGAAATAAGGCATATCAGTTGTTGCTCATTCAACTTCAGCGGAATTTTAAGCTTTATCTGAACTGTTGCGGTTAAGTCAAGCTCTGTGAAGTCAGAATTCGAAATCCGAGATTCTAAATCCGAAACAATGTCAAAACTCGAATGCTCAAAACCTCAGACACGCCACGGCCCTCCTGTCCTGATACAGGGTATCTCGATCAGAACATTGGAATTTTGGTCATTTGAATTTGTTTAGGATTTCGATATTCGAATTTCGGATTTCCCCAAAAGGCTCGTAGGCTTTACGGTTTCGAGCGGGGCCTCGCCAGGAACATGCAATGAGGAACGAGGTTCACACATACCTATCAGCCATTTCATTGATGAATCTTTCAATTTCATCGGGTCCTTTAGCGGAGAGTTCTGATGTCAGTCCTTTGATTTTGTGGTAGGTGGTTTCGTCTCGATGCAGGTCGTCTGTTGATGAATAGACCCCACCGCGCCTGCCAATCCGGTAGATCATCCTATCGGATTCCGGCAGATCTTGATACGTTCTAATAACCGCTAACATATTTTCCTTTTCTTCGGGCAGCTTCCCCTTTATCTCCTCTAAGAGATTCATGATGTGGTCGCTGGTGATGGTACTGGTTATGCCATCACTCAGGCTTTCAATAAATAGCCTTATCTCCTCAACCACCTGGTCATCTGTAAGCATCCTGAATTCCCCGCTCATGAGCTTTTGATAAAGAGGGGCGCGGGTAGGGACCCTGAGGCTTCTCAGCCTTATGTAGTGGGGGTTAATCTGGTTAAGGACCCTGGCGGTTTCTACGGCGTGCTCTTTCCACATTGCCTCACCGCCGAGTCCTGGCATAACGTATTCAGACAGTGACATGCCAGCATCGATGACCTTTCTGCCGGCATCTATATGCCGAGCCGCTGTAACGCCCTTCTTTATAAATTTCAAAACCGGATCATGCCCGCTCTCCAAGCCGATATGGATCCTGTCAAGACCAGCCTCTCTTATCTCCTTCATCTCAGCAAGTGATTTTCTGCTCACAGTCCTTGATCGTGAATAGGTAGTTACCCTCCTTAAATCGGGAAATTTCTCCCTTAGAAAACGCAAGACCTCAACAAGGTCTTCAGTCCTCATAATAAAATTGTCAGCGTCTTGCAGAAAACACTCTCCGGTTCCGTAAAAAAGCCAGAGGGCAACGCCCTTGTAACTGTAACTGTAATTGTGATCCCTGAGGATATAGGCCATAACCCGATTTGTTATCAGGCCACTGTCTCCCATCTTCCACGAAAGGGCCTTGATATCATCAGCAATATCCCTGGCAGTCTGGATATCCGTCTTGACCTCTTCCGCCGTCCTTAAGGAGAACTTTTGTCCCTTATACACGGGACAAAAAAGACACTGATTCCACGGGCAGTTACGGGTTATCCGTAAAAGCAGGCTTCGCGCCTCATTAGGTGGCCTAATAGGGCCCTGCTCAAAGCTTAGTGTTGGTTCATGTATCATTTGCGATACCCTGATAGCCGAAAGTGTTTATGAAATCGCAAAAAAAGAAGTATACAACAAGTATTATAATCACATATCCTCACTTTTCAAATGGTTATCTCTTGTGACGGTTCATCAAGGTGGTTCCGCCAAGAATAAGAGCATTGTTGACATGATCTATTATAGGATATAGATTTAGCGTACTAGTTTTTCAGCACCTTCTACTTTTTCATTCCTATAGGGAAAGGGACGGTGCATCTGCCGTCTTGATTTCGAATAGATGTCTGCAACCAGTATCCTTAAAGAATCCATCTCCTCTTTCAGGGAAGACGGATGCCTTAATCTCTCAGCCGCCATTGCCTTTTATGCTATTCTCTCACTCATCCCATTTCTCTACCTTCTTGTCTCGTTAGTTGGTTTCTTTGTTGGCACTGAAGGTGAGATATTGCCAAAAGTAAGCTCATATGTCAGTCAACTTATTCCCTTTATCAGCAACCCCGTCTTACGAGAGGTTGGTCGAATAAATCTGGGTAGTGGATTTTTTGCCTGGTTTGCCGGTTTCTTTATGTTATGGGCAAGCACCCTCATATTTGATTCGATTGAGTTTTCACTGAAAAGGGTATTCAATGTGAGGCACTTGAGGCCTTTCTGGATTTCTAAGATCATGTCCTTGCTATTTGTGCCTGTAGCAGGCCTTCTCTTTATCCTTCTTCAGGTCTTCGGTCTCTTTATCGATGCCTTCGTCAGGCTGAACAGCCATTTCGGTATCACCATAATACCGCTTTTCCTTAATAACATTGCGCTCAAGTTTATTTTCCCCTTTCTGTTGACCTTTCTTCTGTTAAGTGCGCTCTATGCTGTAGTGCCTCCAGCCAGGATTTCCTTGAGGCAGGCCATGGTTGGGGGATTTATCTGCGCGACTATGTTAGAGGTGGCCAAACAGGTATTTGGTTGGGCGATTAGGCATAATCCCAACTTTGGTCTTGTATATGGGTCATTAAATACACTCATTGTGATGGTCCTATGGATTTTTTATGCATCAGCCATATTTCTCTTCTGCGCGGAGATCATCGCCGCTTACCAAAGGCAGTGAGCAAGTTCGAGCAAGGGGGTCGCATGATATTCTGTCAAGAACTATAGTAAGGGTAGTAGGATGCGACTTATAGCGGACTTTCATATTCATTCCCATTATTCCGTTGCAACAAGCAGTAGCCTTACCCCGGAAAATCTTGAGGTCTGGGCGCGTCGTAAGGGAATCCACATTATTGGAACAGGTGATGTGTTTCATCCCCGATGGCATGAAGAGCTGAAGGCCAAGCTTATACCAGCAGAAGATGGCCTGTTTAGGCTCCGAGATGAATATCGCACAAAAGAAGACCAACCCATCCCTCCGGCTGCGCACCCAGTGAGGTTTATTCTCTCTGGGGAGATAAGCAGCATCTATAAGAAAAAGGGCAGGACCAGAAAGGTGCATAACCTTATCTTGGCTTCCTCATTTGATGCCGTAAAGAAGATACAGGGTAAACTGGGGCAACTGGGCAATATCCATTCTGATGGAAGGCCCATACTCGGAATTGCCTCTAGGGATCTGTTGGAGATAGCCCTGGAGGCAGGCAGTGACACAGTTCTTATTCCCGCCCATATATGGACACCGTGGTTTTCCGTGCTTGGGGCTAAATCCGGCTATGATACCATTGAAGAGTGTTTTGATGATCTTACAGGGCAGATCTTTGCAGTGGAGACCGGGCTCTCGTCCGATCCACCTATGAACTGGCTCTGTTCATTTTTGGATGGATATACCCTGATCTCCAACTCAGATGCGCACTCGCCGGAGAGATTGGGGAGGGAGGCAAATCTCTTTGAGGCAGGCCTCTGCTATTCAAGTATAATCGCCGCAATGAAAGGAGATAGCCTACAGAAATTCTTGGGTACGATAGAGTTCTTTCCCCAGGAAGGGAAGTATCACCTGGATGGCCATAGAAAATGCGGCATTTGCTGGACACCCGAGGAAACAGCAAAGCACAGAGGAATCTGCCCTGTATGCGGCAAAACGGTAACGGTAGGCGTATTGAACAGGGTCATGCAGCTTGCCGATAGAGTGGACACGGGATTACGGCCTGAAAGAAAAGCATTCTATTCCCTTACTCCGTTGAAGAATCTTATCTCGGAGATCAAAGGTGTAGGTGCAAGTAGCAGGGAGGTGCATGAAGGTTACGAATATCTCTTAAAGAGAGGGGGCCCGGAATTCTCTATCCTCCTTGATCTTTCCCTTGAACAGATCAGGGAGATCGGGGGTGAGATATTGTCAGAGGGTATCAGGAGACTCAGGAATAGAGAGGTCTCAATCGAGGAGGGATACGATGGCAAGTTTGGCCAGATAAAGGTCTTTCGGTCGGGAGAGGTTAAGTCTCTCTCATCACAGATATCTCTTTTCGATCAATCATACGAAAGACCAGAGAGGAGGAGCACCGGCGTCGCAGATCTGCATATAGGGATCCACCAAAGGAGAGGAGGAGTTACCCCAGAAGAAGCGGAAGGGCAATTCAGCCAAGCCGACTACGGGCTCACCATGGATCGCATACAAGAGCAGGCAGTAAATCACTATAGAGGCCCGTGCCTGATTCTGGCAGGGCCTGGAACTGGAAAGACATTAACCTTGACAATGAGGGTTACAGGGCTTGTCACCCGCTGGGGAGTGGATCCTACTGGTATCCTCGCTGTTACCTTTACCAATAAGGCAGCAGAGGAGATGAAAAGGAGGATAAAGGCGGCCTTTGGTGATGAGATGATCGCAAAGGCGATTACGATCACCACATTTCACTCCTTTGGCATGTCCTTACTGAGAGAGTATGCCCATAGGTTTGGGAGATCGGCGGAGTTCCTTGTCTTTGGTGATGGTGAAAA
>Ga0209636_10005228_pt1 | contig 13259 bp, 14 predicted proteins | sample DeeMarSWOR152_54_FD_187464 | JGI IMG/M metagenome (GOLD analysis project Ga0209636, IMG submission 187464) | Marine sediment microbial communities from White Oak River estuary, North Carolina - WOR-1-52-54 (SPAdes) (version 2) | ecosystem: Environmental > Aquatic > Marine > Intertidal zone >...
AAACGAATCCTGTTTTGACAAGTTAGCTCAAACGATTCCAAAAATTAAGTACAATTTTTTTACTCCTTTGTTTTTATAATAGATAAATTAATAAGTAATTATCTAAAGTCAAGAATATTTTTTGAGCCGTATAAACTATAGGTTAGTCTTTTATAAAAAAATATCTTAAATCTTAATTCTTTTTTATTATGGAATTGTCATTAGTTAAAACTTTAGGTCAAATAGCTGGTATTGGGGGTCTTGGTATAAGCCTAGTGATTATAATTTTTCGAGATATTATCCGAAAAAACATCTTTCCAAAACTGTCAAAAAAAGATTCTTTTAAATTATTTAAATTAATTATTATTCTATCATGGTCTATTGCCTTACTAGGAATTTTGACGTGGACATTTTTGGAAAAAAATATAAAAATGGATAAGACTAATAATAACGATACAATAAATTATTTAAAATCTACTATTCCTAAAAGAATATTTCCAGTGATCAACTTATCATTTCCTTTGGAATATCAAATTAGACTATTCCCTGAAGATAGAGTTGAAGTATTTGCTACACCTGGTAAACTTAAAAAGGTATGGTTTGGATATCATTGGGAAGAATATATTAGGGGGGCCGAATATATAGTTTGGGGCATTGATGATAGACCTGTTATTCCAAAGTTTGAATTTGAAGGAGAAGGTTACATAAAATTATGCATTTCATATACAAAATATCATAATCAACAAAGAGATTTACGTAATATAGATGACAATCCATCTCATATAAAATAAGTAGATCCTGTTTATTAAATAATGATATTATATTAAATTGTAGTCTAACCATGCATTCAGTTGACCGAAACCGCCCTGTGCGAATTCGATAATTTGGATGTCCGCAAGAAGTAAAATTAAAATATTGACATTCAGTGCGCCGCATGGTTTCGGCAACTGATGCAAAACGTTCACTCCTGAAATCTCTTTTCCGTCTCTTGCTGCATCTCATCAATGGATAACGTCCCATACATATCCATCGTCATGTTATAAAACGCATGCCCTAAAAAGTTCTGAATCCACTCGGCTGAAAATCCTTTATTCTTCAAATAGCTGGCAATCGAGTGCCTGAAGATATGCGGATTAATATGCTTTAGCCTCGGATTGGGATTAGTAATACCCGTTCGCCTGCCAGCCTTTGCCACTATTTTATTGATCGCCATTAAACTGAGCTGCTTGCCTTCGTTGTAACAAAAAACAAAACCTTGCTTCTTGGGTCCAATTTAGAGAGTGAGATAAAATATTTTGAATATATTAGATTTTATTAATTGAGTGATAACCAATTCAAGAGATAATAGTTCATTTCTTTTATCTCACCTCTTAAATGTTTCAGATCGCTTAAAAATTCATCACTGATAATCGGGACTATCCTGGTTTTATCCCCTTTGCCTGTCAGCGTAATTCTTTTGCGGTTAAAATCAATATCCCTGATATCTAAATTCTGAACTTCGGATCGTCTTAGTCCTGCCCAGTACAATGTTTTAATCAGACAGCGATCCCTGAATGAATTGGTTGCCAGGATAATTTTGTTCATTTCGCTGGGTTTGAGATGATAAGCGGCAGCGGTGTGTTGTTGCTTGGGCATAGAAAATTGACTCCTTCGAGTGGTTTACATTAGTTTTTTTCGTAAACAAAAGTTTACATTTCTATTTTAAGCCAGCTAAAAATCCCTTTCAAATCGGAGTAAAAGTTTAAACTTCTAAACAAGTGTAAACCAGCTTTTAAGCTTAATCGAAAGAAAAATTAAAAGGTGATGGCTAAAACTGAAGTTGTAATACGAATTAATGATAATAATTTTATTTCTAAGAAGCAAAAAAAATATTGACTTTTTAAATAAATTTTTTATATTACAGAAATAAAATATTACAATAGTGATTGTGACTGCGCCTCTTATTCGCTAACTATTTCCTGAACCAGAACCGAATCCTGTTTTGATTAGACCTGTTAGCTCAGACGATTCCGGAGATTAGGTACTATTTTTTTACCCCTTTGTTTTTTATAATCTATAAATTAATAAATGATTATCTAAAGTCAAGAATGTTTTCTTAGTCGCGTAAACTATATTAGGCTATTCTGTATTTTTTAAGATCATAAACTACACAAAGAAAGGAAAATAGAAATGTTTAGAAGAACCATTTACACTTTATCGATCATATTTGCATCGGCAAATTTAGCCTTTTCTCAGGAAGTCGTGTGGCAAAGAGAATACGGTGCTATTGTCAATGGAGAACTTATGGAAAATGCTTATTCTGGTGGAGATTATGGGATATACTGGCCCCGACATACTTTTGTTGATATTGACAATGATCAAGATGTGGATTTATTTATTGGCAGTAGGAATGGAAATATATATCACTATAGAAATAATGGTGATCAGACAAACCCGAACTGGTCTTTAGTAACGGAGTTCTATAATTCAATTGATGTTGGATATAACGCTGCCCCAACTTTCTGTGACATTGATGCTGACAGAGATTTTGACATGTTTATTGGCAACGGGTACTACGCTGGAGAGGGAGGAAATATTATTTTCTACCGCAACGTGGGAACACCAGATAGCGCTAGTTGGTTTTGGGAAACTGACAGTCTTGCTATGCTTGATGCATATGATTACAGTGTTCCTACTTTTGCAGATATTGATGCAGATGGTGATTTTGATTTATTTGTTGGTAGTGGGTGGGCCACAATTTATTTTTGTCGTAATATTGGTAATCCCCAACATGCAATATGGGATTCCGATATAGATACTAATTATGCCGAAACTGAGTTTAAATACAAAAATACTCCAACTTTTATAGATATTGATATGGATGGAGATTTAGATCTCTTCACAGGAAATAGTTATGGACATTTATATTTCTATGAAAATATTGGTACATCTAAAAATGCTGTTTGGTCATTAAGAACAAAAAATTATGCTGGAGTAGATTATGGTGGTCTTGATTACGAAGGTCTCTTTCTATATGTGGATGATTACACTGCCCCAGCCTTTGCTGATATTGATGGGGATGGGGATGTTGATCTTTTTGTCTCAGAAAGTGTTGGACATCACGGGGATATAGGTAGTAGCCTAAACTTTTATCGTAACGTGGGTAATCAAAAAGCTCCTTTGTGGTTTTGGGAAACTTCTAACTATGTCATCTTAGATAACACAATTGATATTAGTTCTTTTTCAGTTCCTACCTTTGCAGATATTGATAACGATGGTGATGCTGATATGTTTATTGGTAAGTTTCAAGGCTTTATTAGCTTTTACAGGAATAATGGAAATTCATTAATACCAAATTGGTGTTTAGAAACAGAGGGGTATAATGAAATAAAAGTTAATAATTATTCTGCTCCCTGCTTTGCTGATATTGATGCAGACAACGATCTAGATTTGTTTGTACGCAGTAATAGAGGTACTATCTATTTCTACCAAAATGATGGTAGTCCTGATAATGCATCATGGAATTTAATTACCGAACAATATAATTCTATCTCTGCTACTGCTCTTACTTTTGTTGACATTGATGCTGACTATGATCTGGATTTGTTTATTGGAAACTATGATGGAACTATCAAGTTTTATCAAAATGATGGCACACCTGAAAATGCATCATGGAATTTTATAACTGATATATATGACTCCATTAATGTTGGCTTCCCCTGCAAACCAATTTTTGCAGACATTGATGATGATGGTGATTTTGATTTATTTATTGGGAATACTTATCGTCCCTATGGAGGTTCTTATGGTGGATTATATTTTTATAGAAATAATGGGGATAGTTCGTCAGCAAATTTTTTATTTATAACAGATTATTTCAACTCGATTGATGTGGGAAAACATAGCACTCCGACCTTTGTTGATATTGACGCTGACGGGGACTTAGATTTATTTGTTGGTGAACAGGATGGCGGTATAAATTTCTGGAGGAACATTACTAATGGTTTAAATATTTCAGGCACCATAAAATATTACTTTAACGAAAAACCAGTAGCAAATGCCTCAATAATCCTTGACGGAAATCAAAACATTACTAATACCGAAGGGATGTTTTCATTTATTGGAATACCCGAGGGCAATTACACCATGATCCCATCTAAGGATGGCAAGTTGGGAAACAGTATCAGCGCTTTTGATGCTTCTGTGATTTTGCGTAATGTAGTCGGATTACTTTCTTTAACACCATATCAAATGATTTCATCTGATGTGTCTGGTAATGGCGATGTTTCGGCCTTTGATGCCTCATATATTTTAAGATATGTGGTTGGATTAATCACCGAATTTCCTATTGGTGATGATTGGACATTTGTGCCTACCAGCTTTGCGATTGATTCAACCAATTGGGCTATTGCGCCAGACTCTCTGAGATACGAACCACTTGACTCCGATACATTAAATCAGGATTTTGTTGGGATTATTTACGGTGATGTTTCAGGAAACTGGAAAGGTTCAATTGATCTGGGTTCTTCTGTAATAACTGAATTCAATATTGGAAATATTCAACATCACAATGATGTTGAATGGCTTATACCCCTGGAAATTAAATTTTCTAATGAAGCTTATTCTGGTAGTTTCAAAGTTTTGTTCAACAATCCTGATTTGAAATTTTCATCCAGCTCAATGGATAATTCTTTAACAGATAATATGTTATTTACTTCCAATGCTTTTCCAGGTGGTGTTAATTTTGCATTTGCATCAGCCCAGCCGTTAAACGAACAAGCGGTTAAAGTTAATATCTTATTGGAAGAAATAAAATCTGTTACGCCATCAATTTCAGAATTTGAATTTGTAGACGTAATTGTAGATGATAAATCAGCGACGGTCACCGTAGTTGAAAACCAATCCAGTAAGCAAGTCCCAATTGATTGGCAATTGAGCCAGAACTATCCCAATCCATTTAATGTAGAAACTTCTATCAACTATCAGGTTCCCCTGCGTTCCCATGTGACGATCGAAGTATTTAATCTTTTGGGTCAAAGATTGAAGACATTGGTTAATGAAGAAAAAAACTCTGGATATCACAGATTAACTTGGGATGGCAAGGATAATTCAGGCCAAACTGTTTCTACTGGAATTTACATTTACAAAATGGAGGCAGATCAATTTGTTGCTATTAAAAAAATGATATTACTTCGATAAAAAAAAGCCTTTGTCAAAAGGAATTAAAAGTTTACACTCTTTGATAAGTGTAAACTATTCTGTTAAATTTTTAGAAAATATTCTAAGCCTTCTTTCCGCTTCCTGCTGCATTTCATCGATTGATAATGTCCCATACATATCCATCGTTGTCTTATAAGACGCATGTCCCAAAAAATTTTGAATCTACTCGGCTGAGAATCCTTTGTTCTTAAGATACCTGGCTATCGAATGTCTGAATATATGCGGATTAATATGTTTTAGTCTCGGATTGGGATTGCTAATACCAGCTCGCTTGCCAGCCTTTGCCACGAACTTATTGATCGCCATTAAACTGAGCTGCTTACCCTCGTTATAACAAAAAACAAAACCCTGCTTCTTGGGTCCAATTAAGGGGGTGAGATAAAATATTTTGAATATTTTAGAATTTATTAATTGAGAGATAACCAACTCAAGAGATAATAGTTCATTTCTTTTATCTCATCCCCTAAATGTTTCAGGTCGCTTAAAAACTCATCACTAATAATCGGTACTACCCTGGTTTTATCCCTTTTCCCTGTCAGCGTAATTCTTTTGAGGTTAAAATCAATATTTCGGATATCTAAATTCTGGACTTCGGATCGTCTTAGTCCTGCCCAGTATAATGTTTTAATCAAACAGCGATCTCTAAATGAATTGGTTGCCAGGATAATTTTGTTCACTTCACTGGGTTTGAGATGATAAGCGGCGGCGGTGAGTTGTTGCTTGGGCATAAAAAATTAGCTCCTTCGAGTGGTTTACTTTAGTTTTTTTTCGTAAACAAAAGTTTACATTTCTATTGTAAAACAGCTAAAAATCCCTGTCAAATCGGGGTAAAAGTTTACACTTCTTAACAAGTGTAAACCTTCTTTTCAGATTCCTAAAAGGAAAAATTTAATGGTGATTGATAAAAATTGAAGAGTGATATTAATTGTAAAAATTTATTTTTAGAAAAGCAAATAAAAAAGGACTTTTAAAAAAACTATTGACTTTTTCATTTATATTCTTATTTTATAAGAAATAAGTCAAGAATATTTTTTCAGCCACATAAACTATGTTAGCCTTTTGCTGCATATCATTACATATTGAACGTTATCCAGAAACTATAGAGAATCCAGATCAGTCTCTGGGTGAGGGAGAAAATATATAAATATAGAGCTTACATGAGAAAAAAACAATTTAAATCGGGTAATCGGCAAAAAAATTCCATTGAGAAATATCTAGAAGAAATTGTTGTATTTACTCCACTTCCGCCCGCAGAGGAGATTGAATTGACTCGTAGAGTTCGAAAAGGTGAATCCTTTGCATTGGATAAATTGGTTAAAGCAAACTTGCGCTTTGTCATCAGTATAGCTAAACGATATCAAGGCAATGGCCTGGCGTTAGAAGATTTGATATGTGAAGGCAATTTAGGATTAATTGAAGCAGCAAAAAGATTTGATGAAACGCGAGGTTTTAAATTTATTTCTTATGCGGTTTGGTGGATCAGGCAGTCTATCTTGCGGGCTCTGGCAGAGCAGACCCGTATGGTACGTTTGCCAATGAATCGTGTGGGCGCCATTCATAAAGTCGGTAAAGTGCTTGAGAAGTTGCAAAGGCAACATGGGAGGGAACCCAACCTGCATGAAGTTGCCGATTGTCTGGAGATGACGGACTACGAAGTAGCCGACATTTTAAAAACGTCTGCACAACATCTATCTCTGGAGAGGCCGCTAAAGCAAGAAGACCGGAGCAGTAGTTTATTAGATGTATTGGAAAATGAACGAGATGCTTCTCCTGACGATTTCCTAATGCAGGAATCTTTGAAGGAGGAAATCCACAAAATTTTGGTTACCTTAAAACCTCGCGAAGCTGAGATTATTCGATTATTCTTTGGTTTGGTTGGTGAGCGAGCTTTAACTCTCGAAGAGATTGGTGAATATTTTAAATTGACCCGAGAGCGAGTACGGCAAATTAAAGACAATGCCTTGCGGCGTATGCGCCATCACACGCGGTCAGAACCATTGAAAAAATATTTAGGTTAATAGCCAAATTATGGCCAATCACGATCGCTTAATTTATTAAGTTCATTTGATCATCAGTATAAGCAATCCTTGATAGCAGAATAAACTAATCGTTCATAAATACAATTCAAAAGATAAAAACCGCCAGATATAACACTGGCGGCTTTTGTTTAGATAATATAAAAACCCGTGTCAAGCGGGATCAAAAGTTTACACTTCTGGACAAGTGTAAACTACCCTGCTAAATTCCTAGAAAAAAAGAAAAAATCTTAAGCCTTCTTTCCGCCTCTTGTTGCATTTCATCGATTGAAAGCGTCCCATACATATCCATCGTTGTCTTATAAGACGCATACCCTAAAAAATTCTGAATCCACGCGGCTGAGAATCCTTTATTCTTCAGATACCTGGCGATCGAGTACCTGAAGATATGCGGATTAATATGTTTTAGTCTCGGATATCTAAATTCTGAACTTCGGATCGTCTTAATCCTGCCCAGTACAATGTTTTAATCAGGCAGCGACCTCTAAATGAATTAGTTGCCAGGATAATTTTGTTCACTTCGCTGGGTTTGAGATGATAAGCGGCGGCAGTGAGTTGTTGCCTGGGCATAAAAAATTGGCTTTTTTCTTAGTTCACATTAGTAAAAAAGGTGATTTAATCTTTTTCTTGTTGACCTTCCAGAATCTCTACAAATTCTTTTGGTGAAATAATTTTGATATTCTCGTAAAAACCCAATTCTAAAAGGTGTTGATCACCTGAGACAATATAGTCAGCTTTGCCCTCAATAGCAGCGATGATATATTTATCATCGGTAGGGTCTTGTTTGATGATTTTTAAATCAAGGGTTGGAGAAATAGTGGTGTCATCTTGTTGTATCTCAAACAATAAATCTACGGCTTCATCTTCTGTAATTCGTCTGTGTTTTTGAAGAACTGGTCGTAAAATAACCTGCCACATTTCTTCAAGAATGGCAGGTGTGATAATCAGTTCAAACTTATCTTCTCGCCAAAAATCCAGTATCCTGGCTGGATTGCCCTGAGTGGTAATGGTCGCACTGATAATGATATTAGTATCAAGAACAACTTTGAGCATCGACTTTATTGGTTTTGCAGTTTTTCCAATTCCATTTGTTTGACTTCAGCCACTGCCTGAGCTACATCTTTTTCTATTTGCTCATAAGGCACATCTTTATTTCTTTCTCTGATCTGATCAACTATTTCAAAAAAACGCTTTTTAGATTTTTCTTTTCGTTTCTGGTACGCTGTAAAATCTTGATAATCATTATAAGATAACAAAACCGCAATGTTCTGACCATTGCTTTTGATGATGTATTGGTTATCTTCTTCAGTTATTTCCTCTAACAACTTTTGTAAATTGTTGGTTGCTTCCTTGAGATCAACAGTTTTAACCATTTCTAACCACCTCGATTGAATGTTTGTTTAAGTGGGTTGGTGTAAGGCTTATGGTTTAATTTAAATTTAACAAATAAATTAGCTGAAGTCAATGATTATTTTCTTTGGTGATCACAAAAACACTGGAAGGTGAACTTTGGTTTTGCTATAAACTTTAGTGGTTAATACCGAAACGACACAAAAAAATATTACTACTCATAAATGAATAATAAGCCTTTTATTTTTAAAACGCAAAAAAAATATTGACTTTTTAAATATATTTTTTATATTACAAAAAATAAGACATTATGATGATAATTGTGACGACGCCTCTTGTTCTCTAACTGTTTCATGAACCAGAAGCGAGCCTGTTTTGACAAGTTAGCTCAAACGATTATGAAAATTAGGTACAATTTTTTTACCCATTTGTTTTTTATAATCTATAAATTAATAAATTATTATCTAAATTCAAGAATATTTTTTGTGCAGTATAAACAAGGTTAGCCCAGGAAATAATAATTATGGGAATGTTCAACTCTATATATGCTGACCTTTTGTGTCCGACGATGAATGAAATAAGCAAAAATACTGAGATTCAGATTAAATGGCAGGATTATCGAGTTCGGGCACTTACTCATTATCGAATTGGGGACGTTCTAGAGGAAATAGAAGATAAATATAATAATACTTGGATTCGAACAGACTTCATTTGTGAAGTATGTTCAAAACATACAAAAGGATTGAGAGGAGTGGAATATATAAGAACCGAGGATCAGAGGAGACATAATATTTTTGTAAAAATCGAGAATGGAAAAATCTGTGAAATCCTTTTAGAAGGAGATTTTAGTAAAATCGGTGTGAAAGATTTTGTAGATTACTTATAAACATGTGAGAAATAATTAAGATGAATATAAACAAATGGATTGAAGAAAATCAAATAGATACAAATCATGATTATGCAAAAGGTTGGAATGATCTTATGGACTTTGTATTCAAACTTCAGTGTGAATTTAATGAGTTTGAATTTGAAGTGATAAAATCATATGAAATGCCTACACCACCCCCGTCTTCGAAAATTCTAATGCCAATTTTCATGGCTAAATCAAAACGCCACCAAATAATATTCAAAGAGAGTTGGGTATTAGAACCTGATTGGACTGTAAGTGTAGAAAGAAAAACTAAGAAAGTAATTAACCTAAGACCATTTGTAGAAGATATAAATCCAACAAATAAATGGCTGTTAAACGGCATGGATGAAGATTATATATTCGGTTCTTATTCCTTAGAAGCAGAAAAGTTTACATGTTGTGTAAAAAATAAACATCTATTATATGCATTGTTTTATTTAATAAACAAAGAAGGCCAGGAAACAGATAAATAAGGGGCTAACAATGCTTGCACCTGACGCGAGGGCGGTTCGGTAAAAATCCGAACGGTCGGTGCAACGACGGAAGTTTGGTGCAAATCCAACGTTCTGTTGTTCTAAACCCTCGCGCAGGTGAAGCTCACGTTCGGCAGAAAAAATGCACAAAGCAAATCAAGGCAGTATCGACTACTACCACGCTATATCGCCAGAAAATATAGAGAATATTGTCTCTGAAGGTTTTCGTTTGCCTTTTGTTGATGATAATGAAGGAGGGAGACTGAAAATTGAGGGATGTTTAGGTCATGGTGTCTATGTTTCCCGTGACTGGAGAACGGCACTTTGGTTTAACCGTGCATTGTTGAGAGTTCATTTAGCAAAAGGCACCAAAATTCTTGATGTTAGCGATAGACCAGATATGAGAGTGATCGACAGTCTAAAACGGGAGTTTGGTGAAGAGTTGCTTTCATGTAAGGCCGTTTTTCATAAGATTATACCACGAAATAAACACTTGAGACTTAATGAACTTATTGAACTCACGAAGTATCACTACCATAGGACTTGGGGACAAGGGGATAGAAAAAGATTTCATGGCAATAGTCTCATTCAATGCTGGGGAATGTTAAGACGATATAAATATGATGGATTTGGTCATTCAACCTCAGATATTGGCATCATGATAATGTCACCAAACAATCTTGTCATCAAAGAGCTTATTGCGGTTGTTCGTGAACGTCCTTTTGATCGAGGTGAAAGGAATTTTGAATCAATACAGGAGTTAAAAAAGTATTTTCAAAAAAATGGAGAGAGAAAATATAAAGAAATGGTCGAAAAAATAAATGCAGCGAACGGCTAATCGCCGCCGCTGATTTCAGCGTTCACTCCTGCAATCCTTTTTTCAGCCTTTTTTTGCATTTCATCGATTGATAAAGCCCCATACATATCCATCGTTGTCTTATAAGACGCGTGTCCCAAAAAATTCTGAATCCACTCGGCTGAGAATCCTTTATTCTTCAGATACCTGGCAATCGAATGCCTGAAGATGTGCGGGTTAATATGTTTCAGTCTCGGATATCTAAATTCTGAACCTCTGATCGTCTTAGTCCTGCCCTGTACATTGTTTTAATCAGACAGCGATCCCTAAATGAATTGGTTGCCAGGATAATTTTGTTCACTTCGCTGGGCTTGAGATGATAAGCGGCGACGGTGAGTTTTTGCTGGGGCATAAAAAATTAGCTCCTTCGAGTGGTTTACATTAGTTTTTTTCGTAAACAAAAGTTTACATTTCTATTCTAAAGCATATAAAAATCCCTGTCAAATCGGAGTAAAAGTTTACACTTCTTGACAAGTGTTAACCGTATCTTCAACACCCTAAATTGAAAAATATAAAGAATGGATAACAATTGAGGTGGTAGTGATTAATTATAATAATCTCAATTAAAAAAAAGCAAACAAAAAAGGTCTATCTAAAACCTTTTTTGTTTTAATAGGGTAGGAGGTTATCATCTTTGATTTTTAAGGATGTTAAAAAAATGTTGACTTTTTAATTTAATTTTATTATCTATCTAAAAAGCAAAATATTGAGTAATTATGCTAAACAATGAATTGATACCAAATGAGTTTAATATATTAAACATAGATGATGAATTGTTTAGTATCTTTTCAAAATATTTGGGTATCATAATGACTATAGATTCAGGATATTGTGCCTCGAATAGAAGCGTTTTAGAAATCGAGCAAGCAAGGAAAGAAGATGCTGCGACTATAGAGAAAATTTACAAACAGGCCAGTCAGGAAGGAAACATAACAGCCGAGGATAAGGCGGCAATTCTTAATATGATAAAAAACCACCATCGTTATTACGTTGTTGTTGCGAAAACAGAACAACAGGTTGTTGGTTTTGCAACAAATGAATATGCTTGGGGCAAGCTTCATTTGCTTGACATAGCTGTTGAAGAAAAAATGCGAAGGCAGGGGATTGCAAGAAGAATGATCATGTACCTTATTGAATATGCCAGGAAGAAAAGGATTTCTGAGATTTATCTTGAAGTTCTGGCTAAGAACAAAGTCGCTTTAAGATTCTATAAAAAGCTAGATTTCAAAGAGCGATTATTTACTGGAATTATATCCGAAGGATTGTACGGATTATACTATCCAATTACGACTCAAGAATGCGGTGATTAATAAGGAGGATTAGGAGTAGATTGTTTCCAAAAAGCCTAACAACTCGCTGTTGTTCATTTTAAAAATGAAGACCGCCAGATACAACACTGGCGGTTTCTGTTTAGAAAAACTTTTCAAACAGAGTCAAAAGTTCACCTTTGTTGTGATAAAGTGTAAACCATTTTTTAACCTCTTGAGATAAAAATCTATAATATGATGAAAAAAAATTATAACTGTGATAAAAATAAATTTCATTTCAAGAAAGCAAACAAAAAAATTATTGACTTTTCAATATATTTTTATTATTTAAGAAAAAACTATATTGGCTTTTAATCTCAATTTTTTTGTCCCTTTGTTTTTGATAATAGATAAATTAATAAGTAGTTATCTAAAGTCAAGAATATTTTGTCAGCCGTATAAACTAAATGTTCGCCAGACGGAGTTTTGATAAAGAGATGAATCACGAAGAAGTTGGTAGCTATTGGAACGAGAATGCTGAGGTTTGGACCAAACTCGCCAGGGCAGGATACGATGTTTATCGTGATTACCTCAATACACCAGCTTTTTTCAATATGTTACCCAATGTTGAAGGCTTAACGGGATTGGACATCGGCTGTGGTGAAGGACACAATACAAGACTGCTTGCGGGGCGTGGTGCTCATATTACAGCCATTGACATTTCAGAGAAATTCATTCAGTACGCCAAGCAGTCAGAGGAACAGGATTCCCTCGGAATAGACTATATGATTGCAAGCGCCACTGATTTACCATTCAATGATGCTACATTTGATTTTACTGTAGCCTTCATGAGTTTAATGGATATTTCTGAAACTGATCAGGTGCTGAGTGAAGCGTATCGAGTACTCAAGCCTGGTGGCTTTCTTCAGTTTTCAATTGAGCATCCGTGTTTCTCAACGCCTCATCGTCGTAATCTACGCAATGACGAGGGTCTGACCTATGCGATAGAAGTTGGTGACTATTTCCACAATCTGGAAGGTGAAATCACAGAATGGATATTTGGTGCTGCACCACCAGAATTGAGGAAAAAACTACGTAAATTCAAGATACCAAGATTCACGCGAACTGTTAGTCAATGGCTCAATCTTCTTATCGATACTGGCTTTTTACTAGAACGGATTGAAGAACCACGTCCTGGTGACAGGACAG
>Ga0209636_10005231_pt1 | contig 13255 bp, 11 predicted proteins | sample DeeMarSWOR152_54_FD_187464 | JGI IMG/M metagenome (GOLD analysis project Ga0209636, IMG submission 187464) | Marine sediment microbial communities from White Oak River estuary, North Carolina - WOR-1-52-54 (SPAdes) (version 2) | ecosystem: Environmental > Aquatic > Marine > Intertidal zone >...
AGTAGGCATGCTCATTCTTCCTGCGAATCATCCGTGCGCAGTTGAAACCCCATGCAGATGAGCTCGCCTCTGCGAACCTCAGTGTTTTCCAGGGGATAGCGATCTCAATAAACCAGCCTTCCTCAGTAATTTTTGCTTTGCATAACCAGACACCGTCCCAGGCCGGGTTGTAGTCCCGGCCCTCGTTAGCCATTATCGCTTCGCGCTTCACTCCGTGGGGATTTGTGATGAAATAGTACGCGCTCCGGTGGTCGTGATAGGTATCCAGCACTAACTCAAAATAGTCATCATCGTCGACAATGGCATCGCGCCGCATCTCTCTGGCGATGATTTTGTCCGGCTCAGAATCAAAGCACTTGATGCCAATGTAAAGATTCCTCTTGTCATAGAGAAATCCGACTTCGGTTTTTTCGGATGCTGACGCTCCCTCTTCTGGTTCACGCTGGGTGAACTGCCCTTGAAACAGGGCGTTTTGCCAGGCCGGATCGTTTAATAACCCGTCGACTTTTAATGGGATTTCTGTTCGAACGGCAGTGATGGACCGTTTACCATCCACATCGCGTAGGATAGAGTTATTCTGTTGGGAATATTTTAAAAGATCTTCAGCCCAGGCTCTTCCGGCGAGCAAAACGAGACATAAGATAAGAAACGATTGCTTGAAGAAATTCCGATAAAACATGATTCAACCTCTGGAAAATGAACCAAAAATGATACCACAATGCTCAACCTTTTGGAAACGTATAAGACTATAGCCTCCTGATTTCGATTGTTTGAGTCTTTTTTGGTGTGTTTACGTCAATTAATGTGTTTTTAGAGGATTAGAGAGAAATATGGCGCGCCTGACACGATTCGAACGTGCGACCTACGGATCCGGAGTCTGTTTCCCAACTTAACTTTTTCATCGTTAATTCATTGAAAAATAAAAAGTTAAGCGCTTATCTTTTTTATTTCTTTTCTCCATGTCACAAATGTGTAACAAATCCGATGCTTTTTCGGCTTTTTCATCAGACTTTTCAACCAAGAGATCAACAGCCTTTTTCTTTTGTTCATGGAATGAATGAGTGTAACGTTCGGTGATCGTAACCGAACTGTGACCGAGCAGCTCTTTAACAGTAATCAAGTCCACTCCCCTCTCGACGAGCCTTGTGGCGAAAGTATGTCTCAGATCATGGAACCTCAGATCAGATATTCCAGCTCTCCTGCAAGCTGTTTTAAAGGCTTTCTTCACAGTTGTCAGCGGCCTTCCTGTACCTCGGTTTAAAAACAGATGCTCGCTCTTTGCACTCTTATTCAACTTGGAAAGCTCATTAAAAAGCGGCGAATTGATACTAATTATGCGTATCTTTTTACTTTTTGTTCTCTCCACTCGGATTTTTCGGTTTATGAGATCAATTTGATTCCATCGTAGGCTAAGGATTTCTCCCAGCCTCATCCCTGTATTAAGAGCAATGATCAGAATGGATCGCAAACGCTCTGAGCTCGCTTCTAAGAGGCGATCTTGCTCTCCCTTGGTCAATATCCTCTCTTTAAGGTTATCCTTTTCAGAAAAGAATTTAATCCTCAATTCCTGATTGTTCGTAAGATATTCCCATTCTGATGCCAGATTGAACATCTTCCTCAGAATCGCTAAGCACCGATTCACAGTGGATTGGCTAACTCCCTGCTTCAACCTTTCTGATTTGTACTTTTCAATATCGAGTGAATTAATCTCATCAAAGTAAAGATCACCGAAGAAATCTTTCATGCCCTTCAAGTAGTACCCGTCTGTCTTCCAGCTTTTTTTAGATTTATTGACCTTTGCGTAATTTTCAAGGTATTCATCTGCGAAATCCTTAAAACGTATCCGTTCCTTTTGCCTTTTCAGTCCGTATTCTCTGCTAAGTGCCCTTTCAACTTCTTCACGAAGGACCAGAGCAGCTTCTTCCTTTGTCAACGCTAAAGGCACAACCTTTTGAATCCTCTTGCCATTTCCTTCCCTATAATCAAGATACCAACGAATTTTCCCTCTCTTCGTTTTCCTCTGATAGATTGCACCATAGCCAAAATTATAGCGAGACATGGATTTGGACTTTGCCATCTCGCTAACACCTCCCATATTACTTATCAGCAAAGCGGGAGGATACGTCAACCTATCTTGAGCAAAAAATGGAGCTTGGATAGCTTTTCTCTTATCTTTTTCTAGCCAAGTATCAAGATCGACTTTTCTGAAACGGAGACCAAAGGATTTCTTTATATGAGGCAGTTGATTATTCTCTGCATATCTGTAAACCGTGTAAACAGTGACACCAAGATATTCTGCTGTAGTCTTGGCATTCCACAAAGAATCACTCAAATTTGCCTCTATATCACTTTTAACGAATTATTTTCAATTAACAAAAATATCTTTATAATGGCTCCATATCTTCCTCAGACACTTCTCCTGGCTTTGATTTATTAATTGTAGAAAAACATTCGCACCGCCGGACCTTGGGCTGTCCTTTAGCTTGTGGCAAAATAATCCATCTATCCTGAGTGCATTTATCACATTTAGGATTTGACCCTTTATATTCCTCATTCATCAAATCTCTGATCTTAGTTAGCACTTCCGGAATGGTTATTATAGCTCGACTTAAATATGGTTCATTAGGATCTCTTCCCATCAATGCTCTATCCAGAGCTTTGCAGACAATATTAATTGGGTAACTCTTTAAATGGTTAAAGTATGAGTCTACTTGTTCAATTTTAATTTTACGATCAACTGCATAAGCAACCTCTTTAATTTTTCTTAAAAAAATTGGTTTGTCAGATTCATTCATATTTTGGTTCCCATTTACCCTTAATCCATTCTTCTTCTTCTTTGTTAAGTTCATGTAGATTTCTCGTATCTCTCTTTAATTCTCTTTCTTTCTCTTTATTTTCCATGTTTCGTGGAAAAATATGTGGATCCACTTTTTGTGGAATAGTATCTAATTCCACTTTTTGTGGAATAATATTTTCCATGTTTTGTGGAATAGTATCAGCATTTCCTTTTTTTGAAACAGCCTGGAATTTTCCATCTTTGCCCCTGGGTTTTGTGCACTTTCTTTTAACCTTTTGTGGAATATTATTGGGATTAATTTGTGGATTTCTAATCGCTCGATACACATTTCGGTAACTAAATGTCTTTGGGGCGCGGTATTTCTCTATCAATCCAAAATATACGAGTCTTTTTATTGCTCTGCATACAACATTTCTATTCACTCCGGACAGCTTACAGATTAGTTCAATCGAAGGAAAAGCACGTCCAGTTTTATAATCAGCAAACCTGGCAATAACTAAGTAGACTTTGATTTCTGAGGGTTTCAATTTTGCTAATAAACCACTATCTACAATTTCATGAGGGATCTTGAAAAAATCTCGATCCATTTCGCCTGCTTTAATCCTTATCCTCATCAGGAAAAACTTCTTCCTCAGATCTGTTCAAAGCACGGGCAATCTCTTTTTTCAAACTTCTTCCGGGGAAAACTTTGCCTCTCTCAAATAAGCTGATTAGTGATTGGGAGCAGTTTGATTCCCTTCCCAGTTGTTCTTGCGTTTTTTCAGCTAATAAGCGATAAAATCTTATTTTTTTCATCTTAATTTCCATTTTCTTAATTTAAAAGCTTAATAAGAAGATAAGATATTATGAAGATAAGATATTAGGCGTGAATAGTCACAGACTCTGGAAAATATTTTAATTGTCCAGTCAGATATTAAATATGAGGAGATAAATATTGAGATTTAAGGAAAGAGGGGGATTCCATATCTTAGATTAACTTCAGGGATAAATTCTAACATCTCTTTAACCTCTGTTTGAGATATATATTTTTCCATTCGTCCTATTGCTTGCCTAATAGTATCTAAAAATTGAGGTAATCCTTTTCCATAAAACCCTTTTCCTTTAACATATGTCTCTTTTTCGTCATCAAATGTGAATTTGAATTTATTTGCTAACTTCCCATCCTTAATCTCAAAGAGAAATCCTTTATCTTTTATATTTCCATCTTTAAATATCAAATTTTTTAAAGATTTCAGTTCCTTGTCAGCATGGATTGCTTGTGTTACTTCATCCATAAATATTTTATTTTTTTTTAATTTTCTAATAATTATTAAATCTATACTCTTATCGTCTGGAAATTTTTCATTCCAAATTTCAGCAATCTCTCTATAACTAAAACCAGCTTTATATAAATCATACCAACACAAATCTCTTCCAAAATTTCGTTTTTTTTCTATTTTTTTGCCGAACCATTCCTTCTGATATTTTTCAATTTTAGACCAAATTGACCTTATATCCTCAAGTGTAGTTGCTGCATCTATATATATGGCAAGATACCCTTTCTCTGATTTTTTTGGTTTTGGATGATATACAACGCTTATTCGATTCCATAAACACTTCACTATAGATTCAAGCTGACCATCCCAATGTATATCTATGTCCCAATATTCGCAAAAACGAATCCATTTACCAAACCATGACTTCATAAACTCTCTATCAGAATAAAGCGGATGTTTTCCTATATCCCCTTTTTTTTGTGATCGATTAATTATTTCCAGTTTTTTGAAGAAATCATCACAAAGTTGATCTTTAACTTCATTTAACTTTTTTAAAAATTTCTTATTTCTTTGTAATAATTCTGCCCTCTGTGATATTTTATTATAATCTTTCTCACTTCTTTCCAATAATTTTTCTATTTCTTTCTTCACATCAACCTCCTCTTAAAGAAGCTATCCACAAAGATTTGAGATTTAGATAATAGTGAAGATTCTCATTTAAGTAAATGTAGATTGGTTCTTGGAAAAATAAATCACTTAAACTTAGATAACTGCCATTGTTGAATAGCCAACCCGCTGTGTTGCTTTTCTCAATCCAGAGGAGTCAGGGCTTTTTGGAATGTGACTTGCAGATTTAAGTCTGCCTGGATCCTCTTAGTCTTGTCACATCTCTTCTATGTATTTTATAAAACCCACAGGCATATAATTTACTTCGCCAAACAACCGTTTATAACTATCGACATCATTACTTCTCTCAGGTCTATCTACAAATGTTATTTTAGGTTTTTTTTCAGCCATATTTATGCCATTTAGTAGCAAACATCTTATCTCTGTATCAGCTTCAGGCAAGGAATATCCAATAAAAACAAGTTCATCAGCTTTAGAGATACATTCTTGTGAAATCCCCCAAATTTTATTCAATAATCTGTTTTCATAAGCTTTAAATTTAGTTGGTGTTACTATTAATGGTTCATAATGAGAAGTGCAGAATTTATTAAAACATAATAATTCATATTCTTTATTGATATATTCGGCAACTCCTTTTTGCCCTAAAGTAATATCTACCTCGTCACATTTAGGACAATATAGCCAGTTCAGAGACCCATGTAGTTTTAGCAATTTAATGGGACCTATATTCAAGGGCATACCAACGAGAGAAGCTGCTCTTATTCGATCGTCTGAAAACTCTAAAGGTAGAATATTTTCCCGGATTTTAACTCCATAATTAGTATTTTTTTTTATGGATAACAAAGCATTATCAATAACAATATCGTAATTCGTGGAAATTATTGAATCATTCTCATTAATATTTCTCACAAAATCTTCAGTAGCAGGGGAATTTAAATCTATCAAATTATTTTTTAATACAATGGCAATTAGTCTTACCAAACTGTTTCTTATGCGAATAAAATCTTCATAGTGATAATTTTTTATCGAGATAGTTTTTTCTCGTAAGCTGAAGTCAATAAAACTCAATATATCTCCAAGCCGTGGAATATTGTCTTCTCTATCATGAAATACTATTTTTAAAAAGGTCTTTATTTCCTCAATTTCTTCACTTATTTCATGATGTCCGGACTCTGAAAAAGCTGCCTCTAAAATTTCGTTATTCAAAGGGGCATCTTGTGCTACAGCTTTAGTTGCTCCAGCTCCCAAAAAATATACTTTAGACATTATTCTCCTTATGACGAGAATTTTCCTCCCAAATCACTCCCTTTTAAAGCTTTTTTTGTGTTAGCATCTTTTCTAATCCATGGAGCCAGGATCTTAGTGGATTTAGCTTTCAGTCGTCTTAACATTCTAATGGAATCCGATCACAGTCAATAATTAAACAGCTTTAAATTCAATAATTTTCTCTTCTATCTTCGGATAAAGTTTATCTATCTCTTTTTGTGTTTCTATTGTTCTATTTATTGCTGTAGTTACTTTGCAATAATGTTTAATATCATTGAGATATAAAACTCTATTTTTTCTATCCTTTAGCCATTTTTCGCAAACCTGATAACCACCAATTTGGTATTGCCAGACTTCTTTTTTAATTCCTTCAAAATATTGGCTCTTATTGAAATACACTCGTTTTTCTTTTTCATCATATTTCAATTTTTCAACCTTGTTACTGCCCTTCCCTAAAAATTTAGATATTGAGGGATCAAGTTCTTTTGACTTTAATAAATGTAACTCTATAAGTCTTTTCCCAAATTTAGCCATTTTTGTGAATAATTCATAACTTTTCACAAAAGGGATTTTTGGGAAGCCTATTTTCAAGAACACGCCATATTTTGTCCTATAAATAGTTGAATGGAGGACTGAATATATATAATAAAAAATCTCCTCTGAAGAAGGTTCTTTTTTATAAACCTTAGAAAGAAATACGACAAGTTTTGAGTTAATATTTGAGGTTTTTTTACTTATCTCTTTCTCAGTATCAAACAAATCTTTTCTACTCTTGCTTGGATATAGAAAAAGAGGAAAGACATAGGTCTGCCCTCCAGAATAATGTATGTCAGTTACAAATTTAGTAATAAAAGAATGGGAAAAATTGACCTCCTTTGATTCAGAACGAATAGTTGCTAATCCCATGTTCTCCTTAAAGAAATTTTGCATTAAATCCCATCTATCACATCCCCTGTCAATCAAATCAGGTATGTAACAAATTTCTCTAATATCAAATGGACGATAAGAATAAGATCTAAAATGCTTATCCCAATCAAGCTTTTTTACATTTTCCCTTGCAATTTTTATTTTCCAATCTCTTGTATCCTTTAAACTCAATCCTTGTATTAAGAACTCATCAGGTAAATCTCCCGTAAATGTTAACATCTTTTGTTTGACTTCCTCGACTTTAAATCCTACTAAGAAATGGTCTCGATGAGTTTTTACTCCACTGGAAAATTCGTAGAATATATCAGTAATTATTAAGAAGTCATTGTATTTCTCTTGCTGTGTTAAATCTTTTGGCACAAAAAAATAATAGGGAGCATGTGTTTTTAAACTTCTCCATTTTGTTTGTCTGATATCATTTTTATCCAAATATTCATATTTCTTTTCCCTTAGACCAAAAACATCTTGATAAAAAATATTGCTCAATCTTCCCTTATTTTTAGTTTTGATGAATAGAGCAATGGAAACTCCTTGCATAATATCAAAAACATTTTCGTCCTTGCTTCCATCTGGACACTTTTCACCAATACGAGTATTACCGTGGAGATTTAGAATATAAATTTCTTGAAAATCTTCTAATAATTTCTTCCGCATCCCTCGATGAATTAATCCAGAAAGATAAGAATTATTAGTAATCATCCCAATAATGCCTTGACCTGTATCATCAATTTTCCATTGAGCAAAACGGATAAACTTAATATAGTCATCAGAGAGAGGTTGAATGTTCTTTTCATCTCTCACATCTTCTTTATAAAGTTCCATTTCTTTTTCAATAAAATCAGACTTATTAGAAGAGCTTACTGAATAAGGCGGATTGCCGATTATTGCCATTATGGGTTGTTCTTTTTTTATTTCTGCAGCTAAATGGGATTCTTCAGAAAGAGAAGCCATACCCGGGAGTTCAGATTGGGCAAGTTCCTCCATCTCTAAAGTATTTGTAAGATAGAGTTTGAACTTATCATTTCCTTTGAGCCTATAGCCTAATTCTTCCAAAAGAAAAGACATTTTTATATGTCCTATTGCATATGGAGCCATCATAAGTTCAAATCCATAGAAATTTTTAAGAATATGCTCTTTAATAAAATCCTCTTTTCCTCCTTCACCATATTTTGTAATAAATTCTTCTATTGCCAATTTAGCTGCCTCTGCCAAAAATGTAAGCGTCCCTGCTGCAGGATCTAAAACTGTGACTGACTCGCCTGCAAATCCATCTACTTTATGGAAACGCTTCTTCAAGATGTGATGTAAAGAACGAACAATATAAGAAACTACTGACTCTGGAGTATAATATATGCCTCTCTTTTCTCTTGTTTTGGGATCATATTCAGCCAAAAAAGTTTCATAAAAATGGACAATAGGGTCTTTTCCTTTGCCTTCGTGAAAATACTGATGAAGAATATTCTTTACATCTGTAGCTGCTAAGACTTCTGAAATATCATCAATAATTGATTCCATTTGCTGGGGTAAATCTTCAAGGGAAATAAATTTGAAAACATCTCGCAGAATTCCTATAGTGGGAGGAATACGATCATATGCAAGTTTTCGATTAAATCCATCTTCAGTTCGAGTCCGAGCTGCGAAAAGTCCATATGTAATTGTTTGTGAATAAAGGTCGGCAAACTCTCGCTTTGAAAGCCCGCTTATGAGATATTTTCTAAATGCTTCATAAAATCTTAAAATGAAACCTTTTGTTTCCCCCGATTCTTCTTTTAATTCCTCTGCAATTACTTCATCTTTTAAAAAGCTTGTTCTTTTTGCTAATTCAATCGCAAGGGATTGAGCATTATAAACTTTTGGCAAAAGGAAGGAGAAGAATTTATCAAGAAGTTTAAAAAAATTTGATTCTTGTTCAATAGGTGGAATAGTCTTAAGTTTATGAATAATAAAAGGTCTTACAATAAGTGATTTATCTATTAAAGAACCATTGCGATAAAGCCTAAATTCAAAGAAGTTAGTCAATATCACGTTTGGGAAGGTATGCAGGTATCTTTTTAACTGTTCCGTGATCTCTACCTGGTCTAAATGTTCAACTGTAGGTGCTTTTGCTTCGATATATCCAACTATATGTTGTTTCCCATCCCATATTCTGAAGTCTGGATTTCCAGCCTCAGTTTTTTTGGGTAATATTGTTATTTCAATATTTTTTCTGTCTGTAGAATCAAGATAATTTTTCAGCAGTCCTTCAAGTGTAGAATAAAAGCTTTCCTCTCGTGCATCCTCTCTTTTAATTATTTTAAATATTTCAGTTAAGTATGTTTTTATCATATGTTACGAATTTTTCTCCTATTAATGTATTAATTAGTCTTTTCAACTCCCCGGATTTCAACTTATATCATCAGAAAAAAAAGAAGTCAAAATTTTATATGAATTGTACTTATCTTCCGCAACAAATTGTTAGTCTTTTTTTAATAGAACTAATAAGGATAAGAAGAAAAGCCTATTAAGCTAAAAGACTTCTATTTACTTGATAACAAAAAAGATAATCTTTATAATACAATAAGAGAAAAAAACTTTGATGAATCAAGAATCTAAAAGAAAAAGGGGAAGACCAAGGAAAAAACTCGAGGATAAATTATCCAAGGTATTAACAACAGATAAACAAAAATCCTTCCTAAGAAATAGATTATCAGGAATGAACAAGCGCCAAGCAGCTATTCAGGCAGGATATGCCCCATCGGCTGCAAGTATAATGGCTAAAAAACTCACTGACAGGCTCTCCTGCAATAGAATATTCATTGAGGAAGCACAGAGGCAGGGTTTAACTATAGAGGCGATTATAGGAGAAATAAAGCGAGGAATGACAAAAGCTATGCATCCCCAGCATCCGGAACAACCTGATAACTATAATCGAAGAGCATACACTGATATGGCAGTTAAGATATATGGCGGGTATGCTCCAACTAAATATGATATCAGGATGGATTCTCGAGAGCTTCATGTTGATCTTTCAATAGAGGACATTCAGAGAATCGAAGAATATACTGGACAAAAGTTAATCGATGAAAACGGAAAACCCATTCTTTTAGAGAAAAGTGACAAGGATCCCACCAGGGAAGAAGATGAATCTATTTAGCCTCAATTACCTTGGTGTGTAATCTACTTTCGTTAAAGAATACTATACAAATTTATACTGCTGTATTTCGTCTATCTTTTTTAATTACAAAAAGATATATTAATATTAAAGAAAAAAATATCAGATATATATTTGAAATGAATTTTTTCTACAAAAGTCAACAAATTGTCCTTTGTACAAAATAAATAAAAATTTGAGTTAAAGAACTTAACAATTATTAAAAAATTTCTTAAAAATATGATGAAACTACTTTGACATGTTCCAACTTAGATGATAAGAGTAAGCTGTAACATAAAAAGGGGGCTAAATTTGGTTTACAGAAGCAGTACCAAATCTCATTTTTTTGATCAAGTTTTTTATCTCTTAAGGACTTGAAATCTTGATTAATCTTTTCTTTCAGTTTTAACAGAGAAATCTTAAAAAATATGTAAACAACAAACATAAAGAAGGAGAGAAGAGCAAAATGAGAATAATAATGACAGGACAAAGTGGATTAAATAAAAGTGGATACCTTGAAGAATCAAAAAAAATATTTGATGAAGAAAAGAAGTCTTTCAGATATGAAACTTTAGGACATAAAATGATAGAAAACTATGATGGAAAAATTGATGAGCGAACAATATTAAATCTGCCTAAAAATTTATTAGACTTGCTTCAGTCCGTAACTTCGAAGAAATTATTAGAAGAATTCGACTATTCAAAAAAAGAGGAAGATTTTCTTATTCTGAATACGCATGTTATTTTTCGATGGCATCATGGTTTATTTCCTACATTAGATATTGATATGGTTTTGAAGTTTGAGCCAGATATGATTGTATGTCTGATAGATACAATTCTTAATGTAAAGAAGGGATTAAAAAAAAGAGATACGGATTTCTTCAATTTTTGGGAATTATTTGCTTGGAGAGAAGAAGAAATATGGTTAAGCAAATTTATGGCGGATTCAGTAGGGAAGCTTTTAGGCAGAAATATTCCATTTTTTATCCTTCCTAAAGCCCAAGGTCCAAAGATATTTGCGAATCTTCTTATTAAGTCTAACTTGCCTAAAACTTATATTAGTTTTCCTATAACTGGAATAACTCCTGAAGAAAATAAAAGAAATGAAGAGTTTAAATCAGAAGTAAAAGAGAACTTTATTGCATTTGATCCTCTAAGCATTGAAGATCGTAACCTTACCTTAGCCTATTATACAGAAGAAGAAGAAATAAAAGAAAAGTACAATAAAATCCTACAATCAATTAAAACTATCAAAGAACCTGGAAAAAAATGGTCACCATATATTGACGAATATACTCCCTTGACTTTAACTAAATTTGAATTCTCGGGAATAGAATTAATTGGAAGAGAATTATTAAGTGTAACAGAAACCATTGATTCCCAAATCATATCAAGAGATTACATGTTAATAGATCAATCAGATTTTTTAGTTATGTATATAAGAGCAGACAAAGAAGGTGAACCAAGAATATCAGCAGGTTGCCAGTCTGAAATGATCTATGCCTACTTAAACGCAAAACCAGTATATGTTGTCTTCAGTGGTGGAGAAAAGAAGCTAAGTCCTTGGATAACCCAATATTCTGAAGTGTTTAATAATGTAAGTGAATGCTTGGCATTTATATTAAAAGAACATAAAATTAAAATAAGTAGATAATATCTAATGAATAATTACAAGTTATACACTGTTTCATGGAGTCAATACTGTAGTAAAGCAGAAAGCCTTCTTAACGAAGCAGATGTTCCATTTGAAAAAATTGTCTTAGATAAATGGGATTTACTTGCTGCCGCTGCCAGAGATATTGGCATTCGTCGTTTACCTGCTCTTGAAGGAAAAGGAATATTTTACGAAGGTTTATCTGAAATTATTAAATTTTTAGAAGATAAATAGCTTAATATCAAATAATCCGTTTTTTCTACTCTTCAAAAATTTTTTGATTTGATCTCTTTTTAACCCAAAAAGATTCAAGAATTTTTTTTGAATTATTCAGTCCTTGAAATAATCGGAATAAGTCGTTAAGACATCAATAAGGGAATTTAAAAGTGCCAAAATAAACCAAGTTGTCCAACTGTTAAGTCCTACCTTATAAGAAAGTAAATATAATATAAAAAAGAAGAAATTACTTACACACCAAATTTTTATATATACGATATCTTCCTTTTTTAACCTCAGCCATATGGTAAATAACCAAATTGAATTTACTATTAAAAGGCTAAAAAAACTCCGATAAAATATTTCAATATTTTCTATATTCAGGCACATATAATAAAAAATAAATGAATGCCCTAATAAAAACACTCCATCAAATGGCATAATAGACCATTTCCATCCCTTAGCTTTTTCTCCAAGAATTTTGATATTTTTTGAAGGAGCAAAGAAAAATCTAATAAGGACTAAAACAGCAATCAAGATTGAAAACCAGATATTGAAAGAGATAAATTGAAATCCTTTTTGAAAAATTTCTACAATTTTTACAACTCCACAAGCTAAGATAAGAGCATAAATTATTTCCATTATTTCAATAAATTTCACTCCCATGTTTTCATTCTCTTTTTTAACAAAAAAATCTTTTACCTTTGAAAATATTATTCTCATAATCCCTCCTCAAAAAATATTATTTTATCCTTCAATATGAAAAGTTGATTAAACAGCAAAAGTTCGATCATTAATGAGCTGTTGTTTTCCTTACGCTGACAAGACAAAAGGATAACAATTAATTAGGAAAGAATCAAATGCTAAATGAGGGCTAAATGAGGGCCAAAGCATTCTTTTTAAAAATTTTTGCAAAAAATTTTTCGAGGAAGTACCAATATACATATATCCCTTAAATCGCGCTATTCCCATACCCCCCTTACTTCGTTCAACATTTAAAAACTCAAAACAGATATAGCCCCTTTGAACAAATATGGGACAAATTGCGTTTAAAGTCACTTAATTTTGATTAACGGTATCTAAAAATGACAAGGAAAATAGTTTGCATGCAGGATAAAATGGCAATTTCTAACAAAACCTCTCTTCTGCTAACGGGAAATGAGTGTCGAAAATAAGCCTAAATTGGGATAGTGCAGTTTAAAACCATCAAAATTAGAGCTATTTATGGGATGGAATTTAGAAATAATTTCCCGTTTTGTTAATTGTAAGCTTTACCCCATATGATTAGTTGACATAATAATTTTTAGACGACACAAAGAAATAAAGGGGATTATTGATCCTTCAACTCAGCCAGCTTCTTCCTCGCATCCTCAACCTAAGCA
>Ga0209636_10005232_pt1 | contig 13254 bp, 14 predicted proteins | sample DeeMarSWOR152_54_FD_187464 | JGI IMG/M metagenome (GOLD analysis project Ga0209636, IMG submission 187464) | Marine sediment microbial communities from White Oak River estuary, North Carolina - WOR-1-52-54 (SPAdes) (version 2) | ecosystem: Environmental > Aquatic > Marine > Intertidal zone >...
CCACCCTCACCCTTCTCACCTGTCTTGACATTCTTTTCTGTCCTGTCCTATCCTCTATGACGATAGGACGAGGCAAAATTGGCAGATGAACACTCATTCACCCAGCCCAGCGGAAAACAAATTTATATCATTCAACAATTCAGGATTGATCGATCAAGGACGGATCCATTTCATTAACTTCTGCAGGAAGCTGACTGTCAATTCCATCCTCTTCCTCATCCCCATCCATTTCCTGAAGATCGGGTTCAACGGCTGGCAGATCGGGTTTATCACTGCCTTCTACGCCATTGCTCCACTTCTCTTCTCTTTCCCCGCTGGATGGATAAACGACCGCCTGTCGATAACGAAGATGATTCGAGGCGCCCTCTTCCTGGTCAGCCTGAGCCTTCTTCTCATCAGTCAGATTAATAATTTCCTGGCCATGGCCGCTGTATTTCTCGTTTTGGGCATCTCGAACAACGCCCTGGATGTCTCGACGAACAGCCTCTTTTACAAGGACGAGAGGCAGATGGACCAGAACAAAAAGTACGGCAGCCTTTCCTTCTGGCTGGCTTTGGGTGTGGCCTCAGGAACGTTCCTGGGCGGTTTTCTGACGCACTTCGCTGACTTCAAGGTCATGTTTTACGCCTATGCTGGCGTCATGTTTCTGGTGCTTATCCTCTCCGGAGACATCGGGACAGAACAGTTGTCCCGCGTAACCTTGAAGGAGTACAGGCTCGAGCTGATCAACAGAAGGACTGTCTTTTTCATGGTCATGATCTTTGTCCTGACCCTCCACTGGGGGGCGGAAAACACCGTCTACAGCCCGTTCCTGAAGAATTATTTCCAGCTCAACAACCTGCAGGTTTCCCTATACATCTCTCTCCCTCTTTTCATGCTGGCCTTTTCCGCCCTTCTCATAGGCTTCCTCAAGTATAACGCCCGCCTGAATAAACGGCTCTTTCTTTTTTCGCTCACGATTTCCGGGCTCGGCCACATCCTGATGGTCAATCACAGCCTGCCTCTTTCCTTTATCTTTCGAATCGTCCACGAGATCGGGGACGGATTCCTGGGCGCCCTGATCGTCCTTTATATCTCAAGGCTGTTCCAAAAAAGGAGCATCGGAGGGAGCTCCGGCATCCTGCTGGCTGTGATGACGACAGGACATATGGTAGGCTCGCTGGTATTTTCGCCTCTCGGGTACAGAGTGGGACTCCAATACCCCTTCATCATCTCCGGAATTCTTCTCTTAGCCAATGCGCTGTACGGGCTTTGGGTCTTCCGAATAGAGAGCTATGGATAAAAATCAAATCAGGGGGCATGTTGTATTTGGCGGATAGGTTTGGTCAGGCCTCTCCCACCTCAGATTATCCAGTCCGCACTTCTTCTGGCAGCCAAGGAGATCCAGGAGTATTTCTGAAGGCAGCGGTGGTTTTTTCAGTCGATCTGTCAGTGGATGAACAGAAAATGATTGATCTTTCTTTTACATTGAAATTATTAAATTTATTGGTGTATAGTTAAAAACAATCCAACCATGAGTAACATCAATCCAGAAGGAGGAAAAATCATGAAAAAACTCATTCAGATCTCTTTTTTTATTTGTACCTTACTGTCAAACCTCACTCTTTTCGCTCAAGAGCCTTATAAGCTGCCGCCACAGGAAGTGATTGATATAGTCAAGGCCCCTCCTCCACCAAGAGTATCCTTAAACCCGCCCGGAGAAATAATATTCCTTGCCGAATACGAGACCATGCCTTCCATAGCCTACATGGCCCAACCTCTGCTCAGACTCGCCGGCACCCGAATCACTCCAAAATACAACAGCCGTCAGCAAACCTTTTTCTACACCAGTCTGACCCTCAAGTCGATTAAAGACGGAAAAGAAATGGATGTTCTCCTGCCGGAAGGAGCAAAGCTCGGCTTTCCCAGCTGGTCCTTTGATGGACAATGGCTGGCTTTCCCTCGACTGACCGAAACAGGCTTTGAACTCTGGGTTGCCGAGGCCAAAACAGGCAAAGCCAAGACTCTGACCGGGCCTGTCCTCAACGCCACGATAAACTCTGGTTTCACCTGGCTTCCGGACAGCCGTCATCTTCTGGTCTACACCATTCCTAAAGACCGGGGAGCTCCTCCAAAAGAACCTGAAGTTCCTGTCGGGCCCAATATCCAGGAGACAAAAGGAAAGTTTGCCAAGGTCTGGACCTACCAGGACCTCTTGCAGAATCCCTATGATGAGGAGTTATTCACCTATTATGCCACTTCTCAAATCATCGAGATCGATGTCGTCTCCGGGAACAGCCGAAAAATCAGCGAGCCGGATGTCTACCTGTCTGCTGAGCCATCTCCTGACGGAAAGCTTCTCCTGGTCTACAGGATAAAAAAGCCCTACTCCTACAGCGTCCCCTACTATGACTTCACCCACAGCTATGAAATATGGGATAGAGACGGAAATCTCGTCCATCTCTTTGCTGACCTGCCAGTCGCCGATGAAGTTCCCATGCGAGGTGTTCCCAAAGGACCGAGGTCCGTGGGATGGCGGGCGCTCAAGCCTGCAGCACTTTTCTGGGTAGAGGCTCTGGATGAGGGCGATCCGGAAAAGGACGTCCCCCACCGCGACAAACTCATGACCCAATCTGCTCCTTTCAAAGAGGAGTCGAAGGAAATCATGAAAATCCAGCACCGTTACTGGGGAATCGACTGGCTGCAGCCTGAAGGAAACGCTCTTGTCACCGAATACAATTGGAAAAAGAGATGGAGAACCACTTATCTCGTCAACATCGATGACCCGAGCCTTGCGCCGCAAAAAATCGTCGATATCAGCGCCCAGGACCGCTACAAAGACCCCGGACGCCCCGTTTACACAGTCACTCCTCAAGGTGAATACATTTTGCTTCAGGATAAAGACTGGATCTATCTCCGCGGAAGCGGCGCTTCACCTATGGGAGACATGCCTTTCCTCGACATGATGAACATCAAAACCCAGGAGAAGAAGCGGCTCTTCCAGTGCAGCGAAGGAAGCTATGAGTACTTCGTCGACTTTGTAGGAAAGTCCCGGAGCCAAATCATCACCCAGTACGAGACCAAGGTTGAACCTCCCAATTATTACTTCTTCGACCTGAAGACGAAAAAAAGAAAAGCTCTCACCGATTACAAAGACCCCGCTCCACAGATGACAGGGATGAAAAAACAGCTTATCAAATACACGAGAAAAGACGGTGTTGAGCTCTCTGGAACCCTTTATCTACCACCGGACTACAAGGAGGGAGAGAGGCTGCCCTGTGTCATCTGGGCTTATCCCATCGAATACAGCGACCCGGATATCGCGGGACAGGTCAGAGGCTCTCCGCACACATTTACCTTCTTCAGAGGGACTTCACAGCTATTCTTCGTCACCCAGGGATATGCGCTTCTTGACGGAGCCCAGATGCCTGTGGTCGGTGACCCGAAGACCATGAACGACACCTTTGTCGATCAGATCGTCTCCAGTGCTCAAGCGGCCATTGATAAGCTAGATGAGATGGGAGTCATCGATCCCAAACGAGTCGGTGTCGGCGGCCACAGCTACGGAGCCTTCATGACTGCCAATCTCCTGGCTCACTGCGACCTCTTTTCAGCCGGAATCGCCAGAAGCGGCGCCTACAACCGGACACTAACACCTTTCGGATTCCAGAGCGAGCGTCGGACTCTCTGGGAAGCTCCGGACCTCTATTTCAAGGTTTCTCCCTTCATGCACGCCGACAAGATCAACGAGCCCATCCTCCTCATCCACGGCGAAGACGACAACAACTCCGGAACATTCCCTATCCAATCCCATAGGCTCTTTCATGCTCTGAAGGGTTTTGGAGCCACGGTCCGCCTGGTCATGCTTCCCCACGAAAGCCACGGCTACAGGGCTGAAGAGTCTGTGCTTCACGTGCTGGCCGAGATGTTCGAATGGTTCGATAACAACGTTAAAAACAAGAAATAGCTAAGAACAGGAAGTTGCGGGCTTCGTGTGGCTAGCGCAAAAAAGAATTGGGCGGGAGTTGGATAAAGGACAGGGAAAGAAGGTTCAATGATGGCCGGCGCAGAAAAATGGTGGGACCAGGTTGGGGATTACAACGATGCGATTTTCCCCATCCAGATAATTCTGCTTGCTGCGGCCTTTGTCTTAACCTTGCTCTTATTTTCCAAGCCTGGAACCAGGATGAATAAGATCATGAAGGCTTATCTGGCGCTGGCCTTTGCCTGGAATGGGATTGTCTTTTTCTTAATCTTCGGCAAGGAGCTTCCAGGAAAATTTTTAGGGATTCCACTATTTATCCTTTTAGCCATTCTTCTCGCTTGGGATCTCCGGGCAGACAGAATCCAGCTGAAGCTCCCGGATAGGACATGGCAAAAGTATTTAACTTACTTTCTGGTCCTTTGCTCATTTTTATATCCGTTGATCGGATACGCTTTTGGACATTATTATCCTAAATCGTGCACATTTGGGGTTATGCCCTGCCCGACGACTGTGTTTGCTCTTGCCCTGATGACAGCGGCAATCCCAAAAGTGGATAAGAAAGTCTATATTTTGCTCTTATTATGGGCGCTTCCCGCCCTCGGCAAGTGCCTTGGGGCGATGGACCTTTATGAAGACTGTATTCTTTTCTGGACAGGCGTCTATGCTCTGACGATGTTGATTAAGAATTGGAAAAAGATTGGACAAGGCCAAAAGCAAGAACTCTGATCCGCAGTGATAGGAGGGGTTGATAAAGGCGCCGTGAACCGGTCTCATCGAAAGTCTATAAGCGAAAAAATTCAAGAGGGAGGTCTTCCCTATGATCGGTCGGATCTGGCATGGATGGACAACTCCTGGCAACGCGGATAAATATGAAGCATTGCTCAAGGAGGAAATCTTCGTTGGTATTGTGAACCGGCACATCCGTGGCTTCAAAGGTATTCAACTGCTACGCCGTGAGGTCGGCGAAGAAGTCGAATTCGTCACGATGATGGTGTTTGATTCTCTGGATGCCGTCCGTGAGTTTGCAGGAGAGGATTACGAAGTCGCGGTTGTTCCTCCCAAGGCAAGAGCCGTCCTTTCCCGTTTCGATGAACGCTCCCAACATTACGAAATCAGAGCGGAAAGGGGAGGAGAAGGATAAACCAGGTTTTTTTATCGCTATCGTCGCCATGTATCCCTTTGCTCTGGGCCTCCCTCTCTTGCCCTTTTTTTCTTTCAGGCCCAGGGCTTGGTTTATATTCTGGATGCCGATTAAACCCGATTCTTCTTCACTCTTGGGCAGGATTGATATAAGATAAAAAAAATTGCTTCAGATGAGATCTAGCTAAATTTCACGAAAAATCAAAGAAAGAAAGAGAGCAACAGAAAACATGAAACGCCATGGAACATCCTACTGGAGGTTCAGGAGAAACAAGCTCCTGAAAAAACACGTTTTCCCTGAAGGAAGAGTGCTCGATATTGGAAGCGGGTGGAGAGTGTTTTATGAGGAGGCTGTAAGGCTCGATATAGATCCAGCAGTCAGTCCAAATGTTCTGGCAGATATCCAGAAGGGATCGGGTTTCAAAGCTGAGTGTTTTGACACGGTTCTGATGTTTGACATATTAGAACATTTAGAGCACCCTCACCAAGCATTAAAGGAAGTGAAAAGAATACTCAAATCAGGGGGCATGTTGTATTTGACTGTCCCCTTTTGTTATCCCAGACATGGAGTTGAGTATTACAGGTTCAGCGATCTCGCCCTGAAAAAGATGTTGCAAGATCTCGATTCAACAATAATTCCGATAAGCAAAAGCAAACTATGGAATATTGTCTGGAATTATCATCGGGAAAACACCCTAGTTGAAGGCTATTTCGTCATGGCCAGGAAAATATAATCGCCTTCGATAAGAAGTCCTGGATAAGAATCAGCCTAGGATTCCGCCTTTGGGGTGATGGCTAAAAAAAGAAGATTTAAAAGTTATATGAAATCAAAATTTACTCTAACAGGTCTCTTCCCAAGCTGCTTGGGTTTTCAGGTTTTTCCCTATCATTGAGGCATGCCCCCCGAATTCCTTCTCCCGGCACTGCAGGAGCCATAAATCCACAAATCAAGAAATGAGCCAAAGTTATGGATACAGCCGCATCGGCCAGCTTCGACCAAGCTCCCGCGGGATATCCTCCTCCGGAATCGGCCTCCTTGTCCTGTCGCCAAACGCGCCTTCTGCCATTGCCAGGCCTCCTTCCTCACAGCGTCTCATCCCGCTGGCTTTCTGAATTCCAGACAATACCCGTGATACTGACCATGCATTTTCCAGATGCCGTCCACCCGTATCTCTTCCATTGTTTCTGGAACCAGATGAACGGGTATGGACGTATCCACTCTCCTCCCCTGATTCGATCGCGATAGACGTAGCAAACGAGCGGTGATTTGGGCCGCACGCTCCGACTCGTCAGCAATGACGATTTTGCTGCCCGGCCGCGCGACTCGGATCATCTCGTTAATGGCCTTCTTTTTCTCTGAGAAAAAGTTGATTCCTCCAACATGAAAGACCTTGTCAAATGACTCTGGTTTAAACGGCAACGCCTCTGCCGTACCCAAGAAAAGGTCGACCGGCCATCCTTGTGCTTCGACGCGCTTTTGACAGCGGGTCAGCTGCGCGGCTGAGATGTCCAGGCCATAGGCCTCGCCCATTTTGGCAGACTCAAATAAGAAAGGAAGATTGCCTCCCGACCCTATTGAAACCTCCAGAACCCGTCCTCCGCTTAGCTCCAAGCGGCGCAAAATCTCTGCACGCGCCTTACGTTCTCCACCCATTGGTAAAAACGACAATTTATCGAAAATTACCTCGAAGCGTGAAAACCGCTCATAGAATCGAGCGAATCGCCGATTCAGCCCCTCCAATTCCTCCGGATAAATGAAATGCGCGATACCATTTCTGATGAGAAAGCTTCGCTCACAGCGGGCACAAAACAAGTCCCCTTCATTCACCATGCCGGTATTTTTCTCATCACGCAGAGAAAGCTCACCTTGACAATTGGGACAACAAAGCACCTCTAATGTTAAACGCTTCATCTATGCCTCCTATCATGTTTCAGAAAGTATCGGCGGCCTGCCATTTTGTTCCTCCTTGCGGATCGTTCCGAGCCCTATCTCCCGGCGGTCATTTTGATGAAGATTGCCCAACGATGCTGGCTGGCCTGTGAGTCCGGACGAAACTCGCGCGACCGTTGGAAGGGGGGAACTCGAAGCGGTTCCCCCTCCAAGGTTGACTGTGATGGATTCCACCATTCGTCGCCCAGTGGATAGCCACCGTTCTATGAGCTCCTTAATGGGATTCACCGAGATAATCAATATGCGGTTCTCAAGCGATGTCACGACTAAAATGTTGTAAACCCCGGTGTCGCTCGCAGGAGTTAGAAGCTCAAGGATGAAGCACTCTTGATCATTGATGGAACTTAGCTCGCTCCGATACCAGATGACGGAGGGATCCTGGCTGCAAAACATCCTCTCTAATGCCCGATGAGCCTCTTTCAACTCTTTGGTGGACGTAGCGTACGTCGGATGGCTAAGGGAGACATTGACAGTTCCACGCTCGTCCATCAAGACGGTAGTGGGGCGGCTTTTGCTGGGGTACTTGGCCTGGAGCATCTCTTCGCTCGTCTGCTCGAAATGAGTCGGGATCAACATCCGTGTCTTCGCGCTCAGCAACCCCCGAGTCTCGAGTTCGATCGTTTCGGCTTGAGGGGATGTGGGACCGACGATCAGCAGGCAGGCAATAATGAAGTGCATTCGCATGGCCGGCTTTATATTTCGTTTTCTGCTGCAGTGGCTGAAGAGGCATTCATGGACTAATTTTGCCTCCTCCCATCCTCATGAATGATAATAATAGTGAGCGTGGCTGTCAACTTGAGCAAAAAATGGCGAAGATAGGCTAAAAAATCCATCCGAATGGCACTCTAATAGCAAGTCTCTTCCTGGCTTATGGTCCTTTTAGGCTTTCCCTATCATTCTGGAATGCATCCTGAATCCCTTCCCCTGCCGTGGCAGAGATCCATCACCAGCGTCATCTGGAACGGACTGTTCTCCATCGGGTTCTTTTCCATTATTTCGAGAGGTTTGCTGTGTCTTCTTGAAAAAAAGAGGCTTATCTTTTATCATCAGGCAGAGAATCCTCGCCATGAAAAAATGCGTCGTTCTCTTCTCCTGTGGCATAGACTCAACCTCTGCTCTCTTTTGGGCACTCAAGAAATATGAAACCGTCCAGGCTTTGACCTTTGACTACGGTCAGCGCCACAGGATAGAGATTGCGATGACTAAAATCCTGACCCGAAAACTCAAAATCCCGCACAAGATACTCAAAGTGGACCTCACTCAGATCGGAGGCTCAGCCTTGACGGATTTGAACCTCCCCCTTCCTGAACACAAAGAGGCTTTAGAGTCCGGTCCTCCTCTGACTTATGTCCCGTTTCGGAACGGAATCTTTCTCTCTCTGGCTGCAGCCTGGGCCGAAGTTCAAGGAATACAGGATATTGTCTGCGGCTTCAATGTCATAGATTCGCCGGATTATCCTGACACCAGGCAGGAATTTGTTGAGGCTATGGAAAAGGCCGTCAACCTCGGGACAAAGGCCTCCTCGAGTCCAAAAAAATTCAGAATTATCACCCCGTTTATTGACATGAAGAAGTCAGAAATAATCAGACAGGGGCTTTCCCTCGGGGCTGATTTTTCATACTCGGTTTCTTGCTATTCAGGGCAAGAAGTCCCCTGTGAGAAGTGCTCCTCCTGCGCTCTCCGCCGAAAAGCCTGGCAGGGGGTTAGGATGAAGGATCCTTTGATTATTCGTCTTAAGAAAGAAGGGAAACTATGAGCTGGGTTTTAAAGTTCATATAAATTAGAGACAGTCCCCCCATTCTTTCCCTATTATTACAATGAACAGAAATATATTTCCAGTTCAATCTTATATTCCGCGTTATCTTCACTAAATCGTCTCATTCCCACAAGAAATGCAGCACACAAAGCATGTGGGCAGGTATTGCCTGGATTAAGCTCAATGCCGCGCATGAAATTTTTTCAAAAAATTACTTGACAAAAAGTATATTTTGCTATACATTTTGTATAGCATAAAAGACAATATGTATAATAAATTATCCATACACAATCAGGAGGTAGATGTGAAATTGGGAAATAATTTAAAGCGACTCAGATTCGAGCATGACTATATGACACAAGAGGCTTTAGCTAAAGCCGTTGGAGTGATTCGCCAAACCATTATTTCTATTGAAAAAGGAAGGTTTGTTCCCTCAACGCTCCTGGCTTTAAAACTGGCCAGGTTTTTCCATGAATCCGTTGAAGAGATTTTTTACATCATTGAGGATGATGAAAAAAATTAACTGGAAAGGAGAAAAAGATGAGATTAAAAAATGAAGTTATTATCCCTTTACTCATTATTTTGATTTGGGGATTTCTGGGGCTATTCTCAGGAGAATTTTTTCAGGAACAGGGAGAAGAAGGTAAATCTAAGATTGGATTGATTCTCTTCATTATTTTAGTTTTAGCATTGATTTTGCTGTTTGTTCTACCTAAGACAAAGCTGTCCAGGCTTTTCAAAATTAACCAGAGCATTTATACGATCACAAACATTTTGGGATTGATCACAGGAATTTTCGGTCTGCTCGCTATTTTCATTTGGCCTCCAGAAGTTGTCAAATCATTTTTATGGAAGCTGATCATTATGCCATACGTTCTCATCTGGATTTATTGTGGCATGATCATGATAAGCAAGAAGACTTCTGATATTTATGACGAAAAGCAGGATTATGACATGACGAAAGGGGCCGCCGTAACAATGGCCGGATTGATATTAGTCATGGGTTCTGTCATTTCTCCTCTTTTGGAAAAAGACATCTTAAATGTTATGCTGCTAATGCCTTTTTATCTCTTTTGTGCTGTTTTGATCTTCTCAGCATCCACCCTGTTTTTTTTCAAGAGGTATTAGGCCCCACCCGTCTGACTGAAATAAGGGAATATCTTATTTTCCAAAGCTAATTCCTTAGCTAGGTCATTGTATATCTTAGAAACTTGTTTAGGCGATATTCTTATTCTGTGATAACTTAACAGGGCGTTTGAAAAATTATTTTATTTGAAAAAGGGGAGTTTAATAGAAAATCTGGCATACCAAATCAGAATTAATCAGGAACTATTATTTGACAAAAAAGAAGAATATCTCCGCTCTATTAAATTAACTGGCTGAGTTGTTAGCATAGAAAGAGGAAACGATTAGCAATCACAATTCACCCGTAGCTCAGTGGATAGAGCGGTGGACTTTGAATCCAGAGGTTGGGGATTCAAATCCCTCCGGGCGTGCCAGCTTTCCCCAAGTAATCTCCCTTTTTCACTTTAGCAACCATACGCAAATATAGGCGATCTTAGTCAAAGTCTGTGACATTCTGTGACAAAAGGGGAATAGTCTATTTTGGTTTCAATTCACCTAATAAGCTGATAGCCAGAGCGGGTGGCTGTTAACCACTAGGTTGCAGGTTCGAGTCCTGCCCGAGGAGCCAGCTTTTTAGGGGTACAGCAAGCTTTTCGCTTTATCATCGTTAGTCAGAGGTAGGCGTTTTTAGGCACTTTTTGTCACCGATTTGGTGAAGGTGGTAGAGTCTATTCTAAAACTGCAATCTATCCTAAGATAGTTTAATCAATTTCTGACCTAATACTCTGCATAGAAGGAACAGACTTATGCCGATTTCAATGACAAGAAATATTTTTGCCCTTAGCTCCGGGAATATAGCCAAGAACTCAGGATGCGCTCTTGTTGATTGATAGATGAAAGAATGTGCTTGACATCAGTTCAATTCTAAAGTCATAATTTTTAATCTCGGACAGATAAACTTAGGTCCTTCTAGTAGCATCCTGTAGCTGCAAGGAGAATAACAATTATGAATGGACATCGGGTTGTCGTAACAGGATTAGGAGTTGTAACCCCGATAGGTTTGGGACATGAAGAGTTTTGGGGAGGATTGGTGGAAGGGCGAAACGGCGTATCCAGGGTTACCCATTTCGATCCGACTGATTTTCGCTCCCATATGGCGGCAGAAGTCAATAACTTTAATGCTGAGGATTGGATCGATGAGAAATCTGTAGGGCGAATGGATAGGTTCGTCCATTTTGCCTTGGCCTCGTCTTTAATGGCGCTCAAGGATGCCGGTTTAAATACTTATCCTTTTGATGGAAACAGAGCAGGAGTCATAATAGGTTCCGGTATAGGAGGGGCACTTACGATACAGAAGGGATATTTTAACCTTCACGAGAAAGGGCCAAAGTCTTTAAGCCCTTTTTTTGTGTCCAAGTCACTCATAAACATGGCAGCTTGTATGGTTTCTATCACCCATGGGTTGAGAGGGCCTCTTTCTGCTCCTTGTGTAGCTTGTTCCACGGGGGCAAATGCAATAGGTGATGCTTTCCGAATTCTTGAGAGGGGTGATGCAGATATCATGCTGGCGGGAGGTACTGAGGCGAGTGTGAATCCTTTGCCTTTCGGCGGGGTTTGCGCGGCGCGATCGATGTCGAAGAGGAATGATTGTGTTGAAAAGGCGAGTAGGCCTTTTGATAAGAACCGTGACGGCTTTGTAATGGGGGAAGGATCTGGCATCGTTGTTTTGGAACGGCTTGAACATGCTCTGGGTCGGAATGCTCAAATCTATGCCGAGATTGTAGGCTACGGCAATACTGCTGACGCATTTCATTTAACCGCTCCAGAACCAGGGGGTGATGGAATGGTTAGGGCTATGAAAGCAGCGCTCAGAGACGCAAATATCGATCCACGAGAAGTGGGATATATTAACGCGCATGGTACCTCAACCGTCCTGAATGATAAGATAGAAAGTGCAGCCGTTATTAAGGTTTTTGGTGCCCACGGGAAGCATCTTAAGATCAGTTCCATTAAGTCGATGATAGGTCATCTTTTAGCTGCTGCTGGAGCTGTGGAATTCGTGGCCACTGTGATGAGTATCCACACTGGCAAATTACCCCCCACGATTAACTATGAGGAACCCGATCCGGAATGTCCTCTAGATTACGTAACCAATGGAGTCGAGTCGATCGCCCTCGAGGTAGCTCTGAATAATTCTTTTGGCTTCGGTGGAGGTAATGCCTGTCTTGTAGTGAGAAGATACAGTAGTTAAAAATGAAAATCCCTAAACTTCAAATTGGAAATATCACCGCAGATATACCTATTGTACAGGGAGGTATGGGTGTGAGGATTTCTCTTTCATCGCTTGCTTCGGCTGTAGCTGAAGAAGGTGGAATAGGCACTATTTCGAGCATAGGCCTGGGAGACATAGAGCTCTCAAAGCATGAGTATGAAAGGATGTCTCGGGAAGCTCTGGAGAAGGAGATACGCAAAGCAAGAAGTATAACGAATGGTCATATCGCGGTCAACTTCATGGGAGTGCTCAGCAATGTTGACGATTTGATCATAACCGCCGTGAAGGAAGGAATCAAGATAATTGTATACGGTGCCGGACTACCTGTTAGGCTACCCGGCTTGGTCAAAGACAATTCTGTAAATCTCATTCCTATTGTTAGTTCTGCACGAGTAGCTGAATTGATTCTCCGAGCCTGGCATAAACGTTACGAAAGGACTGCCGATGCTATAATCCTCGAAGGGCCGTTGGCAGGAGGACACCTTGGTTTCTCAGAAGAGCAGCTCACCCAACCAGAAAAATTTTCCCTTGAAAATCTCTTGCCGGAGATTTTAGAAACGGTAAAAGCTAATGAAGATAAATACGGGAAAAAAATTCCTGTTATCGCTGGTGGGGGTATCTTCAACGGAAAAGATATAGCAAGAATGTTGTCCCTTGGTGCGTCAGGAGTCCAAATGGCTACACGTTTCGTCTGCACTGAGGAGTGCGATGTTTCCCAGGAATTCAAGCAGGCCTATCTTGATGTTAAGGAAGAGGATATCGTTATCATTAAGAGTCCTGTCAACATGCCTGGAAGGGCCATTAAGAATAGATTTTTACAGGACCTGGAAAGAAAGGGGAAACTTAAGATCAGCTGTCCATACAGATGTCTTTCGGTCTGTAAAGTTAGTGAAGCGAGGTACTGCATTGCGCAAGCTCTCTTAAACTCTTACTTCGGTGATGTAGATAACGGTCTCATCTTCTGTGGACAGAATGCTTACCGTTGCGATGAGATAGTAACGGTAAAAGAACTCATCAAAGATCTTCTCGCCGAACTCGAGGCGGCTTAGGTTCTCGTCCTCTGGAAGGACACTGACCCGGGTCTTGCTGAGGGGGGAGGATGCGCG
>Ga0209636_10005234_pt1 | contig 13249 bp, 18 predicted proteins | sample DeeMarSWOR152_54_FD_187464 | JGI IMG/M metagenome (GOLD analysis project Ga0209636, IMG submission 187464) | Marine sediment microbial communities from White Oak River estuary, North Carolina - WOR-1-52-54 (SPAdes) (version 2) | ecosystem: Environmental > Aquatic > Marine > Intertidal zone >...
TGTGTAAAGCTTTCAAAACTGATTATTTTTTTCGAATGGGTTTGGTTCGGATATCGTGTCATACGAGATTCACACCCGGCATACTACCAATTTAAACCATCCATGGGGCGTTCGAGATTTTCTGAGGGGATTGCCAAAAAAGAAGGCTCTGAATTGGAAAGGAGAAAGCCGATTCCGAGTCGTGAGTCGCTTATTTAAAACAAAAATAGAGAAGGAAACAACACGGTTCCTCTAAGGGAAATCTTCATACCGCGAGCTCTTGAGGAACTCAATACTGCCGAAAGAGCTTGAGATATTGGAGGGGATTTGGGGTGAAAGTTTAAAGGCAACGATATGAATGTCTGATAAGATATATTATGTAAACTTTTCTTTAGGCCTCGACATTACATCACATGTCATTACATAACATACTGATTCGAGATCCCCTCTTCCGACCCATGATTTCCGGGAGGTCATAGCCCACGAGATGAAAAATACCCTGCATTTCCCAAAGGGTTTTACCTTGGTTGAGTTACTGGTGGTGATCATCCTGGTCTCGATCTTAGCCGCCATCGCCGTTCCGTTGTACCTTCACTACTCCGAAACGTCCAAGGTGCGAGAGGCACTGGGCATAATCAAGGCCATCACAACTTCCCAGAAGGTGGAGAAAATAAGGACTATGAAATACTACACGGCCACCGGAGGTACCGCCTTAATAATTTTCTTGAAAAAGGGAATTGACCTTTCTGATTCCCTCTACTTTACCTTCGAAACGAGCGGTGACGCCAGTGCGTTTACCGTCACGGCCACTGCGACTCCTGAATCGGGAATCACGGGGACCATCACATATGATGGCACTAACAAGACCTGGTCATCCACTGGTGATATTACGGCGAGTATGTTGCCCGACGCAGGGGAAGAAACAAAAATGGCTATGTTTGGCTGTGTGATACCTTAAAGTCTTGTTACAGGGCAAATATGGAAGCTTGACGGGAAATTAAACTGCGAAGCGGGTCTGCTGGCGCTGACCGATCAAATAAGCGCGAAATCACGAAGATTGGTTCATCCTTGTGCCTCTAACTCATCCTTCTCCAAGGGTTGAGGGGAATTTTCGCCGGAAATTGCATATCGTTCATCGATCCACGATCCCAGGTCGATGAGCTTACACCGTTGTGAGCAAAAGGGGCGATAGGGATTCCCCTCCCAATTCGTTTCCCTTCGACACCGTGGGCAGATTACCCTTTTCCTCATCTCTTTCGTTTCCTGAAAAACCCCCTCTCGCTCTGAGCTTGTTCAATGGCTGCAAACTCCTTCAACAGCTCTTCTTGTCTCTTGGTCAATTTGGTCGGGGTCTTCACGATGAGCTGAACAATCTCGTCCCCCCTCCCATGGCCTCTCATGTGATAAATGCCCTCACCCTTTAATCGAAAGATCTGCCCGCTTTGGGTTCCCCTCGGAATCGTTAATTTACGTGTTCCATTTAGGGTCGGTACCTCGATATCGCCTCCAAGGGCGGCGTGGAAAAAGGATATGGGGATTTGACACACAATATCATCTCCGTCCCTTTCGAAGAATTCATGGGGTTCGACGTGGATAACCACATAGAGGTCCCCGGGCGGACCTCCCCTTTCTCCCTCTTCGCCTTCGCTTCTCAATCTCAGCCTCGATCCCGTTTCAACTCCCGGGGGAATCTTTAATGAGAGGCTTTTCTTTTTCCTCACCTTCTTCTGACCCCTGCATTGACTGCACGGCGTGTGAATTACCTGCCCCTCGCCCTGACAATCGGGACAGGTAGTACTTATGGTAAAAAATCCCTGCGTTCTGCTAACCTGACCGTGCCCTCGGCACGTTGGGCAGGTCGAGGGAAACGTGCCGGGTTCAGCTCCAGAGCCCCCGCAATAATCGCACTTCATGGATTTCGGTATTTCAATATCTACGTCCTTCCCAAAAGCCGCATCGAGAAAGGATACGGTCAGGTCATACCGTAAGTCGGCACCGGCCCTTGCCATTGTTCGGCCCCTTCGAGTCGTCCCGAACCCGAAGAAGTCCTCGAATATATCGCCAAAGCTGGAGAAGATATCCTCAAACCCCCTAAAGCCGGTAAATCCTGTCCCCTTTAATCCCTCGTGGCCGAAGCGGTCATAGATTTCCCGTTTCTCAAGATCCCTTAAGACTTCATACGCCTCGGAGGCTTCTTTGAACTTCTCCTCCGCTTCCCTATCTCCCGGATTCCTATCCGGGTGATATTGCATTGCCAACCGCCGGTAGGAGCGCTTAATCTCTTCTTCGTCCGCATCCCTTGGGACGCCCAAGATGTCGTAATAGTCACGCTGTGCCATTGGATTTCTTAAAGAATATAAGAAGCTAAAACAATTAAATTATTGTATTTATTGAATTATTTATTTCTCGTAATCCTCGAGTATTTTTCCAGTTCGGCCCCTTTCAACCACCTCGTCGAATTTTGATCCTAAATCAACACCCAATTCTTTAGCCCTCTTCCTGGCCCACAGTCCTACATTACGGGAATCCTTATAGAAGGTGTCATCTCGGGGCTTTTTCGTATCGAAATCCCTAAGACGGGACTCCTCTGACTGGTGATAGGAGAAGCGGGATAACAGACGCGTGAATTCCCTTGAAGCACACTTTTCACATCGGATCTTCGACTCGTCCTCGGAACCCATGATCAGGGCGCTAAACTCGCCATTGCATTTCTTGCACCGATATTCGTAAATAGGCATGCTCGCCTCACCTGTCATTCCTTCTCTGGAGCTTCGTCCTTCTCGACGGATTCCGCGGACTTCTCCCGTCGATCCCCGGTGGCTTCTCCCTTTTCCTCTTCGATTGTGACGAAGTCTACGTTATCGGAAACATCCGGGAGCGATCCGAGAAATTTTTTCCACTCCTCGGCGGAGACGACTCCTTCCCTCAGGTTTTTGTCAATGGTTCTTTTATCGAACTTCTTATTCTCATCGATATGCATTACCGTAACCCTCGAGCCGAAAGTATTTATTTAACCAACGTATTATTATTAGCACAGTTAATTTCCACATTCAATATCTTTAAAATCGGCCTTCCCGAGCTTGACTTGAGCAATGGCCGCTGACTATATTGATTACGTGAAGAAGGACCGCATTCGATCGGAGAGCTCCTATGAAAATTGAGCTGACAAGCCCTACCCTCTTCTCCATCTCCATGTATGTTTATCTCTGCGCTTTTCTGTTTTACCTTTTTTCCCTTGTGAATCGGAAAAGGTATGTTGGATTAACGGCCACATCGGTCGTTTCGACAGGGTTATTCATCCACACCCTCGGCCTCATCTTCCGATGGGCTGAAACATATAGAGCGGGGTACGGATATGTCCCCTTATCGAATATGTATGAATCGCTAACTTTCTTCTCATGGACCATTATCCTCATCTACCTCTTGCTGGAATTTCGCTTCAAACAGAGGATCATCGGAACCTTCGCCACTGCATTCGCGTTCATGGCCATAGGTGCTTCCTCCATCCTTCCCGGCAGCACTGCCGAGATAAAACCATTACTTCCAGCACTGCAGAGCAATTGGCTTGCCATCCATGTCATTACCTGCTTTTTCGGATATGCCGCTTTCGCCGCCTCCTTCGGAATTAGCATTCTCTTCCTGGTTCAGCACAGGCGAGAGGGTCTCGGCGGTCCCATGAGTTGGCTGCCAAGCACCAACATGTTGGATGAAATCAACTACCGGTCCATTGTTATCGGGTTCCCCATGTTAACGGTGGGAATCATTACCGGGGCGGCATGGGCACACTATGCATGGGGAAGTTACTGGAGCTGGGATCCAAAGGAAACCTGGTCCCTGATTACCTGGTTCATCTATGCGGCATTTCTCCATGCGAGGATTTCTCGGGATTGGCGGGGAAGGAAGATGGCTTTCTTGTCACTCATTGGTTTTCTGGCCGTTTTATTTACCTACTTCGGCGTTTCATACCTCCTCGCGGGCCTCCATACGTACGCAAGCCCTTCATAGGGTACTCTTAGAAAGAGAGCTAGTGGCCGTAAATCGTATATATCTCCTCGTCGAGCATCCGGACCCAATTCTTCCTGAGAACTCTTTCAGCATCTTCCATATTGTCCACCCCCACGATGAGCACGGCGTTTTCAGACCTGGCTAGACAAGTGTAGAGATAATCTATGTTGATATTTGCCTCCTTCAGTGGTTTCAGGACGGCATTGAGACCTCCGGGGTGATGAGGCGCTTCTACTGCCAATACATCCGTTATTTTGACGGAGTAGCCGTGGGTTCTCAATACATTGGAGGCCTTTTCAGGATCATTGCAAACAAATCGAACGGAGCTGATATCGGCATGCTCGGCCACACTCACAGCGATGACATTGATCCCGTTCTCCCCTAAATATGCGATCACCTCTGAAAATTTCCCCGGGACGTTCTCCAAGCTGATGGAAATCTGTTTTACGGACATCCCTTCCTCCGTTCCGAATGGGGCTTCAATCGTAGTTGTAACCCTCCATGAGGGCCTTCTTATTCAAGGTGACCATTGATTTTCCCCGCGCGGCGAATGCGTCTTCCACTGCCTTTTCGACCCCGGACACTGATACGAGCCCTGTCCTTTTGACGAAGAATCCCAACATGACCATGTTCACAACCCTCTCGTTGCCCAATCCCCTCGCTATGTCATTGGCCGGGATTTCAAGGAGTTCGATATCACCACGAATGGGCCTGGCCTCGATCATGCTCGAATTCAAAAACATGATGCCGCCGGATTGGACCACGTTTTGAAAGCGAAAGAGGGACGGGTTGTTCATGACGACGACGAATTCAGGGGACGAGGCGACGGGCGAAGCAATCTCCTCATCCGAGATGGCCACAGTGCAGTTTGCAGTTCCTCCCCTTACCTCGGCTCCGTATGACGGGAGATAAGTCGTATTCTTTCCGTCGACCATTGCCGCGTAGGCGAAGATATACCCCATTGATAGTACACCTTGTCCCCCAAATCCCGAGAAGATGGTGTTGATCAGCATCCCTTGCCCCTTTTCGTTACATCCTTGATAACGCCGAGGGGGTAGTACTTGACGATCTCGCTTTCGATCCATTGACACGCCTCATAGGAACTCATCCTCCAGTTGGTGGGGCACGGAGATAGTATCTCGACCAAGGAGAATCCGAGTTCATCCAGTTGGACCCGAAAGGCTTTCGCAATGGCCTTCTTGGTTTTTCTGATATTGGCGGGGCTATTCACCGCCGTTCTTTCGATGTAGGCACTTCCGTCGGTCAATGCCAGCATTTCGCTCAACCTGATGGGATAGCCATCCCGAGCTCCTGTCCTTCCGCCCGGAGAAGTCGTTGTATGTTGGCCCAACAGCGTAGTTGGAGCCATCTGTCCCCCTGTCATACCATAGCAAGCGTTATTTATGAAGAGCGCCGTAATGCTCTCACCCCGATTCGCGGTATGGATCGACTCGGCGGTTCCAATGGCGGCGATATCACCGTCTCCCTGATACGTAAATACCAACCGGTCGGGAAGGACCCTTTTGAGACCCGTTGCCAGGGCGGTCCCCCTTCCATGGGGGGATTCCCCCATATCGATATCCAGGTAAAAGTATGCGAGGACCGCGCACCCCGCGGGAGGAACTCCGATGGCGATTTCCCTCAGGCCCATCTCATCGATAACCTCGGCCACCAAGCGGTGAACGATGCTATGGCCACACCCGGGACAGTAGTGGAATGGTACTTTCTTTAGACTCCTCGGCCTGGAAAAAACCTTCTTCATATGCCCACGCTCACAGTCTCTTCTGTAAATATTGACTCGATATGATACGGGAGATCTCCAAAGGGGTCGGAACGATGCCCCCCGGTCTCCCATAGAAATGGATATCTCCATCCCTTCCCAGGGCAATTCTCACGTCCTCAACCATCTGCCCCATGTTCATCTCGAAGACGAAAAAGAGCTTAATCCTCTTGCCCAATTCCGCGAGGATCACTCCTGGAAAAGGCCAAAGGGTAATGGGCCTGAACAATCCCACCTTCAGACCATCCTCCCTCACCCTGTTTACCGCTCCCTTTGCGATACGCGCCGCGGTCCCAAAGGCAACGACGGCTATCTTGGCGTCCTCCAGCAGGTAGGTCTCATATTTGGGCTCCTTTTTTTGGATCCTTTCATATTTCCTCATCAGCTTCCAGTTGTGCTCCTCTTCCAGCACGGGATCCAAAATGAGCGATCTAATAACGCGGCCAGGCCTACCCTTTGCCCCTGTGATGACCCAATCCTTTGCCGGGAGCCGTTTCGGATTCGTATGGTCGGGAAACTCAACGGGTTCCATCATCTGGCCCAGCATTCCATCGGCAAAGATGATGACGGGGGTCCTGTACATATCGGCCAAGTCGAAGGCTTTCATCGTGAGCTCTGCCAGCTCTTGACAAGAACTGGGGGCTAGAACGATGTTCCTATAATCCCCGTGTCCACCTCCCCTGGTAGCCTGAAAATATAATCCCCGTGTCCACCTCCCCTGGTAGCCTGAAAATAATCCGACTGAGCGGGGGCGATATTGCCCAAACCGGGGCCTCCCCTGCAGATATTGACGATGACGGCCGGCAATTCCAAGGCCGCCAGATAGGAGATACCCTCCTGCTTCAGGCTGATTCCCGGGCTGGAGGAAGAGGTCATCACCCGGGCCCCCGCCATGCTGGCACCTATTACCATATTGATGGCCGCCAATTCGCTCTCGGCTTGAACGAATACGCCATCTTTCAGTTTCGATAACGCCTCGGCCATATACTCGGGTGTCTCGTTCTGCGGGGTAATTGGATAGCCGAAGTAAAACCGACACCCTGCCCTTATGGCGGCCTCACCCACGATGTGGTTTCCCCTCATCAAGACCTTAGCCACGATAGACCTCTATTGCGACCTCAGGACAGACAATGGCACAAATCGAGCAGCCCGTACACTTTCGCTTCTCTTTCTTGGCCTTTTTCTCCGTAAAATAGGCGGCGTGATACCCATTGAGATTGAGATCGTTGGAGAGCGCAATGAGCCCCTTGGGACAAAACTCGATGCATAACATGCATCCCTTGCAGAATTCCTGGTCAATCTCAATATATCCCTTCACCTTTGCTCCCCGAATGAGAGGGATAAACCCTTAAAATAAAACGACAAACGGAAATGTCAAGCGTTTTCTCTGAAATTCGGAAAAGTCGCTCATCGCTGCTCAAGAATATTTTTTCGACCATTCTAAAGCTCGCTTCACTGCAAATCCAAAAACTCGCCTTGCGGGCTCAAACATTGTCTTTGCAGCCGTTTCGCTTCGCTAAGAATGGTTAGCGAAAAAATATACATTCGCGCTCAGAGCTCCTTTTCTGAGATTTCCCTTGTCGAAATCCTAATGCCTTGACTTTCAATGAGCGTAAACACTATATTCTATCATCAAATCAAAAGCCTGTTCCAGGGGCCCAGCAAAATGGACCACTCCCTTATTGACTTGGAAACAAAGAATAAGCAGCTGATCATGATTGGCGGAAAGGGGGGGGTGGGGAAGACTACCTGCGCCACGGCCATTGCGGTTCATTTCGCCCGTTTGGGAAGGAAGACGTTGGTTATCTCCAGCGATCCGACCCCATCCCTTTCCGATATCTTCGAGACCGAGATCGGAGATCGACAGACCCCCATCGTCGCCGTTGATGGCCTCTACGGCATAGAGATCAGCTCCGATGTCGTCCTCAACATGTGGAGGGAACGATTTGGCCCCGAAATCTATGAGGTTATCTCCTCCTTCGCAAATATAGACTATGACTTCGTGGATTATATTGGAACTGCCCCCGGCATAGAGGAGGAGTACATGTTGAGCTACATCCTGGGACGGGTCGAGAGCAAGGAATTCGACTTGGTGGTTTGGGATACAGCCCCCGCCGGGCATACTTTAAGGCTGCTGCATCTCCCTCAGATCTTTCTGAAACACCTGGAAGCGGCAACCAAGTTCTACATGAACATATACAGTTACTTCGAGAAACTGAAGGAAACCGTGAAACTCCAAAAGGGAAAACGCACGCTCCTGGAGATTATCAGCAACTGGGAAGCCTTGGCCCTTAAGATCGTCGATTTCATTCGTGATCAGGAGAAGTCCGAGTTCATCGTCGTCACCATAGCCGAAGCCCTCGGGGTCAAACAGACGGAACGGATCATCGCCGATTTCGATCAGTACGAGCTCATGGTAAACCATATGATTATCAACAACGTCGTTAAAGAGGCGGATTGCCCTTTCCACAAGGCGAGAAAAGCAATGCAATCCGAGTATATAAAAATCCTCGAGGACCGATACCGGGAGAGAATAAGACTGATCCAGGTCCCCCTGGCCCCCCACGAGATCAAGGGGGTTGAGCGTATCGAACAGGTATCGGAGATCCTCTTCTCCAAGTAGTCGAACTATCAATCTCTGGGGGGACAATTTTTGGGAGGTGATATGACCATTTCAAGACGAATCCAGGGGATTAAGCCGTCTCCCACCCTTGCCATCACGGCAAAGGCAAAGACAATGAAGGCGGAGGGTATTGACGTAATCGGTTTCGGCGCTGGAGAGCCGGATTTCGACACCCCGGAACATATCAAAAAGGCCGGCATCAAAGCCCTCGAGGAAGGATTCACCAAATATACCGCTGCGGGAGGGATCGACGAGCTGAAGGACGCTGTTATCAGGAAATTCAAACGTGACAATGGATTGGATTATGAGCGAAACCAAATCCTCATCTCCTGCGGGGGAAAGCATTGCCTCTACAACCTGGCCCAGGTGCTCTTCGATACGGGTGACGAGGTCATAATCCCATCGCCTTATTGGGTCTCATACCCTCCCATAGTCACTCTGGCCGACGCCTTTCCCGTTATCCTCGAGACGACCGAGGGAAGCGGGTTCAAGATAGATCCCGACGAGCTGAGAGGGAAAATTACCAAAAAGACTAAGGCGTTGGTCTTGAACAGCCCGTGTAATCCCACGGGGACGACGTATACGGAAAGCGAATTGAGGGCGATTGCGGATATTGTTCTGGAAAAGGGGATTTACGTTATTTCAGACGAGATTTACGAGAAAATCATCTACGATGGGTTTAAGCACGTGAGCATCGCCTCCTTCAGCAAGGAGATCAGGGACAAGACCATCGTTGTTCATGGCGTATCCAAGACGTACTCGATGACCGGTTGGCGGATTGGGTTCGCCGCAGGACCGAGTTTCATCATAGAGGGCATGAACAAGATACAGGGCCAGAGCACATCCAATCCCACTTCCATCTCCCAAAAGGCCTCTCAAGAGGCCCTGGATGGCCCACAAGATGTGGTTGAGGAGATGGTGCGAGAGTTCCATAAAAGACGGGACTACATCATCGAGAGGTTGAACTCGTTGGAGGGGGTCTCGTGCGTCAAACCCGCAGGGGCTTTCTACGCCTTGCCCAATTTTTCGAGCTATTTGGGCACATCCTTCGGGGGGAAGCCCATAAAAGACTCCATGGATTTAGCGGATTTCTTCCTCGACATCGCCCGGGTCGCCCTAGTTCCCGGCTCTGCCTTCGGTGCCGAGGGGTTTGAGAGGCTCTCCTTCGCCACCTCCATGGAGAATATCGAGATTGGTATGGATAGAATTGAAAAGGCGCTCAAGGAATTGAGCTGAAACCATACCGGAATCTTACTCTTCATCCCTTTCTCCACGCCTCTCCCTAAAGTAGTCCTCCAAGATCGTCCTATGGTCGAAGGCGATCCCCTCGGGGAGGTTACGACGACCGAAGATCCCCACCTCCCCGGCATCATCCCTAGCCTCAGGAGTTCCCTGAGCCCTTGCTATGTAAACTGTTGATATTGAATGAAATCTGGGATCCCTATTTGGATCGGAATAGGTGTGGAATTGCCGTATAAGATGGACGCGAAGCCCCGTCTCCTCCTTGGCTTCCCGGACCGCCGCCTCTTCCAAACTTTCCCCGTAATCCACGAAGCCTCCGGGGATGGCCCAGCCGAGGGGTTCGTTCTTTCTCTTGATCAAGACGATCCCCTTCTCAACTCCGCCGGCCTCAACTTCAATGATGATGTCCACGGTGGGAAAGGGGTTCTTATACTCTTTTATCTTCGTCCCACATTGAGGGCATTGGGCAAATCTCCTCATTTCCCCCCTCTACAGGATTTCTCCCAGATCCACTATGAGCTTCCCATGTTCAGTAATTCTTTTCTCAGCGTGTCCAGGGCGATGATGGCCGCTCTCTCGCGAAGCATCGCCTTCGTTCCCCCCAGTTGATAATCCGCCCATTTCCCTCCGCCTTCCGAGGCAATGCCAATATAGATATCTACCCTGATTTCCCGTCCCTCTATAGAGGTCTCCTGTTGCGGAAAGCCCGCGACCGACAATCCTAAATCGCTCCGACAGCCCTCCCTCGTTTTCCCCGCAAGGCAGAGGACAAATTCTCCCCCCGCTCCCTTGAGCTTGCTCAACTCTCCCATTCCAATTCCCAGGAAGGAACGGATTGTCTCGTCCGTATTGAGCACAACCCCCTGGATAAATTGCGCGCTTTCCGTCCGTGACAACCTCTGAGCAACTGAGCCACCCGTAAAGAGCTCCGCAGTTGAGAGGGTGAGCTTCATTTCCTCCAGAATTTTCACGACCCTTCCCTCTAACGTTTCCTCGTCTACCCCATATATGAGCGTGCCCAAACGGTCCCTTATCTCGGCCTCCATTGTTTCAATGAGCGATTGCGCCTCAGAGGGGTTTTTCCCTTTGGCCATGATACGGATCTTTATATCCCCTGGGGAGGCCAATAGCCCGATGGAAGGGTTATCTCCTTCCCGGATGAGATCCGAAATCTGTTCATTCACCCCGCTCTCCCCCAGCCCGCAGACCCTCAAGACCTTGTACTGGGCCACTTCCTCTATAGCAAACTTCTTCCGCAGATAGGGAATCACAGCCTCCTCCATCAAGAACTCCATCTCCCGAGGAACCCCTGGCAGGGTGACCACTACCCCCCCCCCTTCCTCCAAGATGAACCCGGGCGCCGTCCCCATGGCATTCTCGACGGGAATCGCTCCATCGGGGATGAAGGCCTGCCGCCTATTGTTTGGCGGCATCCGAAATCCCCTATGACGGAAAAGGGCTTCGATCTGATCCATGAGGTGTTGGTGAAAGACGAGTTTCCTTCCCGCAACCTGGGAGACTACTTCCCGCGTCAGATCGTCATCGGTTGGCCCAAGTCCCCCCGTAATAATGATGATCTGAGACCGCCGCAAGGCGAGGTTCAGGGCTTCCGCCATCTCGGCTCGGCTGTCCCCCACACTGGTCACATAGGTTAGGTCTATCCCCATCGGCGTCAATTTCTGGGCTATGTGGGCCGAATTGGTGTCGATGATTTGCCCGATCAATATCTCAGTCCCGACGGTGATGATTTCCGCCTTCATACGATTCTCCACCTGTGGGTTCATCCCCTTATGGCAGGGAACGGCCGTGTAAAAGATCATCTCAGGGGATTCATTAATTTACCACAATAACGTGGGAGATGAAAAGGGAGAAGCGAGAAGTGAAACAAAACAGAGGGGACGGAGGAAGCGTCGCCCCCTTCACGTGGTTGAGACGGCTTTGAAACCCTTTTCTCGAGATAAATTTTCAGCCGCCTCCACGCTTTGTCGGATGATCTCGAGGGCGGTAGCCTTATCCTTTAGGAGGCCATTTTTAGCGCTCACCTTAATCTTGGTGCTCTTGTCAGTTATTTCCTTCAACTTGATGATAATATCCAGGTCTTTCGTTTTAGCCCGTATCTTCCTCTCGCCTTCGGCCTCGGATTGATCATGGACCGAGATTCCCATCTTGCCAAGCGCTAACACGGTTGCCCTCCCCATCTTATCCAGGCTGCAACAGACCGTCCTTTCCGCAACATTGGTGTAGAGGTAAGCGATGCCCATTGAAACGCCAGTTACAGCCGTTGTGGCCGCGTACTCACATCCCGCTTGGGCCACGCCCAGGGATAGCAGCAGCGCAGTCCTGACGAGTATCCGGACCAAGGTTTTCTTTAACATGATAGGAAATCCCGTTGGAATATAGATGGTTCGGCAAGTAAAAAAAGCAAAAAATATACCAATGTGAGGCTTATTGACCTATGGATAAGGGGAGTTAAAAGGGGGAAATGCCAGTTAATTCTAACTAATTCAATGGCAAAAAATTGTCGGGAATACTCTAACCTTTTTTCATAACTATTCGGAAATCGAATAGAAAAAAAGCATTTGCATCAGTAGAGCTCTTAACATCAAGGGTTATTTTTCATGGTCTTACCGTGGCTACATATCTACCCTCTTCCCTACGAGCCACGCCTTTCTGAATCAGCGATTCCATGGTTTGTATGAATGTCCCCTCGTAAGAACCCTCAAAGAAGAGGTCCACTGTTTCCTTAAACCAGGGTGTTCCCATAAGGTAGTCGAAAAACTCATCTACGGGAAAACCTTTCCTCATCAGCAAGAGATAGACGAGGATTTTCCGTAACTGATCCATTCCCATTCGGGAAGGATCTCTTAAAAAGCCTTCCAACTTTTCCCTGCACTTCTGAATAGCAGTCTTCGTTTCTTTTATCGGGGGACCATGGCCTGGGTAAATCCGATCCACATCCAGCTTAGAGAGTTTTTCCAAGGAATCGAGGGCCAGAATCGGGGCCATACTCCCTTCCACTCTCACCGTGAGAACACCAAGATCGCCATCCCAGAGGGCATCGGAGGATATGAGAAACCCCTCCTTCGGGGAATAGAGGGCGATCATCCCCCCACCGTGGCCGGGAGTATGGATCACCTCCAACTTCAGATCTTCAAGGAACACACAATCTCCTCCTTCCAGCGAGATATCCACTCGGAAGAAGTCTGCCTCCTGATCATAATACCTCCACCAGGTGGCCCAATCGTTCCTTGAATCGATAAAAAACTTATCGATCCTATGCATGGCTATTTTACATCCTGACAAATCCTGAATCCTCTTGTTTCCGCCTATGTGGTCGCAATGGCTGTGGGTGCTAACAATACGATCAACCTCCCGAAGATCAACCCCGAGATCCTGAATAAACCTTCTCGTTTCCTCAAAATTACCGATATATCCGGTGTCTACAAGGACCTTTTCCATCCCATTGAAGACGAAGTGATTGGCATTGAGCCATCCCCGCTCAACGAAGAATAGGTTTTCCGCTATTTCCACGGCCATTACCCCCTCTACAAAATAACATCGTCGAAATTGCTTTCAGACTTCTTGCATAGGGCTTCCAGAACCTTAACCTGATTGTATCT